>Ga0070680_100001873_pt1 | contig 15421 bp, 14 predicted proteins | sample KBSC73BmetaG_FD_64672 | JGI IMG/M metagenome (GOLD analysis project Ga0070680, IMG submission 64672) | Corn rhizosphere microbial communities from Kellogg Biological Station, Michigan, USA - KBS C7-3B metaG | ecosystem: Host-associated > Plants > Roots > Rhizosphere | place: USA: Michigan...
ACACGATGATCGGCGTTTTCGTGGCGATGCTGGCGGTGTTCCTGCACATCCGCAACGTGCTGTTCGCGAGGCTCGACGGCGCGGTCGCCGAGAAGCGCTGGGCCGACGGCGCCACAGCGCTCGGCGCGATCCGCTGGGAGCTCTCGATCAACCTCGTGCTCGGCGCGATGATCACCGTCTTCGTCCGCCTCGGCGGCACGGCCTAGCGCCTGGTTCAGTCGGAGCGCGTGCCAGCGCTTCGCGCGGCGAGCGCGCCGTCGATCGCCGCGAGCGCGGCCACGACGCGCGCCTCGCCGAGGCCTGCCACCGTCGTGCTCGCGATGCCGGCTCGCGCCAGGGCAGCGCGCAAGAGGGCGTCGACCGGCTCGCGCACGTGCTCGCCGTCGCGCTGCAGCCCGTCGGCACGCCACGGCACGTCGAGCGCCGTGACGAGCGTGAGATCGACGCGTCGTTGCGCGGCCAGAGCGGCGTCGTAGAGGCTCGGATCGGCGAACAGGAAGTCGCTGTAGACGGCGATCATGAGCGCGGTCGTGTCGGCGACGACGAACTCGGCGCGCTCCGCGGCAGCCTCGATGCGCGCCGTCTGCTCGGCCGCGATCGCGGCCTGCTCCTCGCGTCGCGGCGTGCGCGCCTGCAGCGCGCAGAACTCGCGCAGCGCCTCGGCGACGACCTCGACCGTGGACCCGCGTGCGGCGAGCCGGTTGCCGATCTCGCCAGCGAGCGTCGTCTTGCCGGTGCTCTCGGCGCCGAGCAGCGCGACGACGAACGCGCGGCCGCTCATCGCGCAGCTGCGAGCGGCCGTGCCGCTTCGGCCAGCCAACGGCGCCAGCCGACCCACGCCAGCGCCACGAACACGACGTAGAGCACGCTCGTGAGCCACAGCCCCTTGTAGGCGAAGAGCGCCGCGGCGACGACGTCGACGACGATCCAGAGCGGCCAGTTCTCCACGTACTTGCGGCCGAGCAGCCACTGGCCGACGACGCTCGCCGCGGTCGGAAAGCCGTCCCACCACGGCACGTCGGTGTCGGTGAAGCGCGCGAGGAAGAGGGCGGTCGCGGGCCAGGCGATCGCAAGGGCGACCAGCACCCCCGCCCGCCCGCGCGCGCCGAGCTTGCGCACCCGCAGCGCCCGACCCTCGTCGTCCGTGCCGCGCAGCCACTGCCACCAGCCCCAGGCGGCGACGAGCGCGAAGAACACCTGCAGGCTCGCGTCGCCGTACAGGCGGCTGTTCCAGAACAGCAGCATGTAGAGCAACGAGCTCGCGATCGCGAGCGGCCAGCCGACGACGTTGACGCGGATGTTGCACACGACCATCGCGACCGAGAGCGCGACGGCGAGGATCTCGAGCCAGGTGACCGAAGCGCCGCCGACCACGAACGCGACGGCGAAGAGCGGCGCCGCCGCCGCGAGCACCGGGCTCAACGCCGCGCGGGCGAGAGCTGGACGAAGATCTCGTCGGGCTTGACCATGCCGAGCTCGAAGCGTGCCTTCTCCTCGACCATCTCGAGTCCGTCCTTGAGGTCGCTCACTTCGGCGGCGAGCTGCTCGTTGCGGTGGCGCGCGAGCTCGTTGGCGGACTTCTGCGCGTCGAGCTTCCTCTGCAGCTCGACCATGCGCGGCACGCCGCCCTTGCCGAACCAGAGCTCGGCATGGACGAGCACCAGCAGCGCGGCGAGGGCGAGGGTGATCCAGCGCATGGCTTGCAGCAAGCGGGGGTCAGTCTTGCGGCAGCTGCCGGAACGCGGCGCGGCCGGGATAGCTGGCGACGTCGCCGAGGTCTTCCTCGATGCGCAGCAGCTGGTTGTACTTGGCGATGCGGTCGGAGCGGCTGAGCGAGCCGGTCTTGATCTGGCCGGCGTTCGAGCCGACGGCGATGTCGGCGATCGTCGCGTCCTCGGTCTCGCCCGAGCGGTGGCTGACGACCGAGGTCCAGCCCGCGCGCTTGGCCATCTCGATGGCGGCGAAGGTCTCGGTGAGCGTGCCGATCTGGTTGATCTTGATGAGGATCGAGTTGGCGACGTTCTTGCGAATGCCTTCCTGCAGGATCTTCGTATTGGTGACGAACAGGTCGTCGCCGACCAGCTGCACCTTGGCGCCGAGCCGGTCGTTGAGGAGCTTCCAGCCGTCCCAGTCGCCTTCGGCCATGCCGTCCTCGATCGAGATGATCGGGTACTTGCCGGCCCAGCGCGCGAGCGTGTCGATCCACTCGGCGGGTGCGAGCGTCAGCCCTTCGCCTTGCAGTCGGTACTGGCCGCCCTCGAAGAACTCGCTCGCCGCGCAGTCGAGCCCGAGCGCGACCTGCGCGCCGGGAACGTAGCCGGCCTGCTCGATCGCCTCGAGGATCAGCTGGATGGCGGCCTCGTGGCTCTCGACGCTCGGCGCGAAGCCGCCTTCGTCGCCGACCGCGGTGCTCATGCCGCGGGCGTCGATGATCTTCCTGAGCGCATGGAACACCTCGGCGCCGTAGCGCAGCGCCTCGCGAAAGCTCGGCGCGCCGACCGGGATGATCATCAGCTCCTGCAGGTCGAGGTTGTTGTTCGCGTGCGCGCCGCCGTTGACGACGTTCATCATCGGCACCGGCATCTGGGTGGCGTTGGTGCCGCCGAAATAGCGGTAGAGCGGCAGGCCGCTCTCCTCGGCGGCGGCGCGCGCGACCGCCATGCTGACGGCGAGCGTCGCGTTGGCGCCGAGGCGACTCTTGTTCTCGGTGCCGTCGAGGTCGATCAGCGTGCGGTCGAGGAAGGCCTGCTCGCTCGAATCGAGTCCGAGCACGGCTTCGCTGATCTCGGTGTTGATGTGCTCGATCGCGCGCAGCACGCCCTTGCCGCCGTAGCGCGACGCGTCGCCGTCGCGCAGCTCGACCGCCTCGCGCGATCCGGTCGAGGCGCCCGAGGGCACCGCCGCGCGGCCCATGGTTCCCGATTCGAGCAGGACGTCGCACTCGACCGTGGGATTGCCGCGGCTGTCGAGGATCTCGCGGCCGACGATGTCGACGATGGCGCTCATTCTTCTCCTTGTGTGTCTCTGCTGCGAAGCGCGGTTGGTCAGGCGGCGAACGACTGCTCGAGGAACGGCCGCGCCTTGACCGCGCGGTCGAGCTCGGCGAGCTGCTCGACGAGCGCGCGCATGTGCTTCAGCGGCACCGCGTTCGGGCCGTCGGAAAGCGCTTCGGCGGGGTTGGGGTGCGTCTCCATGAAGATGCCGGCGATGCCGACCGCGACCGCCGCGCGTGCCAGCACCGGAACGAACTCGCGCTGGCCGCCCGAAGACGTGCCCTGGCCGCCGGGAAGCTGCACCGAGTGCGTGGCGTCGAAGACCACCGGCGCGCCGGTCTCGCGCAGGATCGCGAGGCTTCGCATGTCGGAGACGAGGTTGTTGTAGCCGAAGCTCGCGCCGCGCTCGCAGGCGAGGAAGCGGTCTTCGGCGAGGCCGACGTCGCGCGCCGCAGCGCGCGCCTTGTCGATCACGTTCTTCATCTCGTGAGGGGCGAGGAACTGGCCCTTCTTGATGTTGACCGGCTTGCCGCTCTGCGCGACGGCGCGGATGAAGTCGGTCTGCCGGCACAGGAACGCGGGCGTCTGCAGCACGTCGACGACCGACGCGGCGGCGCCGATCTCGTCTTCGCGGTGCACGTCCGTGAGCAGCGGCACTGCGAGCTCGCGCTTGACCCTGGCGAGGATCTCGAGCCCCTTGTCCATGCCGGGGCCGCGAAAGGACGTGCCGCTCGAGCGGTTCGCCTTGTCGTAGCTCGACTTGAAGATGAACGGCACGCCGACCGCGGCGGCGATCTCCTTCAGGCGACCGGCGACGTCCATCTGCAGCTGCTCGGACTCGACGACGCACGGGCCGGCGATCAGGAACAGCGGGGACTCGAGTCCGGCATCGAAGCCGCACAGCTTCATGGCGACCGACGCTTCAAGCAGCGACCTTTTCCGCGCGTTCGGCCTGATGCGCGAGCGCGGCGCGGACGAACGACTTGAACAGCGGATGACCGCCCCACGGCGTCGACTTGAATTCCGGGTGGAACTGGACGCCGACGAACCACGGATGCACCGAGGTCGGCAGCTCGACGATCTCGGTGAGCTTCTCGCGCTGCGTGATCGCCGAGACGACGAGCCCGGCCTCGGCGAGCCGATCGAGATAGTTCTCGTTCGCTTCGTAGCGGTGCCGGTGGCGCTCGGTGAGCACGTTGCCGTAGATCTCGTGCGCGAGGGTTCCGGGCTTGACGTCGGAGCTCTGCGCGCCGAGCCGCATCGTGCCGCCGAGGTCGGACTGGGCGGTGCGCTTCTGGATCGAGCCGTCGCGATCTTCCCACTCGTCGATCAGCGCAATCACCGGGTGCTCGGTCTGCGGATCGAACTCGGTGCTGTTGGCGTCGGCGAGGCCCGCCTTGTGGCGCGCGTACTCGATCGTCGCGACCTGCATGCCGAGGCAGATGCCGAGATACGGGATCTTCTTCTCGCGCGCGTACTGGACGGCGAGGATCTTGCCTTCGACGCCGCGCTTGCCGAAGCCGCCGGGGACGAGCACGCCGTCGTAGCGGCCGAGGTTGGCGACGTTGCTCGGGGTCAGGTCTTCCGAGTCGATGTACTCGATCCTGACGCGCGCGTGGTTGTGGATGCCGGCGTGGCGCAGCGCCTCGTTGAGCGACTTGTACGAGTCGGAGAGATCGACGTACTTGCCGCACATGGCAATGGTGACCTCGTGCTGCGGGTGCTCGACCTCCTCGACGAGCTTGTCCCAGCGGGTCAGGTTGGCCGGCTTCGTGTGCAGCTGCAGCTTGGCGCAGATCAGCTCGTCGAGCCCCTGCGAATGCAGCATGCGCGGCACCTTGTAGATGGTGTCGACGTCCCACACCGAGATGACGCCGAACTCGTGCACGTTGGCGAACAGCGAGATCTTCGCGCGCTCCTCGTCGGGAATCGGCCGGTCGGCGCGGCAGAGCAGGGCGTCCGGCATGATGCCGATCTCGCGCAGCTTCTGGACGCTGTGCTGCGTCGGCTTGGTCTTCAGCTCGCCGGCGGCGGGGATCCACGGCACCAGCGTCAGGTGCAGGAAGGCGCAGTTGCCCGGGCCCATCTTCAGGCTCATCTGGCGCACCGCCTCGAGAAACGGCAGCGACTCGATGTCGCCGACGGTGCCGCCGATCTCGACGATCGCGACGTCCATCGTCACGCCCGGGTCGGGATTGGCGCCGCGCCGCACGAACTCCTGGATCTCGTTGGTGACGTGCGGAATCACCTGGACGGTCTTGCCGAGATAGTCGCCGCGACGCTCCTTCTCGAGCACGCTCTTGTAGATCTGGCCGGTCGTGAAGTTGTTCGTGCGCCGCATCCTGGTGGTGATGAAGCGCTCGTAATGGCCGAGATCGAGATCGGTCTCGGCGCCGTCGTCGGTGACGAACACCTCGCCGTGCTGGAACGGCGACATCGTTCCCGGATCGACGTTGAGATACGGGTCGAGCTTGATCAGGGTGACTTTGAGTCCCCGCGACTCGAGGATCGCGGCGAGGGACGCAGAAGCGATGCCCTTGCCCAGCGAGGACACCACACCGCCGGTGACGAAGACGAACTTGGTCATTGCGCTCGGCGCCCGCACCTGGTGCGAAACGCCGTGGTGGTAAAGCGCGATTATAGGCGTCGCGTCAGAGGGTGAAACGCACTAGACGAGCTTCTCGTCGGGGCGGCCGATCTTTCGCATCGTCTCGTAGCGTTGCGACGGGACGCAGAGCGGCGCCGCCGCGCTGCGCTCGACGTCCCACTGCGGATCGTCGATCGATTCGAACGCCTGACGGAGCTTTTCGCCCCAGCTGCTGCGGATCATCTGGAAGTACGGATTGCGCTCGTCGATGACGACGATCTGCGACGATTCCAGCCGGTCGGCTTCGTAGACGGCGAGGTCGAGCGGCAGGCCGACGGTGAGATTGGACTTCAGCGTCGAGTCCATCGAGACGAGCACGCACTTGGCCGCCTCGTCGAGCGGGGTCGACGGCCGCAGCATCCGGTCGAGGACGGGCTTGCCGTACTTGGACTCGCCGATCTGGAAAAAGCACGTCTCGCGCGTCGCCTCGATGAAGTTGCCGGCCGAGTAGACGAGAAAGAGGCGCATCGCCTCGCCGCGGATCTGGCCGCCGAAGATCATCGACGCGTTGAAGTCGAGGCCGGACTTCTTCAGCGACGCGCCGTCCTGGTCGTAGACGCGGCGCATCGACGCGCCGAGGACGCGGACGGCGTCGAACATGCTGGTCGCGTTCCAGATCGTGATCGGCGGCCGGTCGCCCTCGTGGAGCTCTTCGATCTGCAGCAGCTCGCGCACCTGCTGCGAGATCGACAGATTGCCGGCCGAGAGCATGACCATGAAGCGATCGCCCGGCCGCTCGTAGACCATCATCTTGCGGAAGGTGCCGATCTGGTCGAGCCCGGCGTTGGTGCGCGAGTCCGAGAGGAAGACCAGACCCGCATCGAGCTTGACGCCTACGCAATAGGTCATGGAGGGTCTCGTGACAGGGCCTTCAGGCGGTACAGCGCATCGAGCGCCTCTCGCGGCGAGAGCATATCGGGATCGAGCGCAGCGACTGCCTCGTCGAGCGCGGAATTCGCCACGGCTTGCGGCTCGCAGGAAGCGATCGGCTCCGCTTCGACGACGCTGCCCGCGAAGAGATCGATCTGCGGCTGGCGCGCGATGCGCTCCGCCTCGAGCTGCTCGAGCGTCGCGCGTGCATGGCGCAGCAGCGCCGCGGGCATGCCGGCGAGCCGGGCGACCTGCACGCCGTAGCTGCGGCTCGCCGGGCCGGCCTCGATCTCGTGCAGGAACGCGATCTCGTCGCCGCTCTCGACCGCGGCGACGTGCACGTTCTTCGCGTGCTCGTGCTGGCGCGGGAAATCGGTGAGCTCGAAGTAATGCGTGGCGAACAGCGTGAACGCGCGGTTCCTCTCGTGCAGGTGGTGCGCGATCGCGCCGGCGAGCGCGAGACCGTCGAAGGTCGAGGTGCCGCGCCCGATCTCGTCCATCAGGACCAGCGAGTGCTCGGTGGCGGCGTGGACGATCGTCGCCGCCTCGGTCATCTCGACCATGAACGTCGACTGCGCGTTGGCCAGGTCGTCGGCGGCGCCGATCCGGGTGTGGATCGCGTCGAGCGGGCCGAGCCGGCACGCCGCTGCGGGAACGTACGAGCCGATCGAGGCGAGCAGGGCGATCAGCGCGACCTGGCGCATGAAGGTGCTCTTGCCGCCCATGTTGGGGCCGGTGACGACGAGCATCCGGCAGCGTGCATCGAGCCTGCAGTCGTTGGCGATGAAGGGCTTGCCCGATTCGGCGAGGCGTGCCTCGACGACCGGATGGCGGCCGCGCTCGATCTCGATCAGCGGCTCCCTGACGAAGCGCGGCCGGCACCAGTCGCCGCGCCGCGCCGCTTCGGCAAGCGCGGCGAGCGCGTCGAGCGAGGCGAGCGACCGACCGAGCGCCGAGATCGCGTCGAGATGGGGCACGAGGTCGTCGAGCAGCCGCTCGTAGAGCTCCTTCTCGCGCGCCAGCGCGCGCTCGCCGGCCGAGAGCGACTTGTCCTCGAACGCCTTCAGCTCGGGCGTGATGAAGCGCTCGGCGTTCTTCATCGTCTGCTTGCGCCGGTAGTCGGCGGGAACGCGCGCCGCGTGCGCTTGCGAGACCTCGATGAAGAAGCCGTGCACGCGGTTGAACTGGACGCGCAGCGTCGAGATGCCGGTGCGCGCGCGCTCGCGGGCCTCGAGCTCGAGCACGTACGCGTCGCCGCCACGGGCGATCGCGCGCAGCTCGTCGAGCTCGCGGTCGTGTCCGGCGGCGATCACGCCGCCGTCGCGCAACAGGGCCGCCGGCTCGTCGGCGATCGCGGCCAGCCGTTCGGCGATCTCGCGCGGCGGCGCGAGCGCCTCGGTGAGCATGTCGAGCAGCACCGAGGCTGCGCCCGGAACGGCGCCGCGCAGCTCGGGCAAGCGGACGAGCGTCGTGCGCAGGCCGGCGAGCTCGCGCGGTCGCACCTGGCGCAAGGCGATGCGCGCGCCGATCCGCTCGACGTCGGCGGCATGGCGGAGCGCCTCGCGCAGCGCGTCGAAGCGGGCGGCGAGCAGGGCCGCGATCGCGTCGTGACGGTCGCTGGCGACGCGCCGGTCGCGCAAGGGTTGCGTCAGCCACTGGCGCAGCGCCCGGCTGCCCATCCCGGTGACGCACAGGTCGATCGTCGAGAGCAGCGTCGGCGCGTCGCGTCCGCGCAGCGTCCGCGTCAGCTCGAGGTTGCGGTGCGTCGCCGGCGGCAGGTCGATCAGCTCGCTCGTTCGCTGGACCCGCACGCGCCGCAGGTGCGCGAGCGCTCGGCCCTGCGTGTGCTCCGCATAGGCGAGCAGCGCAGCGGCGGCCGCCTGCGCGGCACGCAGCTCGTCGGCGCCGAAGGCGGCCAGCGAGGCGACCCGGAGCTGCTTGCAGAGCGCGCGCTCGCCGAGCGCGGCGTCGAACTGCCAGGGCGGCCGGCGGGTGACCGCCGTGCCGGCGTCGAGGCTGCCGGGCGGCAGCTCCGCGCTGGCGATCGCCTCGGCCGGCGCGATCCGCGCCAGCCAGCCAGCGAGCTCGCCGGCGCTGCATTCCGCCAGGCCGATCTCGCCGTTCGAGAGCGCCGTCCAGGCGAGCCCGAAGCGATCCCGGTCGCGCGCGATCGCGACCAGCACGGCATCGCTCTTTTCGGCGAGAAGATCGCTCTCGGTGAGCGTCCCCGGCGTGACGATGCGAACGACCTTGCGCTCGACCGGACCCTTCGTCGCGCCGACCTCGCCGACCTGCTCGCAGATCGCGACCGACTCGCCCAGCTTCACGAGTTTCGCGAGGTACGTGTCGGCGGCGTGCACCGGCACTCCGGCCATCGGGATCGGTGCGCCGGCGCTCGCGCCGCGCGCGGTCAGCGTGATGTCGAGCAGGCGGTGCGCGCGCTTGGCGTCGTCGTAGAACAGCTCGTAGAAATCGCCCATCCTGTAGAAGACGAGCATCTCCGGGTGCTCCGCCTTGATGCGCAGGTACTGCGCCATCATCGGCGTGTGCCCGAGCGGCTCGGGGGCGTTCATCGGCGCCTTCGCCTGAGGAGCGTCAGGCCGCCGTCTGGCTCGCCGCTCCGCGCGCGACGTTCGTGTAGGGCGCGAGCATCTGCACGAGCTGGCCGTAGATCTTCGGGCTGCCGGCGACGACCTCGCGCTGGTGCAGGAACTCGGCCTCGCCGGTGAAGTTGCCGACCAGCCCGCCGGCTTCCGTCACGAGGAGCGATCCGGCGGCGACGTCCCAGGGCGAAAGCCCGGTCTCGAAGAAGCCGTCGTACCAGCCGGCGGCGACGTAGCAAAGGTCGAGCGCGGCAGCGCCGGGGCGCCGCATCGCCGCGCACGACTTCATCACGCTCTCGAAGATGCGCAGGTACTGCGCGAAGTCGTCGCCCTGGCGAAACGGAAAGCCGGTGCCGATCAGCGCCTCGGCCATGCGCGTGCGGCGCGACACGCGCAGGCGCTTGTCGTTGAGGTAAGCGCCGCGTCCGCGCGTCGCGTAGAAGAGGTCGTTGCGCGCCGGGTCGTAGACGACCGCCTGCTGGATCTGGTTGCGAAACGACAGTCCGATCGACACCGCGTAGGTCGGCAGGCCGTGGATGAAGTTGGTCGTCCCGTCGAGCGGGTCGATGATCCAGACGTACTCGCTGTCGCGCGCTCCGCGCGCGCTGCCGGACTCCTCGGCGAGGATGCCGTGGCCCGGGTAGGCGGCGAGCAGCGTGTCGATGATGGCGGCCTCGGCGGCGTGGTCGACCTCGGTGACGAAGTCGTTCGGCGCCTTGCTGTTGACGTGCACGCGGTCGAGATCGAGCGAGGCGCGATTGATGATCGCCCCGGCGGCGCGCGCCGCCTTGATGGCGATGTTGAGCATCGGGTGCAGCGCTTGGGACATGGGAACGGGCTTTCGGGCGGGCAGCGCGGGAAGCGGCCGAAGCCGGCCCGCGTGCGGGCGCGCTGCAAAATGAGCCTTCGATTTTAACTGGCCATCGCCATCGACCCGACCCGCTTCGTCCTCGTCGGCACCAGCCACGCCGGCAACGTCGGCGCGGCGGCGCGCGCGCTCAAGGTGATGGGGTTCGCCGATCTGGTGCTGGTCGCGCCGCGCTTTGCGAACGTGCAGAGGCGCGCCGAGGCGATCGCGCTCGCGAGCGGCGCGACCGACGTGCTCGCCGCGGCGCGTGTCGTCGCCACGCTCGCCGAGGCGCTCGACGGCATCACCTACGCGTGCGCGACAGCCATGACGCCGCGCGACTTCGGGCCGCCGACGCACGCGCCGCGCGCGCTCTTCGCGACGCTCGCCGAGAGCACGCATCGCGTTGCGTTCGTGTTCGGCTCGGAGCGCTACGGACTCGCCAACGAAGACGTCCACGCGTGCAACGCCTGCCTCTCGATCCCGACCGACCCGGCCTACGGCTCGCTCAACCTCGCGCAGGCGGTGCAGCTCATCGCCTACGACTGGCGGCAGGCGCGCGGCGGCTTTCCGGTCGCGAGCAGGACGGCCGATCCGCGCCGCGCCGACGCCGTCGCCGTGCGCGGCGTCATCGACCACTGGCAGGAGGCGCTCGAGTCGCTCGGATTCCTGGACCCGCAGGCGCCGAAGAAGCTGATGGCGCGGCTGCACCGGCTCGCCAACCGCAGCGAGCTCGAGGTCGAAGAGGTGCACATCCTGCGCGGCATCGCGCGAGCGATCTCGGAGCGCTGCCGGTAAACTGGCCGGCTCTCCTCTCGCGGCACACCATGTTTGAGCGCCTTCGCGAAGACATCGCCTGCATCCGCGAACGCGACCCTGCGGCGCGCTCGTCGTGGGAGGTGCTCACGTGCTATCCCGGGCTGCACGCGGTCGTCCTGCACCGGCACGCCGCGTGGTGGCGCCGGCACGGTTTTCACTGGATGGCGCGCTGGGTCTCGCACCTTGCGCGCCTCGTCACCGGCATCGAGATCCATCCGGGCGCGACCATCGGCCGGCGCGTCTTCATCGACCATGGCATGGGCGTCGTCGTCGGCGAGACGGCCGAGATCGGCGACGACTGCACGATCTACCAGGGCGTGACGCTCGGCGGCACTTCGCTCACGCGCGGCGCGAAGCGCCACCCGACGCTCGGACGCGGCGTCATCGTCGGCGCGAACTCGCAGATCCTGGGCGGCTTCGTCGTCGGCGACAACGCCCGTGTCGGCTCGAGCGCCGTCGTGCTGAAGCCCGTGCCTCCGGGCGCGACGGCGGTCGGCAATCCGGCCCGCATCATCCTCGCCGACGACGCGGTGACGCGCGAGGAGAGCGCCGCGCGCATGGGCTTTTCCGCCTACGGCCTGACACAGGGCGACGACCCGGTGTCGCAGGCGATGAAGGGCCTGATCGACAACGCCGCCGGCCACGAGCACCAGATCGCGCTGCTCTGGCAGGCGATCGAGAAGCTGTCGGTGCGCTCGCGCGAGCTGCCGAGCGAGGACTGCGTTCCGGGCGAGGCGCACACGACCGAAAGCTTCGACGCCGAGCGCCTGAATCGCCTCGTGAAATAGACACGAGCCGGCGCGCTGCGCGCGCTACGGCTGGCCCGCTCCGCGGGCCTGGCGCTGCGCGCTTTTTGGCCGAAACGCTGCGCAGACCGTGTCGTCGGTCTCGATGTACGGCCCGCCGATCAGGTCGATGCAGTACGGCACGGCGGCGAAGATGCCGGCGACCGGCGGCGTCGCCGAGCGCATGCCTTCGAGCGTCTCGGCGATCGCTTTCGGCTGGCCGGGCAGGTTGACGATCAGCGCCTTGCCGCGAACGACGGCGACCTGGCGCGACAGGATCGCCGTCGGCACGAACGACAAGCTGATGCGACGCATCTGCTCGCCGAAGCCCGGCATCTCCTTGGTCGCGATCGCAAGCGTCGCCTCCGGCGTCACGTCGCGCGGCGCCGGGCCGGTGCCGCCGGTCGTGAGCACGAGATCGCAGTGGACGTCGTCGACCAGCTCGCGCAGCGTTGCGCTGATCACCGGCTGCTCGTCGCCGATCAGGCGCGTTTCCCAGTCGACCGGATTGAGGAGCGCGCGCGCCAGCCACTCGCGCAGTGCCGGGATGCCCTTGTCCTCGTAAACGCCGGTCGACGCGCGGTCGCTCACCGAGACCAGGCCGATGCGGACGCGGTCGCGACGGGCGTCGCGTGCAGAGGTCGCCGGCTCAGCCATCGTGCTCGTGCGCGCGGATGAACTTGAAGAGCTCGCGGTAGGCGCGGCCGTTGCGTTGCTCGGGTGCGTGGGCCGCATCCTTTCGCGCGCTGCGGACGAGCGCCCGCAGCTGCTGCAGATCCGCGTCCGCGTGCTCGCGGGCAAAGCGCGTCGTCGCGTCGTCGTCGGCGATCAGCTCGGCGCGCCAGCGCTCGGCCTCGTGCAAGGCGAGCGAGTCGCGTGCCCGACCGAGCTGGCGCTCGGCGATGGCCGTGCGCGCGAGCTCGACGTCGGCCGAGCGCATGAGCTTGCCGATCAGCTGCAGGTGCCGTCGCCGCGCCTCGTGGCTGCGGATTCCGCGCGCCTCGCGCAAGGCGTCGAGCAGGCGCTCGTCGAGTCCGAGCGACGCCAGCTGGTCGTCGCCGAGCTCGAGCAGTGCAACGCCGAGCGACTGCAGTTCGTGCGAGGCGATCTTGCGGCGCGTCTTGCTCGGCCGCTCGAGGCCGGACGGAGAGCGCTCGTCGCCGCCCTGGACCGCGGGCGCGGCGTGATCGGATGCAGGACGTTCGCTCATCGGGAAGTGGTGCGCGAGGGGCACCGGAGATGCGTCGTTATGATAGTCGTCGCCCTGCCACGCCGCAGCCATCGCCGACCGCTTCGCAGCGATCGCGCCTCCAACTTTCGCCCTGCATGCCGACTTCCTCCGCGGCCACCGAGCCGACGTCCTCCGCGTTCGCCTACTCGCGCGATCGCTTCCGCGAGCTGGTCGAGGAGTGCCTCGAGACGGCGCGAGCGCTCGGCGCGAGCGACGCCGCGGCCGAGGTCTCCGAAGGCGTCGGCCTCTCGGTCTCGGTTCGCAAGGGCGAGACGGAGAACATCGAGCGCAATCGCGACAAGTCGATCAGCGTCACCGTGTACGTCGGCCAGCGGCGCGGCAACGCGAGCACGTCCGATTTCTCGCGCGCGGCGCTCGAGCAGACGGTGCGCGCGGCGCACGACATCGCCCGCTTCACGTCCGAGGACCCTGCCGCGGGTCTGCCGGAGGAGGCCGACCTCGCCGACGAGACGGCGGCGACGCGCGACCTCGACCTGTTCCATCCCTGGCAGATCGACGCCGAGCAGGCGATCGCGATCGCGACCCGCTGCGAAGCGGCCGCGCTCACGGTCGATCCGCGCATCACCAACTCCGAAGGCGCCGGCGTCTCGGCGCAGCAGTCGCACTTCTACACCGGCAACACGCGCGGCTTCGGCGCCGGCTATGCGAGCTCGCGTCATTCGCTCTCGGTCGCGCCGATCGCCTCGATCCGCGGTCGGCACGGCGAGGAGATGCAGCGCGACGCCTGGTACTCGTCGATGCGCTCGGCCGACGAGCTGGCGCCGCCGGAGGCGGTCGGCCGCTACGCCGCCGAGCGGGCGCTTTCGCGCCTCGCGTCGCGCAAGATCGAGACGTGCGAGGTGCCGGTGCTCTTCGAGTCGTCGCTCGCCTCGACGCTGCTCGGCGCCTACGTGCAGGCGACGAGCGGCGGCGCGCTCTACCGCAAGTCGTCGTTCCTGCTCGACAGCCTCGGCACGCGGGTGCTGCCCGCGCACGTCGACATCCGCGAAGATCCGCACGTCGTGCGCGGCAAGGGCAGCGCGCCGTTCGACGACGAAGGCGTGGCGACGCGACCTGCGCAGATCGTCGATGCCGGAGTGGTGCAGAGCTACTTCCTGTCGAGCTATTCGGCGCGCAAGCTCGGCATGCGAACGACCGGCCACGCCGGCGGATCGCACAACCTCTGGCTCACGTCGCGCGCGACGCGCGCCGGGGACGATCTCCGGGCGATGCTCGCGAAGCTCGGCCGCGGCCTCTTCGTCATCGAGCTGATGGGCCAGGGCGTGAACTACGTCACGGGCGACTACTCGCGCGGCGCCGCCGGGTTCTGGGTCGAGCGCGGCGAGATCGCGTTTCCGGTGCACGAGATCACGATCGCAGGCAACCTGCGCGAGATGTTCGCGAACATCGTCGCCGTCGGCGCCGACGCGTACACGATGGGCAGCAGGACGATCGGCTCGGTCCTCATCGAGCGCATGAAGGTGGCCGGCGACTGACCTCGGACGCTGGCGGGCGCTGCGTTCGCCAGGCGGGTAAATCCCGGTCGGGCCGGCCATGCCCGGTTCCTAGAATTTCGGCGCGTTCCGATCCACGTGCGCGTCACAGGAGACTCCATGCAGCGTCGTTCATTCATCCGCAATTCCGGTCTGGCCGGCGTGCTGGCGGCCGGCGCAGCGCCGGCGATCGTCCACGCGCAGGCCAACATCCGATGGCGCGTCGCGTCGAGCTTCCCGCGCTCGCTCGACACCATCTTCGGCGGCGCCGAGACCTTCGCGAAGAAGGTCGGCGAGATGACCGGCGGCAAGTTCCAGGTCTCGGTGCACGCCGGCGGCGAGCTGATGCCCGCCTTCGGCGTCGTCGACGGCGTGCAGAACGCGACGGTCGAGGTCGCGCACACGGCGCCTTATTACTTCTTCGGCAAGGACCCGACCTTCGCGCTCGGCTGTGCGATCCCGTTCGGGCTCAACGCGCGCCAGACCTCGGCCTGGATGTACGAAGGCAACGGCCTCAAGCTGATGCGCGAGTTCTACGCCAAGTACAACATCATCAGCTTCCCGGGCGGCAACACCGGCGCGCAGATGGGCGGCTGGTTCCGCAAGGAGATCAAGGGCATCGCCGACGTGAAGGGGCTCAAGTTCCGGATCGGCGGCTTCGGCGGCAAGATCTTCGAGCGCATCGGCGGCGTGCCCCAGAACATCCCCGGCGGCGAGATCTACCAGTCGCTCGAGAAGGGAACGATCGATGCCGCGGAATGGGTCGGCCCCTACGACGACCTCAAGCTCGGCTTCAACAAGGTCGCCAAGAACTACTACTACCCCGGCTGGTGGGAAGGCGGCCCGCAGCTCGACTTCTTCATCAACACCAAGGCCTGGGAAGGGTTGTCGGCCGAATACAAGGCGGTCGTCGAATGCGCTGCGGGGCTCGCGCACGTCGAGATGCTGGCGAAGTACGACTACCGCAACCCGCAAGCGCTGAAGACGCTGGTCGGCCAGGGCACGAAGCTGTTCCGCTTCCCGAGGGACATGATGGATCAGGCTTTCAAGGCGGCCGGCGACGTCTATTCCGAGCTGAACGCGAGCAACCCCGACTGGAAGAAGATCTACGCGGACTGGTCGGCGTGGCGGCG
>Ga0070680_100001874_pt1 | contig 15417 bp, 16 predicted proteins | sample KBSC73BmetaG_FD_64672 | JGI IMG/M metagenome (GOLD analysis project Ga0070680, IMG submission 64672) | Corn rhizosphere microbial communities from Kellogg Biological Station, Michigan, USA - KBS C7-3B metaG | ecosystem: Host-associated > Plants > Roots > Rhizosphere | place: USA: Michigan...
AGACGCCGTATGCGCTGATGGGTGGCGACGCGATGATCCGGGCGCTGGTCGAGCGGTTCTACGACGCCATGGACGCGCACGAGCCCGCCCTGGCCGCGTTGCACGCCCGTGAAGACGGGAAGGTCAGCCGCGGTTCGCGCGACCGGTTCGCGTCATTTTTGATCGGTTGGCTAGGCGGGCCGGACGATTACGTGCGCACCCACGGGCATCCGCGCCTGCGCATGCGGCACGGGCGTGTCCCCGTCGACACGGGGATGCGCGACGCCTGGCTGCGGTGCATGAACATGGCGCTGGAGCACGATGACGTGCCGGCCGGCGTGCGCGGCTGGTTGCAGGCCCGTTTCGCGGAGGTGGCAGACTTCTTGCGTAACAGCCCGGGGTAGGCGCCGATTGACGGCAGGGCGCCGCTCACGCTAGGGGGTTTGCATCATGAGATGGTCCGGATTGCTGGTTGCGTTGGCTCTGGTCACGGGGTGCGGCCCGACGTTCTCGGAGACGCGGCTGATGCCCTATCCGCCCCGCAGCGCCGATTGCGAACTGGACTTCATCGAGGCCACCCGCGCGGACATGTCGGTGGGGGGCAAGTGGCACATCGTCGGCTACGTCAGCGTCGACGGCATCGACCGGAAGAACCCCATGTCGCCGCAGAACCGGTCCCTGGTGCAACCGCGCCTCTGCGAGCTGGGGGGCGTCGCCGCGGCCGTGGCGCCGGTGGGCATGCCGGGCACTCCCATCACCAGTGGCACGGCCGTCACGTACGCAGCCTTGCGCCTGGTCGACGAGCCCAAGCAGGAGACCGCGCAGAACTACTAACCGGTCGAGTCGCCGGCGTGCCGGCGGGGACCGCCGGCTGATCTGTCAAAGCCCACGGCTTTCTAAAGCCCCTCGCGCGCGCAGGCGGCGGCCCGGACCAGCAGCAGATCGCGCTCGCGGGCGTTGCGGGCCAGGGCGGCGCCGCGCTCCAGCTCGACGCGTGCTTCGGCGAAGCGACCCAGCTTGTACAGCAGGTCGCCGCGCACGCTGGGCAGCAGGTGGTACTCCGCCAGCGCCGGCTCGGACGTCAGCTTGTCGACGACGGCCAAGCCCGCCGCCGGGCCGATCGCCATCGACAAGGCCACGGCGCGATTCAGCTCGATCACCGGCGACGGCGTCAGGCGCCCCAGCGCTTCGTACAGCGTGACGATCTGTGCCCAGTCGGTCTCCTCGGGCGTGTTCGCGCGGGCGTGGCAGGCGGCGATCGCGGCCTGCAGCGCGTAGGCGCCGTTCGCGCCGCCCAGCGCCTCGGCCCGCGCCAGCGCCGCCAGGCCGCGCCGGATCAGCACGTGGTCCCACATGGCGCGGTTCTGCTCCAGCAGCAGGATCGGCTCGCCGTTCGGGCCCGTTCGCGCGCCGACGCGCGAGGCCTGGATCTCCATCAGCGCCGCCAGGCCGTGCACCTCGGGCTCGTTCGGCGCCAGCTCGGCCAGGATGCGGCCCAACCGCAGCGCGTCCTCGCACAGGGCGGGACGCATCCAGTCGTCGCCGGCCGTGGCGGCGTAGCCCTCGTTGAAGATCAGGTAGACGACCTCCAGCACCGAGGCCAGGCGCGCCGCCAGCTCGGGACCACGCGGCACCTCGAACGGCACCTGCGCCTCGGCCAGCGTCCGCTTGGCGCGCACGATGCGCTGGGCGATGGTCGGTTCGGACGACAGAAAGGCCCGCGCGATCTCCTCGGTGGTCAGGCCCCCCAGCAGGCGCAGCGTCAGCGCCACGCGCGCCTCCGTCGACAGCAGCGGGTGACACGCGGTGAACACCAGGCGCAGTAGGTCGTCGCCCACGTCGTCGTCCAGGACCGCGTCCAGGTCGGGCGCGGCGGCCTCGTGGCGCGCCTCGATCTCGTAGCCGATCTCGCCGCGCTTCTGCCCGTGCAGCTTGCGCCGCCGCAGGTCGTCCAGGGCCCGGTTCTTGGCCGTCGTCATCAGCCAGGCGCCGGGGTTGTCGGGGATTCCGCTCTCGGGCCAGCGCTCGAGCGCCGTGACCAGCGCCTCCTGCGCCAGCTCCTCGGCCACGCCCACGTCGCGCACCATCCGCGCCAGCCCGGCGATCAGGCGCGGCGACTCGATACGGAAAATCGCCTCTATCGTCCGGTGGGCCTCGGTCACCGCCGGATCAGAGCACCCTGGCCAGCCGGCGCAAGCGGAATCAGGCCAGCGGCCGCGGAGAACCGATATAGTCGAGCCGTGCGGTTGCACGTCGTCGACGGAACTTACGAGCTGTACCGGGCGCACTATTCGCCCCGGCCGGACCACCGCGCGCCGGCGGGCTGGGACGCCAAGGCCACCGTCGGTGTGGTGTCGTCGCTGCTGGCGCTGCTGCACGACGCCGATGAAGCGGTCACGCACCTGGCCGTGGCGTTCGACAACCCCATCCGTTCCTTCCGCAACGATCTGTTTCCGTTCTACAAGAGCGACGAAGGGGTGCCGCCCGAGCTGCACGCGCAGTTCGACACCGTCGAGGCGGCCGTGCGCGCGGTGGGCGTCGTCGTCTGGTCGATGAAGGAGTTCGAGGCGGACGACGCGCTGGCGACCGCGGCCGCCCGCTACGGCGAGGCGACCGAGCAGGTGCGCATCATGACGCCCGACAAAGATCTCGGGCAGTGTCTGCGCGGCGACCGGGTGGTGCAGGTGGATCGCCGCCAGCGCAAGGTGACCGACGAGCCGGCGTTCCGCGTCCTGCGCGGGTTCGGCCCGCGCAGCATGCCCGACTTCCTGGCGCTGACCGGCGACACCGCCGACGGGATTCCCGGACTGACCGGCTTCGGCGAGAAGGGCGCCGGCCTGCTGCTCTCCGCCTACGAGCACCTGGAGAACATCCCCGAGCATGCCCACCAGTGGAAGGTGAAGCCGCGCGGCGCGCTGCAGCTGGCATCCACGCTGGCGGCGCACCGACAGGACGCCCTGCTGTATCGCAAGCTGGCGACGCTGGTCGAGACGGTGCCCCTGTCCGAATCGCTCGCCGACCTGCGCTTCCAGGGCGTGCCCCGCCCCGCGTTCGAGGCCTGGTGCGATCTGCTGGGGGTGACGACGATGCGCGCGGCGCCCCAGCGCTGGCGGGCGTGACCGCGCGGTCGAAGGAAGTCGTCGTGACCACAGCCTCTTCGCCGTCCGCGCCCGTCGCCGCTGTGCCGGTGCCCGCCACCTCGACGCGCCTGCTGGCGATCTTCTACATCTGCGCCTTCATCTCGGTCGGCATCGCCACGCCGTACCTGTCGCCCTATCTCAGCGATCTGGGGCTGTCGGGCACGCAGATCGCGACGGTGCTGTCGCTGACCCCCATCTGCAACCTGGGCGTGCCGCTGCTGTGGGGCTGGATCGCGGATCGCACGCACCGCCACGATCGCGTGCTGCGCATCGCCTCGTTCGGCAGTGCGCTGGGCGTCGCGCTGCTGTCGCGCGCCACCACCTTCCGCGCCGCGCTGCCGGCCTACGCGCTGTTCGCCGTGTTCAACGTCGGCGTGGGGCCGGTGGTGGACACGCTGGCGGTCGCCTCGTCACCGCAGGGGCGCGGGTACGGGCGCGTGCGGATGTTCGGGTCGTTCGGGTTCCTGCTGGCGGCGGCGCTGGGGGGCGTGGTGCTGACGGCGCGGGGTAGCCGCCCCGCCGATCCGCTGGTGCCTCTGATGATGATGGCGGGCCTGTGCGCGGCGGGCGTCACGTCGTTCGCGATCCGGCGAAACCCATCGGCGCACCGGCCGAAGCCGCACCTGCGCGACGTGGCGGCCCTGTGGCGGGACCGCCGTTTTCGCCTGCTGCTGCTGCTGGCCGGCCTGCACTGGATGGCGCTGGCGCCCTACAACGTGTTCTTCGGCCTGCTGCTGCGCAACCGCCACCTGTCGCCGGTGGTGGGCGGGGCGGCCTTCGCCGTCGGCGTGATCGCCGAGGGCGCCGTCATGTTCTGGTTCGCCGATCTGCGCCGCGCCTTCCGCCTGGAGACGTTGCTGTTCGTGGCCTTCGCCGCCACCGTGCTGCGCTGGGCGATGGTGTCGTGGGTCGCCTCGGCGTTCTGGATGGTGGCGCTGCAGGCGCTGCACGGCCTGACGTTCGGGCTGTTCTGGATCACCGGGATCGCGCTGCTGAACGAGATCGTGCCGGCGCCGGTGCGCGCCACGGGCCAGGCGCTGTACCTGGCGGCGATGCTGGGGCTGGGCAGCCTGATCGGCTACCACGCGACGGGGCTGTTCATGGACCTGTTCCACGACGTGGGCCCCGCTTTTCTGTCCGCGGCGCTGGTCGAGCTGATCCCGCTGGCCATCATCTGGCGCGTGCGCCGCCAGCTGCCCCGGTCCTGATGGGCGTCAGCGCGACTGGGTGCGCTTGCGCGTCGCCGCTGCCTTGCGGCCGGTCGCCTTGCGCGCCGTCGGGCCGCGCTTGCTCGCTGACGCGCGGGCCTGACGCGACAGCGACGCGCGCGAAGCGGCGCTGCGACCCTCGCGCTTCAAGGCTTTCTCCGTGGCGCGTGACCGGGTGCGCGACGGCGCCTTGGCTGGCCGGGTGCCTTTCTTCAGATCGCGCTTGGCGCGCTTGCGGACGGCCGCCGGCTGCGTCCCCTTCTTCGGCGCCCCCAGCTTCACGCCCGCGCGGCGGGCCTTCGACAGACCGATGGCGATCGCCTGCTTGGGCGAGCGCGCGCCGTGCTTGCCTTCGCGGATGTGGTCCATCTCCTCGCGCACGAATTCGCCCGCCTGCGTGCTGGGCGCCTTGCCTTCCTCCTCGTCCCGGTGCGCCCGCTCCAGTGTCTTAGCTTCCGGCATGACGATCCCTTTCTGTGAAGCGTTTCCTCGCAGCTTGCGTTCGTGCCACGGCGGGGAAAGGCCGCCTGGCGCAAATCAGGTCGCCGGCGTGCAGTGGCGCGCCAGGTAGTCGTCCACCGCGTCGGGATGAAGGCGCCCCTCGGCGAAGCCGACATGACCGTCCGGCCGCACCAGGTAAAAGGCGTCTCGCTCGACCCGCGCCGCCTCGGCTTCCGCCGACCAGGGAGACACCTGCACGGAGATCCCCCGGCGCCCACACACCGCACGGACGTCGCCCAGCGCCGCCGATGGGCCGCCATACACGAACCCCTGCCATCGCCGCTGGGACAGCGGCGTGAAACTGTCGTCCTGGCCTGGCCCGGCCGGAATCCACGGCCAGCGATCACCCGCGCGGAGGCCGCCACCGTGTCCTTCCGACAGAGCACTGGCGCGATACTGGATACGCGTCTGCGAGACCGTGGCGAACAGGTAGGCGCGCCCGCGCGCCGTATCGAACACGCGCGGCATCACGTTCGGGAACACGCGCGTGCGCACCCAGCGGGCCAGGCCGCCCTCTCGCGTGACGACCTGGAACAGCCGATCCGTCGTCGCCACCAGGCGCGTGGCGAACGCGCGACGCTCGGGCGCGTAGCTGTCCAGCAGCGCCTCCGGAGCGCGCCCTTGTAGCACCTCGGCCAGCTTCCACCCCAGGTTCACGGCGTCGCCGATGCCGGTGTTCATGCCCTGACCGCCCACGGGGCTGTGGATGTGCGCGGCGTCGCCCACAAGGAAAACGGGCCCTTCGCGAAACCGATCCACCACGCGGTGATGCACGTGGTACGTCGAGAACCAGCGGACGTCGCGCACCGTGATCCCACGCGCGCCAGCACGCCCTTGTCGACGTCGTCCCAGGTGCGAAGGGACGTCCCGCCCTCAGCGTCCTGACCCGTCACGTCGGCGGTGGGCGCGGTGCGGATGGTGCCGATCAGCCTCACGCGGCCTTCGCCGGGCGGCGCCGCGGCGTCGCCTTTCAGCGGGAAGGCCGCCAGGATCCCTGCCTCGTCCAGCGCGACGTGCAGCTCGCCGTCGGCGCCCGGACCGCGGGCGTCCAGATCCGCGACGTAGAACAGGTGCGCGTAGGTCCCGCCCGGGAAGCCCGCCTTCAACCCGTGGCGCACCAGTGAGCGCGCCCCATCGCAACCGGCCAGGTAGCGGGCCCGGCACAGCTCGCGCTGGCCGTCCGGCAGCGCCAGCTGCGCCTGGATGCCCTGCCCTGCCACCTCGAAGTTCTCCAGCGTCACGCCGCGCTCGACGGTGACACCGGCGCGCCCCAGCGCCTGCTCCAGCAACCGTTCGTGCTGATCCTGCGCCAGCATCAGGATGAACGGATAGGGACTTTTCCCCCCGGCCACCTCGCCGAACGGCAAGCGCGTGAGCCTGTGCCCCGCCACCCAGAAGTTCAGCGCCTCCAGCCGCAGCCCCTGCGCGATGACCTCGTCAGCGATGCCCAGCTGGCGATAGAACTCCAGGGTCCGGGCCTGGACGGCGATGGCGCGCGAGGTGGCCGGGCGCGCCGGCTGGCACTCGATGATGCGCGGGCGGACACCGGCGCGCGCCAGCCACAACGCCAGCGCCAGGCCCGAGGGGCCCGCCCCCGCGATCAGAACGGGCGACACGGAATCATGGGACTGGGCGGGCACCGCCGCGACAATTTGTGGACGCGGTCGGCGGTGTCAAGGACGGCGGCCGTCAGGCGGCCTCGGCGACGGGCGCGCTGCTGCGGCGGAAATCACGGAAGTGCTGGCGCATCCGCCGCGCCAGCGCGCGCGGCGGCTCGGCAAACAGCTGTTCGCCCACGGGCAGCGCCCGCATGCGCTTTTCGCGCCGCTGCTGATCGATGCGCCGGATCACCTCGTAGTAGGCCTCGGACTCGTCGCCGAACCAGGACCGGTTCGCGCGCAGGGTCCGGCGCAGCATCGTCAGGTCATGCTCGTCGCCCAGCCACTCGCCCAGGCGGGCCAGGTCGGCGGCGCGGGCCTTCAGCTCGTCCGGGGCGCACGGGGACAACAGGCGGACCTGATAGCGGTGCGCCTTCACGGCGCGGCGCCAGGCATGGAAGGTGTCGCCGTTCGGGTCGCGATAGGCGCGGTGCATGGCCCGGCGCGCGCGGCGATAACCGGCCTGCAATCCCTGGCCTATCGCCTTCCAGCCGTGGCCGTCCGGCGCCCACCGCGACACCTCCTCGTGTTGCCGGCGCAGGACGCGGCGTAGCTTGCGCAGCACGCGCTTCCCGTCACCACCGGGGTCGGTTTTTCGTGACTCGTGCCGCAGCCGTTCGGCCAGGGCGGCGCGAACACCGTCGGTGGGCGACCGCATCCGCGCGGGCAGTGTCGCGCGCACCGTCTCGAACGTGCGCACCGCGACGCCCGCATCGCGGACGCTCGCCAGCATGTCGGCGCAACCGCCGAGCGCGTGGTTCGCCCGGCGCGCTCTGCGTCCCATGACAGGTTCGACCAGGCGCGCGACGGCCCGCACCTTCTTCGTGGCCAGCCGTAGCGCGTGCGCGTCGTCAGCGGCGCTTCCCGTGGGGTGCTCCAGCGCCTTCCGGGCGTGGCGCAGCTCGGCTCGACTCACGCGCTTCACCGCGTGCGAAAGACTTTCACCGGCCTGAACGGTATAGGACATGTCGCGCTCCCCCCCAAAGGGGGGTCAGGTCAGTCTGCCCGCTCGGGCACGACGGCACCAGCGGAGCGGGCCCCCCCCGGGGAAATCTGCGAAGAGGATTTCCCCGGGGCCTGTTTCAATGCCGCGTCGTCTTTCGACGCGATCCGGTCGCCGGGGGGCGCGTCACGCCACGACCGGGCGTGTTTTCGCTACGGGCGTGATCGGACGCGACGTCCGCGTCGCTGCCGCGATCGTGCGTCGTCTCGCGAGACGGGCTGCCCTTCCACTGCTCGTTGTCACCCTCGTTCGGGTGGGCGGACGACCAGCTTCCCGGTCGCGTTCGGCTGTTAGCGCGTTCCATGGCTTTTCCCCTTTCGCTGCGCGCGGCGCTGCCGCTTGACCTTGTTCGCCTGCTTGCCCAGGGCGCTGCGCGTCTTCTTGGGCAAATTTGCGATCGTCCGCCGCTTCTTCGCCACGCCCGCTGCCTTCTTGATGTTTCGGCGCGCCGTCTTGCGTTGCGCGCCACTTCGTTTGCCGCTGGTCATGGATCCTCCTTTCGTGCTGTCGGAAATCGACGCTGCCGCGCCGTCACCCGCGCCTGATCCGCGCCGGTGACGGCGCCACGGTTGGCGTTTCAGAGTTTTCCGTACGGGGGGCGCCGGCTCGATTGCTCGGCGTGCTCCTCGGCCGCGCTCAGCCGCTTCTCTTCGGCGTTCTCCTCCGCGTCGGGATCGTTCTTGGGGGGCCGGCGCGCCGGCCCCTTTTGGGTGTAAGTCCCCGGATCGGGGTCATGGGCCGCCGCCTCCGCGGTCACGGGCTCGTTCCCCTCGGCTCCGTCGGCCGCCTGTTCGGCCGACTGTCCGTTCCGGGACGGGGCCGCGGACACCTCTTCGCCCCGCCACGTGGCCGCCCCCTGGCCGCCGCCAGCGCCCGCCCTGTCCGTTTTTCCCTGGGATTTCACGGAGGCCCGCGCCCCCGCCTGTTTGTCCAGCGTCGCGGGCGCCGGGGCCTTCATGGGCGTCTGGGTGCCGGCGCCGTGCGTTCCCTGTCGGTTGATCATGGTCGGGCTCCTTCCTCTTCCCCGACGACCAGTGCAACCTCCATACCGTCGCCACCCCGGTCCGCCGGCACCCCCGACGATGCGTCTTGATTCCGGGCCTAGCTTGACGTATCCCCTGTCCGCGCGGCCCCGGCTGCGTCATCCGTCATCAGGAAAACGCAAGAGGAAACAGACGAGAGCTGCATGCCCGAAATGAACATCATCCAGGCCGTCAACGACGCCCTGAAGCTGGAGATGCACCGTGATCCGCGCGTGCTGGTGCTGGGCGAGGACGTAGGACGGTTCGGGGGGGTGTTTCGCGCCACCACGGGGCTGTACGAGGAGTTCGGCGGGGAGCGCTGCGTGGACACCCCGCTGGCGGAGTCCGGAATCATCGGCACGGCGATCGGCATGGCGCTCTATGGGTTGCGCCCGGTCCCCGAGATTCAGTTCGCCGACTTCATCTATCCGGCGTACGACCAGATCGTGAACGAGCTGGCGAAGATGCGCTACCGCTCGGGCGGCGAGTACCCGGCGCCGCTGGTCATCCGCACCCCCGTCGGCGGCGGCATCAAGGGCGGCCACTACCACTCGCAATCGCCCGAGGCGCTGTTCATCCACGTGCCTGGCCTGAAGGTGGTGATGCCGTCGAACCCGATCGACGCGAAGGGCTTGCTGCTGTCGGCGATCCGCGATGACGACCCCGTCATCTTCATGGAGCCGAAACGCGTCTATCGCGCCGCCAAGGGCGACGTGCCGCTGGAGGATTACACGATCCCGCTGGGCGTGGCGAAGACCGTGCGCCCGGGCAACCAGGTGACCATCCTGGCGTGGGGCGCGATGGTCCATACCTGCCTGGAGGCCGCCGAGCAGGGCGCGCAGCTGGGATACGACCTGGAGGTCATCGACCTGCGCACGCTGCTGCCGTTCGACATCGAGGCGATCCTGACGTCGGTGCGGAAGACCGGGCGCGTGGTCGTGGTGCACGAGGCGCCCCGCACCTGCGGCTTCGGCGCCGAGCTGGCGGCGACCATCCAGGAGCGCGCCATCCTGAACCTGGAGGCGCCCATCCTGCGCGTGACCGGCTTCGACACGCCGTTCCCGTACACGCTGGAGCACGAGTACCTGCCCGACGCGGCCCGCATCCTGGATGCGGTCGAGCGCGTGGTGAACTTCTAGGCACCGGCATGATCTACGAGTTCAAACTGCCCGATATCGGCGAAGGCGTCGTCGAGGGCGAAGTGGTCCGCTGGCTGGTCAAGGAAGGCGACACCGTCCGCGAGGATCAGCCGCTGGTCGAGGTGATGACCGACAAGGCGACGGTCGAGATCCCGGCGCCGCGCGCCGGTCGCGTCGGCAAGCGCATGTTCCTGGAGGGGCAGATCTGTCCCGTGGGCAAGGTGCTGCTGACCATCGAGCTGGACGCGGCGGCGCCCGCGTCCGCGCCGAAGGCGGCGCCGGCCGCCCCCGTGGCAGCGGCGACAGCGATGCCCGCCCCGTCCGCCGGCGAGGTCCCGACCGTCGTGCACACGATGGTGCTGGCCACCCCGGCCACGCGCAAGCTGGCGCGCGAGCTGCGCGTCGACATCCGGCTGGTGGCGGGCACCGGCCGCGGCGGTCGCATCACCTCCGACGACGTCCGCAAGCAGGGCGGCGGTGCGGCGCCCGCCCCGGCGGCCCGGCCGGCCGCGCCCGCTCCCGCGGCGATGGCGGGCGACGTGCGCGTGCCGTTTCGCGGCGTGCGCAAGAAGATCGCCGAGCACCTGGTGCACTCGAAGCAGACCGCCGCCCACTTCAGCTACTGGGAAGAGGTCGACTGCACGGACCTGGTCCAGGTGCGCGCCAAGGCGAACGAGAAGCTGGCGGCCCGCGGCGTGAAGCTCTCCTTCCTGCCGTTCATCATCAAGGCGACCACGGCGGCGCTGGCGAAGTTTCCGCAGCTGAACTCGACGCTGGACGAGAAGGCGGGCGAGATCGTGCAGCGGGGCGCGCAGCACATCGGCCTGGCCACGGCCACCGACAATGGCCTGATCGTCCCCGTCGTGCGCGACGCCGGCAACAAGACGCTGGTGCAGCTGGCGGGCGAGATCGAGCGGCTGGCGGAGCTGACCCGCACCGGCAAGGCCTCGCGTGACGAGCTGACCGGCTCGACGTTCACCATCACCAGCCTGGGGACGCTGGGGGGTCTGGGCGCCACGCCGATCATCAACTTCCCCGAGGTGGCCATCCTGGGCGTGCACAAGATCGCGCGCCGGCCGATGGTGGGCGCGGGCGACAAGATCGTCGCGCGCGACATGATGAACCTGTCGATCTCCGTCGATCACCGCGTGGTCGACGGCTACGACGCCGCCCGGCTGGTCGCCGACATCAAGGCGTCGCTCGAGAACCCGGGCCTGCTGATGGTGGACCTGTTCTGATGGCCGAGAAGCCCAAACTGCCCCCGAAGATCCGCGCCGGCATGGGCGACATGGTCGCCGAGCTGGTCGAGGTGTGGAGCGACGCCGACCACGCCCGCGCCGTTGGCCTGTTGACGGTGCTGGACGCCGAGGGGCGCGCCGACAAGGCGAACATCCCGGCCGGCGTCGACTGGATGCGGCTGTACCGCGAGATGCGCCTCATTCGCCTGCTGGACGAGCGCATGTCGGCCCTGCAGCGCGAGGGGCGCCTGAGCTTCTACGCCGATGCGCGCGGGCAAGAGGCGACGGTGGCGGCGCCGCTGGCCGCGCTGGAGCAGAGCGACTGGATCGTCCCCGCCCATCGCGAGGCCGGGGCGGCGTTGCTGCGTGGCCTGCCGTTGCCGGCGTTCGTTGCCCAGCAGCTCGGCAACGCGCACGACCTGGGCAAGGGGCGCCAGATGCCGGCGCACCCGGTCACGCCCCGCGAGCTGCGCGTGCTGCCCATGTCGTGGTGCGCGGCCACGCAGCTGCCGCAGGCGACCGGCCTGGCCTGGGCGGCGAAGATCAAGAAGGACAAGACGGTCGTGCTCGCCTACCTGGGCGAGGGCGCCACCAGCGCCGAGGATTTCCACACCGGCGTGAACTTCGCCGCCGTCTTCAACGTGCCGGCGGTGTTCCTGTGCGTGAACAACGGCTGGGCAGGCGCCACGCCGGCCAAGGCGCAGAGCGCGTCCGAGACGTTCGCCGTGAAGGCGCTGGCCTACGGCATCCCCGGCGTGCGCGTGGACGGCAACGACGTGTTCGCGCTGTACGCCGCCACCCGCGAGGCGGTGGACCGAGCCCGGCGCGGCGACGGCCCCACGCTGATCGAGGCGGTGACCTACCGCCTGGGCGGCCACAACGCCGCCGACGACGCCCGACGCTACCGCTCCGACGAGGAGGTGGCGACCTGGACCGCTCGCGATCCTCTGAAGCGCCTGGCCGTGTGGCTGAAGGGCGCCGGTCAGCTGGACGAGGCCAAGGCCCGCGCCCTGGACGACGAGCTGAACGCGGGCATCAAAGCGGCCATCGATGCCGAGGAGAAGATCCCCGCGCCGGCGCTGCGGTCGCTGATCGAGGACGTCTACGTGAACCCGCCCGCCACGCTGGAAGCCCAGCTGGGCGAGCTGGAGCGCGTCCGCGGCGCGAAATAGGCGACGCAGGGGGGAGCAACCCTTTCCCGCGCCGCTCCCGCGCCGCGATGGTCGGCGCAAATGTCCCGCCCCGAGCTGTGGTGCCCGGCGGGGCGGTTGCGCTACTCTCCTGCCCCATCGCCCAAGGGCCACCCCCGGGCCCGCCGCCGTCCGCCAGAAAGGTCACCCATGTCAACCAGAGACCCGTCGCGGTTCGTGCTCGTGTCCCAGGCGCTGGCCCGTCGTGCGGGGGGGTTGCTGCTGATGTCCGCCATGGGTGGGGTGCTGGTGGCGGGCTGCGGTGACAGCGGGAACGACGCGCCGGACAGCGACCCGTTCGCCGAGTACGAGGGGGTCTGGTCGGTCGACAAGGACACCTCGTCCCTGGACTGTCCGAACGACCCCAGCCTGCAAGACCTGTCGTTCAGCATCTGGAACAGCTCGTTCACCATGGCGGCGGGCGTGCTGTCCGATATCGTCGAGGTCCAGGGCACCTGCCAGCTGGATTACGCGGTGACGGCCAGCAAGCACATCGCCACCCTGATGAATCCCGACCCGTACACCAACGCGGCCCCCACCTGCCATTTGACGATCGACGCCAGCACGGGAGAGAACCTGGTCCTCAACCCCCAGACGAACAGCGATTCCCCCTGGACGTTCAAGCTGCTTCAACCGGTGGCGGGTCAGGCCCCCACCGCCGAGATCGCCGGCACCGCCGACGTCGTGCTGATGCTGGCCAACGCCCTGGGCGCCATCGAGACCAACAACTGCAAGTTCGCCGCGCAAGTCAGCGCGCACAAAGTCGCGAAACCCTAACCCCCGGCATCAGAAGAAAACCATGGCTACCGAATCCCTGCAGGTCCAAGCACTCGTCATCGGCTCCGGCCCCGGCGGCTACGTCGCCGGCATCCGTCTGGCCCAACTGAAGATCAAGACCCTGGTGGTCGAGAAAGATCAGCCGGGCGGCATCTGCCTGAACGTCGGCTGCATCCCGTCGAAGGCGCTGATCAACGCCGCCAAGCTGTTCGACAAGGCCAAGCACGGCGCGGACATCGGCATCCTCGCCGACAACGTCCGCGTCGACATGAAGAAGATGCAGTCCTGGAAAGGCGACGTCGTCTCCAAGATGACCGGCGGGGTCAAGTCGCTGCTGAAGAGCAACGGCTGCGACTTCCGCACCGGCACGGCGCGCATCACCGGGCCCCGCACGGTCGAGCTGGACGACGGCAAGACGAAGACGGTCATCACGGCCGACAACATCATCGTGGCCACCGGTTCGCGCCCCATCGAGATCCCGGGCTTCAAGTTCGACGGCAACCGCATCGTCGACTCGACGGGCGCGCTGGCCTTCGACCAGGTGCCGGGTCGGTTCGTCGTCATCGGCGGCGGCTACATCGGCATCGAGATGGCGACCCTGTACGCGAAGCTGGGCGCGCGCGTGACCGTGGTCGAGGCGCTGCCGGGGATTTTGTCCGGCAGCGATCCCGACCTGGTGCAGGTGGTGGCCAAGAAGCTGAAGAAGCTGGGCGTCGAGGTGCTGACCGGCGCCAAGGCCAAGTCCTGGGCCGAGAAGGGCGATCGCGCCGTCGTCACCGTCGAGGTGGGCGACAAGGGCGAGACCGCGACCATCGACACCGACAAGGTCCTGGTGGCGGTGGGCCGCCGCCCGAACTCCGAGAACCTGGGCCTGGAGACGGTGGGCGTGAAGATCGATCGCGGCTTCGTCCCCGTCGACAAGCAGCTGAAGACGAACGTGGCCAGCATCTACGCCATCGGCGACCTGGTGGGCCAGCCCATGCTGGCGCACAAGGCCTCGCACGAGGCCGAGGTGGTGGCGGAGGTCATCGCCGGCCACCGCGCCGAGATGGACGTCCGCTGCATCCCCGCCGTCATCTTCAGCGATCCCGAGATCGCCACCGCCGGCATCACCGCCGCGGAGGCAGAGGCGAAGGGGCGCAAGGTCAAGGTCGGCAAGTTCCCGTTCACGGCCCTGGGCCGCGCGGTGGCGAACGCCGACAGCGACGGCTTCGTGAAGGTGGTCATCGACGCCGCCACGAAGGAGGTGCTGGGCATCCATGTGGTCGGCAACGGCGCGTCCGACATCATCGCCGAGGCGGCGCTGTCCATCGAGATGGGCGCGCTGGCCGACGACATCTCGCTGACCATCCACGCCCACCCCACGCTGCCCGAGGCGATCATGGAAGCGGCGAAGGCCAGCCTGGGCGAGGCGATTCACATCATCAACCGGTAGACCGCCCCCCGCCCTGGTCGCTCACCATGCTGTCGTTGATCGTGCCGGTCTACAAGAACGCGCCCAACATCGATGCGCTCTTGGCGGCCGTGCGCGATCTCGACCGCCAGCTGAACAGGGACTTCGAGCTGGTGTGCGTGGTCGATGGCAGCCCAGATGACAGCTACCTGCGGCTGGCGACGGCCTTGCCCAAGGAGCCCTTTCGCTCCCAGCTGTTGTCGCTGTCGCGAAACTTCGGCTCCTTCTCGGCGATCCGGGCCGGCCTGCAGGCCGCGCGCGGACTCCGCTGCGCGGTGATGGCGGCGGATCTGCAAGAGCCGCCCGAGATGATCCTCGAATTCGACCGTATCCTGCGCGAGGGCGCCACCGACGTGGTGATCGGCCACCGGGTGTCGCGCGCGGACCCCCTGCTGTCGCGGCTGAGCAGCGGCCTTTTCTGGGGGCTGTTCCGGCGCGTGGTCGAGCCGGCCGTCCCGGCCGGAGGCGTCGACGTCTTCGGCTGCACCACCGCCGTGCGCGACGTGATCGTGCGCCTGCCCGAGCGCCACAGCTCGCTGGTGGCGCTGCTGTTCTGGGTGGGGTTTCGCCGCCAGGCCGTCCCCTACGGGCGGCGCGAGCGCATGGCGGGGAAATCCGGGTGGACGCTGAAGAAGAAGCTCCGGTACTTCTCGGACAGCCTGTTCAGCTTCACCGATCTGCCCATCAAGGCGCTGCTGACCCTGGGCACGCTGGGGTTGCTGGGCAGCCTGATCTTTGCCGCGGTGGTGCTGTCGGCTAAGCTGTTCTCCGCCATTCCCGTCCCCGGGTACGCGGGCACCGTCCTGCTGATAACCTTCTTCGGGGGCCTGAACTGTTTCGGCCTCGGGATCGTGGGAAGCTACGTGTGGCGCACCTTCGAAAATTCCAAGGGACGTCCGAACTACATCGTGCGCTCGCAGGAGACATTCGATCGTGACAGCTGAAATTCCGGGGGTGTTCATCCACCCGAAGGCGCTGGTGGAAGGCGATCGCATCGGATCAGGCACGCGCATCTGGGCCTTCGCCCACGTGCTGCCGGGGGCGGTGATCGGCCACGACTGCAACATCTGCGACAACGTGTTCATCGAGAACCAGGTGACGGTCGGCGA
>Ga0070680_100001879_pt1 | contig 15404 bp, 4 predicted proteins | sample KBSC73BmetaG_FD_64672 | JGI IMG/M metagenome (GOLD analysis project Ga0070680, IMG submission 64672) | Corn rhizosphere microbial communities from Kellogg Biological Station, Michigan, USA - KBS C7-3B metaG | ecosystem: Host-associated > Plants > Roots > Rhizosphere | place: USA: Michigan...
ATGACAACTTCGCCGAGATCGGCGAGTTTGCCGGGCGACTCGTGCTTGCGGCGGAACAAGGTCCATTCGGCCTCGCCCTCGCCGCAGTGGACGGCTCACAGCAGGATGCCATTGGAGCGGCGAGCGCCGGCTATGTCGGAGAGAGCGACGGTTGGCAGGACTTCCACCGCAACGGTGCGCTCACCTGGGGTTACCGCACCGCCGGACCGGGCAATGTCGCCCTGGTTGCTGCGCTGCCACGCAGTGCCGTTTTGGCTTTAGGCTTCGGCAGCGGCACGCAGGCCGCCGCAACGCTCGCCATTGCCTGCCTGATGCAACCTTTCGACAACCTGCTCAAACGTCAGATCGAGACTTGGCGGCAATGGCATACCCGCCGCAACGCGCGCAGTATGTTGCGGTCCGATGAATCGGATGAGTTGGCCAACCAGCTCGTCCTGTCGTCCATGGTGTTGCGGGCACATCGCGACAAGACCTATCCGGGAGCCATGGTGGCGAGCTTGAGCGTGCCATGGGGCAACCGCAGCAACGGCCGGGCTGGCTATCACCTTGTCTGGCCGCGCGATCTGGTGCAATGCGCCCAGGCTCTGCTCGCATTGGGCGCCGAACATGAAGCCCGCAACACGCTGCGCTACCTCATCGCGACCCAGAACCGCGACGGGAGTTGGGGGCAGAATCAATGGCTTGGCGGCACGCCTTATTGGCAAGGGGTGCAATTGGACGAGACCGGATTCCCGGTGCTGCTCGCTGCCGCTCTCGCCGAGCGCAATGCACTCGATGGCATTGAGATAAACGACATGATCCGCCGAGCACTTTCTTTTCTCGCATGCACCGGGCCATCGAGCCCGCAAGACCGTTGGGAGGAGAACCCCGGTATCGGCCCATACACGCTTGCCGTCTGCATTGCGGCGCTCGTAACGGGAGCGGAATTCCTAACCGAGCCGGCCAGAAGCTTCGCTCTCGGCTTGGGGGATTTCTGGAATGCAAATCTCGAGAGGTGGACGGTCGTCCACGATACGCCGCTCGCAAAGCGCTTCGGCATCGCCGGCTATTATATCCGGGTCGCACCATTGGATGTGCTTCGCAACGAACAATCAGTGCGGGAAGTCCTGCAGATCAAGAACAGGAGCGACAGCGGGCTGGTCCCGGCCGATGAAGAAGTAAGCGTTGATTTCCTGCAACTTGTTCGCTTCGGCCTGCGTGGTGCCGAGGACCCTGCGATCTGCGACAGTATCACGGTCACCGATGCGCTGCTCAAGGCGGAGACGCCGAATGGTCCCGCGTGGCACCGCTATAATGGCGATGGCTACGGCGAGCACGAAGATGGGTCGGCATTCGACGGCAGCGGCCGTGGGCGCGCCTGGCCACTGCTTACAGGCGAGCGCGGCCACTACGAGCTGATTGCCGGCCGCGATCCTCGGCTCTACCTGAAAGCAATGGCGGCGATGACGGGACCCGGCGGCCTGATACCGGAGCAGGTGTGGGACACCGCGGCCATGCCGTCGGAACGCCTTTATCCGGGGTGTCCGACGGGTTCGGCCATGCCACTCGCATGGGCGCACGCCGAATTCATCAAGCTGATGGTTTCATCCCAGCTGGGATATCCAATCGACCGGCCTGCTGCACTTTGGAAGCGCTACGGCGGACTTCGCCCAAAAGACAAACACGCCATCTGGTGCCCGCATGCGCCGATCGGGCGCATTGCGCCGGGAGTAGACCTCGTCATCGCGATACCACGCCCGGCGCGAATCCATTGGGGGTTGGACGGCTGGCAGAATGTTGCGGACGCATGCACCCGTGACACGAGCCTCGGACTGCATGTCTTGGACCTTCACGCTGCATCGATAGGCCGCTCCCACGCCATCGATTTTACCTTTCAATGGCTCGACAGCGAAATGTGGGTGGGTGAGGATTTTCATATCGTCGTATCTTCTTAGGGCGATTAGACCCAACGAGACATAGGGCTGGTCGACCGCCGAAAAAGATCACCGACGGCCGCGATTTTCAATTGCGACATCAAAGGCACAGCGCCGGCCCGCCTGGGCGCCATGGCCCGGACCGATAATGTAGATCATGTCCAAGTCGTTCGTGCATCTACCTGCTCTCTTTCGCTCTTTTGTTTTCGCGGAGATCTGGCGTCATTCATCTGTGCGGCAACATTGGTCGAGCCGAGGCGAGCACAAAGAAAGGTCACGGCCTTTACGCCATCGATGGCAAGACAAAATGGATGGACGGGCTGATTGTTGACGTGATCTCGAATGGCCTTTTCCCGCGACGACTGCGCTGCCAGAAGTGACCACGGACGTTCAGGGATTTGAAAACCGCCGCGTCGCCGATCGGCGCGGCTTGCTCTTCGGGCGACGAATGTCGCGATCCGTCTTAGAATGATGCGTCGCGGCAGATCCAGCGAGAATAAGGCGCGTCTTGGAAACCATTACAATCGTTCTTGTCCTCCTGGCCGCGGTGGTCGTGAGCGGCTTGGTGTCGCGGACGCTGCCTTTGCCAATCCCCAGGCCGCTTGTGCAGATCGTGCTGGGCGGCATGATCGGCCTCGTTGCCAATCTGCGCGTCGAATTCGACCCCGAGATATTCTTCCTCCTGTTTATTCCGCCTCTACTGTTCCTCGATGGTTGGCGCATTCCAAACGAGGAGTTGCTGAAGGACAGAACAACGGTCCTGGAACTGGCGCTCGGCCTGGTCTTCCTCACGGTGGCCGGCATCGGCTTCTTCGTGCACTGGATGATCCCGGCAATGCCCCTGACTGTCGCATTCGCGCTGGCGGCGGTGGTATCGCCGACCGACCCGATTGCGGTATCAGCCATCGCGGTGCGTGTACCCATCCCAAAACGCCTGATGCACATCCTGGAGGGAGAGTCGCTCCTTAACGACGCATCCGGTCTCGTCTGTCTCCGCTTCGCGATCGCCGCTGCACTTACGGGCGCATTCTCGCTGTCTGACGCTGCGCTCAGTTTCGTTTGGATCGCGCTCGGTGGCATTGCGGTCGGCTTCGGCATTACCTGGATGACGGCGAAAACCAAAGAATGGATTGCACGCCGTATTGGTGAGGAAAGCGGATCACAGATACTTATCAGCCTGCTTCTTCCGTTCGCGTCCTATTTGCTCGCCGAGTGGCTTCACTGCTCCGGAATCCTCGCCGCTGTGGCGTCTGGCCTGACCCTGAGCTCTGTCGAGGCATCAGGCCAGGCAATGGCCACAATTCGTATGCGGCGCAATACGGTGTGGGACACGATCCAGTTCGTCGCAAACGGCATCATCTTTGTGCTTCTGGGGGAGCAGTTGCCGTCGATCCTGGGACCGGCGGCCGAAACCGTCCGACTGACCGGCCATCATGAGCCGTGGTGGCTGCTAGTTTATGTCCTGGCGATCAATATCGGTCTGGTCGCGCTCCGTTTCGTCTGGGTATGGGTGTCGCTCAGCCTCACCATCTTCAGGGCCAGACTTCAGGGTTCGCAAATGCGACGGCCGAATTGGCGGCTCGTGGCGGCCACGTCGCTGGCAGGCGTTCGCGGCGCCATCACTCTCGCCGGCGTTCTGACGTTACCGATCATGCTCAACGATGGCTCTCTCTTCCCAGCTCGGGATCTCGCTATCTTTCTCGCGATGGGCGTGATCATCGTGTCGCTTGTCGCCGCCAGCATCGGCCTGCCATTGCTGCTGCGGGGGTTGGAAATGCCCGCCGAGCCCTCTTATCAGGCGGAGGAAGATCAGGCGCGGGTCGCAGCGGCCGAGGCGGCCATCGCCGAGATCGAACGTGTCCAGCACACACTCGCCGCCGGCCGCAGGGATGCGGACGTCTACATAGCGGCGGCGGCGCGCATCATGGATTTCTATCGCGCCCGCATCGATGCCCGCTCGCGCGAGGGAGAGGCGGCGACTCTCGCGAGAGAAAGCGAGGACGCGGAACGGAGGATGCGACTGGCAGCGGTCAAGGCCGAGCGCACCGTGATCTTCCAGATGCTGCGGTCACAGCAGATAGGCAGCGAGACAGCCGACAAGCTCGTGCGTGAGCTTGATCTCCTGGAAGCGCGGTACGAAGCTTGAGCAAACTGCGGAATTCGCGTGTGCGAGGCGGGCAACCGGTGGCAAGCACAATATCAGCAAGATACTAAAGACCCTAACAAGGCAGCCGCTCCGCGCCACCACGATGCATAGGCGGGATGCGCGACCGACCAGCCGCGGTTGTGGCGAAGATCAAGATCGGCGGCGCGTCTGCCTGCGGTATCGCAGCCGCGGTCCTGCGCAGCGACGCAGTGCCGGCATGGCCAAGACCGACCGGGGAGAGCAGGGCGCGATCAGTCGATCCCGCCGCATGAGTAGTTTCCGAATCTGTCATCACGTGACTGCCAGGGCTAGTGTCCCTACAATCGATGTACCTCGGATGTTGACCCACCCCGCGGCGGCCCTCCTCGGCCTGCACTTCATCTGACCATTCTGCGCCAACCTCGGACCGCAAGACCGGCAACGCCAAGAGAACTGGCTTGTCGCTCGGGTCACCGCGATCAATGCGAGCGCGACAGCAACTGGGCGGGATGGCTCTGACAGATTGGCGTTTGGGGGTGACGCATATCGAGGCCGAAGTTCGCATGGAGCATCATGCCCGAAGGCAAAGTCGGAAGAGGACCCGCATCATGAAATTCTTTCTTCACCTCTCGAAGGACGAGCAACGCAGGCGCTTTCTTGTCCGCATCGACGAGCCGGACAAGAATCGGAAATTCGGCCCAGCCAATATCGAGGAAAGGAAATTCTGGAAGCATCATATGCGAGCGTACGAGAACCGTCTCGGTGCGACGAGTACGAGTGATTCTCCCTGGCATGGTGTCTCCGCAGACCGCGAGAAGAATGCTCGGCTGCTCGTCTCCCAAATTGCGCTGGATGCCTTCGACGGATTCAGAATGCACTGTCCCAAGATAAACGCAGAGCGCGAATGGGAGTTGCGATCGATCCGCAAGAGACACGCGTCGTGAGCATTGTCGCGTGGAAGAGGGGCAGTTTCCAGCCGCCGGAAGCGCCGATTCGCTCCGAACTCTTCAGCGTCGAACGTCTGGAGCAGCACGCAGAGAGCTTGGCGGCTGCGCAGCAGATCGCGGATGGCCCGAGTCGAGGCCGCTCACTGGACAGAAGGCTCCATGACAACACGCGAATCCTGACCAGAGTCCATCGCGCGGTGGTCCAGGCCAGTTCGGCGCATCAGGCGATCACGCCGGCAGCGGAGTGGCTGCTCGACAATTTCCATATCGTCGATGAGCAGATCCGCGAAATCAAGAACGATCTTCCCCCGGGTTACTACCGCCTGCTTCCGAAGCTGTCGGACGGGCCGCTGCGAGGCTACCCGCGTGTGTTCGGCATCGCTTGGGCGCTCGTAGCGCATACGGACAGCGCATTCGATGTACAAAGGCTGACGCGTTTCATAGAGGCTTATCAACGGGTGCAGCCGCTGACCATCGGCGAGTTGTGGGCACTACCGATTACCCTGCGTATCACGCTGGTGGAGAATCTGCGCCGCCTCGCAGGATCGATTATGGTGCAGCTTTCGGCACGCCAATTGGCGGATACGCTCGCGGAGGAGATGCGCCGCACGGATCAAGCCAATGCCGCCCCGGCCTCGTCGATCTTGCGCAGGTTGAACGAGGCGCCGTGGTCAACGGCGTTTGCCTTCGTGCTCGCGCAACGCCTGCGCGATCACGATCCGAATGTCACCCCCGAACTGCGCTGGCTGAACGACAGGTTGGGCGCAGAGGGGACCACAACGGACCAGATCGTCCGCGAAGAGTTCCAGCTTCAGAGCGCCACGGACGTGACGGTGCGCAACGTGATCACCAGCATGCGGCTCGTCTCGGCCATCGATTGGGCGGAGCTCTTTGAAAGCGTCAGCCCGGTCGACGTGATCTTGCGGGGCGCCGGCGACTTCGGGGCGATGGACTTTCCGACGCGTGATCTCTATCGGCGCGCGATCGAGGAACTGGCCCGCCAGTCACGCCGCGACGAGTCCCAGGTCGCCGAACGCGCGGTCGCGGCCGGTCAGGTGCCGGGCAATGACCCCCGTCCCGGGCGCGAAAGCGATCCCGGATATTACCTCATTGGCCGGGGGCGTCGTGCCTTCGAGAAGGAACTCGGCTGCCGCGTACCGCTCAAGACAAGGTTCTTCCGCTTCAATTCCGATCTTGGTGTGATGAGCTATGTGGGGATGGTCGGGGTTGTCACCGCGCTTGTGCTCGCGCTGGCACTGCTGGCCGTCGCATATGTCGGCGTCGGCCATTGGGGATTTCTTGTTTTGGCGATTGTCGGTTTGGTGCCGGCATCGGATATCGCCATTGCGCTTGTTAACCGTTGGATCACCGGTCAGGTCGGCGGAACGCTGCTGCCCGGGTTGGAACTGAGCGGCGGGATCCCGTGCGAGCTGCGCACGATCGTTGCCGTGCCCACGTTGCTCGCCGACAAATCGGAAATCGAGCGACAGGTCGAGCGGCTCGAGGTGCACCATCTTTCCAACCCGGATGACAACTTCATTTTTGCCCTGCTTTCGGATTGGCGCGATTCGGCGGCCGAACACGACGCCAGTGACGAAAGCCTTCTCAACGTAGCGGCCGCCAGCATTGAGCGGTTGAACGTCCGCTATGGGCCGGTCGCGGACGGCGCGCGGTTCTTCCTACTGCATCGTCGCCGCGTCTGGAACGAGGGCGAGGGAGCATGGATCGGCTGGGAGCGCAAGCGCGGCAAATTGCGCGAGCTCAACCGTCTGCTCCGTGGCGCCACCGATACGACGTTCGTGCCGATCAATGGCCATGCTCCCTCGCTACCTTCGGGCGTTCGCTATGTCATCACGCTGGATGTCGATACCCGCCTGCCGATCGGTGCCGCCAAGCGGCTGGTGGGGAAAATGGCACATCCGCTCAACCGGCCCAGCCTCGATCCTCACGCCGGCCTCGTTGTGGCGGGCCACGGCATTCTTCAGCCACGCGTGACACCGTCGTTGCCGGTCGGCAGCGAAGGGTCACTGTTCCAGCGCGTGTTCTCGGGCCCGAATGGGCTTGATCCTTATGCGCTCGCAGTCTCCGACGTCTATCAGGATCTTTTCGAAGAGGGCTCCTATTGCGGCAAGGGGATCTACGAGATCGACACATTCGAGGCCGCACTTGGGGGGCAGATTTCGGAAAGTGCCGTCCTTAGTCACGATCTGCTGGAAGGCATATTCGCCCGCGCAGGGCTTGTCTCGGATATCGAGGTGGTGGAGGAATTTCCTTCGCGCTACGCCGTTTCGGTGGCGCGTCAGCATCGCTGGGTCCGGGGTGACTGGCAGCTGCTGCCCTGGATCTTCGGCCTGCGCGGCACAGTCGCGGACGGGTCACGGCAAATTTCGATCCCTTTGATGGGGCGCTGGAAGTTGCTCGACAACCTGCGGCGTTCGCTCGCCGCGCCTGCCTCCCTCCTCGCCCTGCTGGTCGCCTGGCTGCAGCCGGCACCGGTTGCAGCGATCTGGACCGCGTTCATCCTGCTGACAATTGTTCTTCCGCCGCTGCTACCGGCCATCGCTGGACTTATTCCGCGCCGTGCCGTCGTGACACTGCGCAATCATCTGGGCAGGCTGCGCCGGGATGTCGCGCTCGGTCTTTTGCAGAGCGCGTTCCTTGTCACTTTCCTGGCGCATCAATCTTGGGTCATGGTCGATGCCGTCGGCCGCACGCTGTTTCGTCTGTTCGTGCAGCGGCGCCACTTGCTTGAGTGGACCACCGCCGCGCAGGCCAAGGACGATGACAGTTTCGATCGCCGTGACCTCGCGCTGCAGATTGCGGCAAGCGTGGCGAGCGCTGGGGTTGTCGCGATCATTCTGTATGCCCTGGGCCAGGGGAGCTGGCCGATTGCGGCTCCCTTCGTTGGTTTGTGGATGGTGTCACCACTTGTTGCTCGCTGGGCGAGCCAGCCGCCGCCCGCAACGGGTCACGTGTCGGTCGCGCCCGCGGACGCCCTGGCGCTGCGGCTGGTCGCGCGGCGCACGTGGCGCTTTTTCGAGACGTTCGTTACCGCCGAAGACAATATGCTGCCGCCTGACAATTTTCAGGAGGATCCCAGACCGGCGACGGCGCACCGCACGTCGCCGACGAATCTCGGACTGTATCTGTTGTCGATCATTGCGGCGCACGACTTCGGTTGGCTGGGAACGCTCGATGCCGTGAAGCGGCTTGAGGCGACCTTCGCGTCGATGGCAAAACTGGAGACGTTTCATGGCCATTTCTACAACTGGTACAACACGCGCGATCTGAGCGTGCTGGAGCCCCGGTATATCTCCTCGGTGGACAGCGGCAATCTTGCCGGACATCTGATCGTGGTGGGCAATGCGTGCCGCGAAATCGCAGCCGGCCCGATCGGCAATCACAACCGGATATTGGGCCTGCAAGACACCCTGGCGCTGGTGCGCGAGGCCGCTTCCCCACCAAGCGCAGATGCGGGAAGGCCCGGTTTCGCGCGGGTGAAGCTGAACGACGCCATTGATGCGCTCGCCGCAGCCCTGAAAAACAATCCCGCCACGCCAAGCGCGATTACCCGACACTTGGCGGATCTGGCGCCAATGGCCGACGCGCTCGTGGCTTGTGCGCATGCATATTCTCTTGAACGCGGCGATCAGGCCGCCGCGGACACCGTTGTCTGGGCAAGCGCTTTGCGGGCGTCGGTCATTAGTCATCGGCACGATGTCGATGTGCTGATGCCCTGGGCCGGGCTGCTCATGCCGGGGGCTCTGGCCGATGGCGGAACTGACGCGATGGCGGACATGGTGCCGTCGTTGGCCGTGCTTTCCGAGCACGCAGCCATGATGGTGCATCTGCTCGAGAGCTCTCAGGACGGTGGAGTGCCGGAGCACGCAGCGTCTGTGGCCGAGGCGCTGGAGCGATCGGCGGACGCTGGGCACTCGCTGGCAGAGCGCCTCGCGGCGATGGCCGATCTGACCGCGACGCTGCTGCATGCTATGCAATTCGGATTCCTCTTTGATCCCGGCCGCCAACTCCTGTCGATCGGGTATCGTGGTAGCGACGGCAGCCTCGATGCCAATTTCTATGACCTGCTGGCGTCGGAAGCGCGACTCGCCAGCTTCGTCGCCATTGCGAAGGGCGATCTGCCCGCCAAACACTGGTTTCGGCTGGGACGAACCCTGACGCCCATCGACGGCGGTTCCGGCCTGATATCCTGGTCCGGATCGATGTTCGAATATCTGATGCCGTCGCTGGTCATGCGCGCGCCCACCGGCAGCCTGCTGGAGCAGACCAACCGATTGGTCGTGTGGCGGCAGGAGAAATATGCCGCTGGACTCGGTGTGCCCTGGGGTATCTCGGAATCGGAATACAACGCCCGCGACGCCGAACAGAGCTACCAATATTCAGGTTTTGGCGTCCCCGATCTGGGCTTCAAACGGGGGCTCGGGGAGGACCTCGTGATCGCGCCATATGCGACGGGGCTCGCATGCATGGTTGCGCCAATGGCCGCCGCGCGCAATTTCAGGCGGCTTGCCGATCTCGGTGCGCGCGGTGCTTACGGCTGGTACGAGGCCCTGGACTATACGCCGAGGCGTCGGCCCGAAGGCGCAAAGGTCGTCATCATCCGGGCTTACATGGCCCACCATCAGGCAATGACCCTGGTGGGCATCGCGAACGCGCTGCAGGACGGGCGGATGCGTCAGCGCTTTCATGCCGAGCCGATCGTACGTGCAGCAGAATTGCTGCTGCAGGAGCGGATGCCGCGCGACATCGCGGTCGCGCGCATGGCTCTGGAACAGACGAGCCCCGTGGCGCAGTATGCCGGCCTCGTTGCCGATACGCAGCGTCATTATGCGTCGGCCCATTCCCGCTCGCCGCGCACTCAGCTTTTGTCCAATGGACGCTATTCCGTGATGCTGACAGCCGCAGGCTCGGGATACAGCCGGTGGCGCGATGTCGCGATCACTCGCTGGCGTGAGGACGTCACTCGCGATGGCTGGGGCGCCTACCTCTTCCTGCGCGAGGTGCGAAGCGAGAAGACCTGGTCGGCAGGGTACCAGCCGAGCGCGGTCGAGCCGGACAGCTATGACGTAACATTCTCGGAAGACCGCGCCGAAATCGTACGCCGCGACGGAGACATCACGACGATACTGGAGGTGATGGTGTCGCCGGAAGAAGACGCGGAGGTGCGCCGCGTCTCGATCACCAACAACGGAGCGCAAACCAAAGATCTCGAGATCACCTCCTACGCCGAAATCGTGCTCGCGCGGCAGGCCGACGACCTGGCCCATCCGGCCTTCGCGTCGCTGTTCGTACAAACCGAGTTTGCGCCCGATTTGGGCGCCATTCTCGCGACGCGCCGGCGGCGCTCGGCCGCCGATCCGTCGGTCTGGGCTGCGCATCTTGCCGTAGTGGAAGGCGAGAGTACGGGAGACGTCCAATTCGAGACCGATCGCGCGCGCTTTCTCGGGCGTGGACAGACTATTCGCTCGCCCGCGACGATCGCCGACGGTTGGCCACTCTCCAACACGGCTGGCGCCGTGCTTGACCCCGTCTTCAGTTTGCGTCGGCATGTACGAATTGCCCGTGGTGCGACGGTGCGGATCGCTTTCTGGACCCTAGTCGCCACGTCGCGCGAGGCCGTGCTCGATCTGGCCGACAAGCATCAAGATCCGATGGCATTCGAGCGGGCCAAGACGCTCGCCTGGACTCAAGCGCAGATGCAGCTCCGCCATCTCGGCATCGAACCGAAAGAGGCACATCTGTTCCAGCGTCTTGCCAATCTTGTCCTCTATTCCGATCCAGTGTTTCGGCCGTCCGCCGATTTGATCAAGCGTGGCATGGGGAAGGTATCGGCACTGTGGGGGCAGGGGATTTCCGGGGACTTGCCTATCGTGTTGGTCCGGATCGAGGAAGACAACCAACTCGACCTCGTTCACCAGCTTTTGCGGGCGCACGAATATTGGCGCTCGAAGCTTTTGGCAGTCGATCTGGTGGTTCTCAACGAGCGCGCCGCGTCCTACGCGCAAGATCTGCAGGGCTCGGTTGACGCGCTGGTGCGGATGAACCGGTCGATGCCGCGCGTCGAAGGGGGTGATTCGCGCGGGACAGTCGTCGTCTTGCGCGCCGACCTCGTTCCCTCCGCAATTCTGGACCTGCTGCAGGCCTGCGCCCGCGCGGTACTCCATGGCAATCGTGGCTCTTTGGCCGAGCAGATGCGGCGTGGCGCCGATCTCGAAGCCGCCAGCGCGCCGTTCCTTAGACACGTTCTACCGGCTCCGGCGCCGGAGCCGACGTTCCCCGCCCCGGACATGGAGTTCCCCAACGGACTCGGCGGGTTTACCAACGACGGCGGCGAGTATCTGACAATTCTCGGCGGCAGTGACCGCACCCCGGCACCGTGGGTGAACATCGTCGCCAATCCGTCATTCGGTTTCCAGGTTTCGACCGATGGGAGCGGCTTCACCTGGTCGGTGAACAGCCAGCAGAACCAGCTGACACCGTGGTCGAACGACCCCGTCTGCGACCCACCCGGCGAAGCGATCTATGTGGGGGATGAGGATACCGGGGAGTTGTGGGGACCGACCGCCCTGCCAATACGTGAGACGCATATGCCTTACGCGGTGCGACATGGGCAGGGCTACAGCCGGTTCGACCATGACTCGCATGGGATTTCGCTCGAGCTTTTGCAGTTCGTGCCGGTCGACGATGGGATCAAGATTTCGCGGCTGAAAATCGTCAATCATTCGGGGCGGGCGAGGCGTCTTTCCGTCACCGCTTATGTCGAATGGGTTCTCGGTACGAGCCGATCGGCGACGGCGCCTTTCGTCCTGACCGAAGTCCATCGAGAGACGGGAGCAATCTTCGCGCGAAATCCATGGAACGATCAGTTTGGCGAGCGGGTGGCTTTCGCCGATCTCGGCGGCCGACAAACGGCATGGACCTGTGATCGGACGGAATTCCTCGGCCGCGACGGGGCGATGGATCGGCCGCTTGCCTTGATGCCCGGGCGGCGTCTTTCCAATCGCGTCGGCGCGGGCCTCGATCCGTGTGGCGCGATGCAGACGCAGGTGCGGCTGAACGACGGCGGCGCGACGGAAATCGTCTTCTTCCTCGGGCAATCGGCAACGGCCGCTGAGGCGGCGGCCCTGCTTGTGAAGTATCGTCAGGCCGACCTTGATGCCGTGCTCGCCGCCGTGGCCCGGCAATGGGATGCCTGCCTCGGGGCCGTCCAGGTCAAGACGCCGGACCGGGCGCTGGATATCCTGCTTAACCGGTGGCTGCCCTATCAGACGCTCGCGTGCCGCGTCTGGGCGCGCACTGCCTTCTACCAGGCCAGCGGCGCCTACGGCTTCCGCGACCAGCTGCAGGACGTGATGGCTCTATGCGTATCGCGGCCTGACATCTCGCGCGACCATCTGCTGCGGGCCGCAGCGCGGCAATTCATCGAAGGCGATGTTCAGCATTGGTGGCTGCCGGAATCCGGGCGCGGCGTCCGCACGCGGGTGTCCGATGACCGCGGCTGGCTTGCCTATGGTGTTGCCCATTATGTCGATGTCACCGGCGACAGCGGCGTACTCGACGAAATGGTCCCCTTCCTGGAGGGGCCCGTGCTGAAGCCGGGCGAAAACGATGCATTCTTCGCGCCGACGACAGCCCCCGACAAGGCCAGCCTGTTCGAGCATTGCGCGCTGGCGCTCGACAGGAGCCTCGAAACCGGCGCGCACGGTCTGCCGCTGATCGGCACCGGGGACTGGAACGACGGCATGAACGCGGTCGGTGAGGGAGGCAGGGGCGAAAGCGTATGGCTTGGCTGGTTCCTCCACGCGGCGCTGACGGCCTTCGCGGATCTGGCTCAGCAGCGTGACCAGTCGCCGCGTGCAACGGCGTGGCGGCAGCACGCGGAGTCGCTCAAGCAATCGCTCGACCGCGAAGCCTGGGACGGCGACTGGTATCGCCGCGCGTTTTTCGATGACGGGTCGCCGCTTGGCTCCGTAATCAATACCGAATGCCGCATCGACTCGATTGCGCAGTCATGGGCGGTCATCTCGCGCGCGGCGGATCCGGTGCGCAGCGTGCGTGCCATGGCGGCGCTGGACAAATATCTCATCCGTCGCGACGCGAAATTGTCGCTGCTGTTCACGCCTCCTTTCGACAGCCCAGCGCGTGACCCCGGCTATATCAAGGGTTACCCGCCGGGCATTCGCGAGAATGGCGGACAATATACGCATGGCGCGCTCTGGGCCGTGATTGCATTCGCCATGCAGGGTGACGGCGATAGGGCGGGGGAGCTGCTGTCGATCTTAAATCCGATTCGTCATGCAGACAGTCCGTCCGAGGCGCAACGCTACAAGGTCGAGCCTTATGTGGCCTGCGCCGATCTCTACTCCGAGCCGCCGCATGTCGGGCGCGGCGGATGGACCTGGTATACCGGTTCCGCCGGATGGTTGTACCGGGCGGCGCTGGAATCGGTGCTGGGGTTTCATTTGCACGGTTCGACGCTCGAAGTCGATCCTTGCATCCCCCGGGGCTGGCCCGGCTTCGAGATCACTTTCCGTTTCCGCTCGGCGCGCTACGAGATCGTCGTGCAAAACCCTCAAGGCGTCTGCCGCGGCATCCATTCGACAACGCTCGATGGCGAAGTTCTCGCGGGGGACAAGCGCGTTCTTATCCCCCTGGCGGATGACGGGATCACGCACCGCGTGCATGTCGTGCTCGGCCCATAAGGAAGTTGAAATGTCGGGAAACGTTAGTGCCCTGGCCGGGAAGCCGGCTCCGCGATCGTTGCTGGTCAACATCCCTCGCTTGGTGACCGCTTATTTTGCCCTGACCCCCGACCCCGCAATCGCCTCCCAGCGTGTGGTATTCGGCACCTCGGGCCATCGCGGCACGGCCTTCGCGGCGTCGTTCAACGAGGCGCATGTGCTGGCGATCACGCAGGCTGTTTGCGCGTATCGGCGCTTCGCCGGGATCGATGGGCCGCTGTTCCTCGGCGCCGATACGCACGCCTTGTCGGAGCCCGCCCTCGCCAGCGCTGTCGAAGTGCTTGCTGGCAATGGCGTGGAAACCATGATCGACGCGTCCGCAGGCTATACGCCAACACCCGTGATTTCGCACGCGATCCTGCGCTACAACCGTGCCCGCACGCATGGGCTGGCGGACGGGATCGTGATCAGCCCTTCGCACAATCCACCTGACCAGGGCGGCTTCAAGTACAATCCGCCCAATGGCGGTCCGGCCGACATCGAGGTGACGGATTTCATCGAGAAGACCGCCAACCGAATCCTTGCGGCGAAGCTGGATGGCGTCGCGCGCCTCCCGTATGAACGTGCGCGCAAGAGCGCTTCCTGCCATGCGCACGACTACATCACGCCCTACGTTGACGATCTCGCCAGCGTCGTGGATATGGACGCGATCCGATCGGCCGGCGTGCATGTCGGCATCGACCCGCTTGGCGGCGCCGCGGTGCAGTGCTGGCAACCGGTTATCGAGCGCTACAAAATCGCCGCGACCGTGGTGAACGACGCGATCGATCCGACCTTCCGCTTCATGACGGTGGATTGGGACGGCAAGATCCGAATGGATTGCTCGTCGCGCTTCGCCATGACGCCGCTGATCGCGCTGCAGCATAAATTCGATATCGCCTTCGCCAATGATACCGACGCGGACCGGCACGGCATCGTCTGCCCCTCCGGTGGGCTGATGAATCCGAATGCCTATCTCGCGACGGCGATTTTCTATTTGTGCACGAACCGGCCGCAGTGGCGCGGGGACAGCGCTATTGGCAAGACCGTCGTCTCCAGCAGCATGATCGATCGCGTCGCAGCGAAGCTGGGGCGTAAGCTTGTGGAAGTGCCGGTTGGGTTCAAATGGTTCAGCAGGGGTCTGATCGACGGATCGCTGGCGTTCGGTGGCGAGGAAAGCGCGGGCGCATCGTTCCTGCGGCGCGACGGGACTGTCTGGACGACCGACAAGGACGGGCTGATCATGGGCCTGCTCGCCGCCGAGATGACCGCGCGAACCGGTCGCGATCCCAACCAGATTTACGCATCCGCGACGCAGGATCTGGGCAAATCCTTCTACGAGAGGATCGATGCGCCGGCCTCGCGCGAGCAGCGGGCGCTTCTTGCGGACCTCGACCCGGCCCGTGTCGACGCGAAGAACCTCGCCGGAGAGCCGATCGAGGCGAAACTGAACCGCGCGCCCGGCAACAATGCCGCTATCGGCGGACTCAAGGTGGTCGCGCGGAACGGTTGGTTCGCCGCCCGGCCGTCAGGAACGGAAGCTGTCTACAAAATCTACGCGGAGAGCTTCCGCAGCGAAGAACACCTCAGGCAAATCCAGTACGATGCGCAAGCCCTCGTGGCACCCCTGCTCGGCAAGACGAAACCTGAGTAAATTCCGAAGCTGAGGCGGCCGACG
>Ga0070680_100001885_pt1 | contig 15385 bp, 11 predicted proteins | sample KBSC73BmetaG_FD_64672 | JGI IMG/M metagenome (GOLD analysis project Ga0070680, IMG submission 64672) | Corn rhizosphere microbial communities from Kellogg Biological Station, Michigan, USA - KBS C7-3B metaG | ecosystem: Host-associated > Plants > Roots > Rhizosphere | place: USA: Michigan...
ACACGCGCATCTCCTCGTGAGGCAGCTCGCCGGCATGGGTATCGGAGCGTTGCTCTTCACGATCGCCGCCAGGTTGGATGCGGAGGCCTGGGATCGATTGGCGTGGCCGATCATGATCGCGTCGCTCATCATGCTCGTCATCGTGATTCTTCCGTTCACGGCATCCATTGCTCCACGCATCCACGGTTCCCGCAGATATCTCTTTGGCGCATCGCTCCAACCATCCGAGTTCGCGAAGCTGGCGGTCATCCTGTGGACGTCGATGCTCGTCGTGAAGAAAGGCCCCGCACTTCGCCGTCTCACGAAGGGACTTCTCCCTTTTCTCGTGGTGATCGGAGCGCTCGATATCCTCGTGATGCTCGAGCCGGACGTCTCGACGGCCATGATGTTCACGCTTGTGATGGGGATCATTCTCTTTGCCGGCGGTGTCCGCATCGGGCACTTCGTGGCGCTCGGAGTTCTTCTGATTCCTCTCCTCTATGTGAAGATCGAGCGACTCAACTACGTGCTGCTCCGGATGTCGGCGTTTTTCGATCCGGGCGCGGCGCCGAACGAAGTGAGCTACCAGCTGCGACAATCACTCATTGCTGTCGGGTCTGGCCAGATTTTCGGCGTGGGGTTTGGCCGAGGACGCCAGCAGTACGGTTTTCTGCCGTTCGGGTACGACGACTTCATCGCCGGGCACATCGGTGAGGAGTGGGGCTTTGTCGGACTCGCGCTCCTCGTGCTCGCTTTTGCGGTCTATGCGGCGCTCGGCTTTCGGATTGCCAGGAAGGCCCGCACGCCCTTTCTGCAGCTGGTTGCCGTGGGAATCACGGTTACGATGGTGCTGACTGCGTATCTTCATATTGGCGTTGCAACCGGATTGCTTCCGACGACCGGCCTGACACTGCCGTTCATCTCCTATGGACGCTCCAATCTCGTTCTTTCACTTCTGATGACAGGCATCCTCGTGAACATCGGCAGCTCGCGTCAAAGAGTGTTCGGCGAAGCAGCGACCGACCCGCTGGCTCTTCGCGCACTGCCAGCGAGATGAGAGTGATTTTCGCCGGCGGCGGGACCGGCGGACACCTCTATCCCGGGCTGGCCATCGCGCGCGCTCTCGTCAAAGAGAATCCTCGCGTCGAGCCGTTCTTCATCGGCGCGCGACGTGGGATCGAGAGGGATGTGCTCCCACAGGTTGGATTCGCCTTCGACCTGCTCGATCTTCACCCGCTGTATCGCTCGCGGCCGTGGGAGAACTGGAAGACGGTGCGCGGGGCCGTGACCGCGTGGGGAACGATTGGGGCCGAGGTGAGGAGCGAGCCGCCGGTTTGCGTCGTCGGCACCGGCGGATACGCGGCCGGGCTCGCTCTGGGCTACGCTGCGTCGCACAAGATCCCGATCGTCCTGCAGGAGCAGAATACCCATCCTGGGCTGACCGCGAGATTCTTCAGCCGCTTCGCTTCGCAGGTTCACCTGGGTTTTCCGGAAGGGAGACGTTATCTGTCGCCCTCGAAACACACGGTAGTCTACGATTCCGGAAATCCAATCGAGCCGCCGCCCAGCGACGCCTTCGAGAAAGCGCCGGCGAGAGTCAAGTGGGGCTTCCCGGCGACCGGCGGGGCGGTGCTGCTCGTCTACGGTGGGAGTCAGGGCTCGCAGGCGATGAACGACGTCGTCGCAGCCTGGATCGACGAGGGACTGCCGAGCGATCTGTTCATAATCTGGGCGACGGGAAAGGCGAACTACGACAAGCTCGCGCACTACGAAAGTCCTCGCGTCAGGGTGAGGGCCTACATCGCCCCGATCTCCGAAGCCTACAGGGCGGCCGACTTCGCGCTCTCCCGCGCCGGAGCGATGGCGACCGCGGAGCTGTGCGCCTGGGGCATCCCCGTGATCGTGGTGCCGCTTCCCACCGCTGCCGCGGATCACCAGACAGCCAATGCGAAGGCTCTCGCCGAGTCCGGAGCCGCCCAGATGATTCTGCAAAGCGACCTGAATACGGAAACGCTGAGTCGCGCGGTGGAATCGCTGTTATCTGATCCAGCCAGGCTCGCTGATATGCGCACGAAAGCTCTCGCCCGGGCGCGCCCGACCGCGGCAGCCGATATCGCTCGCCACATCCTCGAGCTCGTGAGCGACGGGCAAGTCCGCCGTTGAAAAAAGAGCGAGCCGCACAGCGCTCAACGCATCAACGTGTCAACGCTCGATAACTCGGATCCGCGCCCGGTCCACTTCGTGGGCATCGCCGGTGCGGGCATGCGCGCGCTCGCCGAGCTTCTTGCGCGGAGAGGAGTTCGCGTCACAGGGTGCGATGCGAATCCGGGTGCGACGGACGATCTCGAGGAGCTGGGAATCGAAGTGCTCGTCGGCCACGACCCCGATCATGTAAATGGGGCGCGTGAGCTGGTGGTGACTTCCGCGATGCCGAAGGATCATCCGGAGCTTGTGCGCGCGCGCGAGCTTGGAATTCCCATCATCCGGCGAGCGGAAGCACTCGGACAGGCTGTCGCCGGCGGCAAAGTGATCGGAATCGCCGGAACGCACGGTAAGACGACGACGACCGTGATGACTACAGCGGCGCTGACCGCCGCCGGCCTTCGGCCCACAGGCGTGGCCGGCGGACGCGTGGCTGAGTGGAAGGGGAACCTTCGCTACGAGTCTGACGAGCTCTTCGTCGTCGAGGCCGACGAGTACGATCGCTCCTTTCTCACGCTCACACCAACGATCGCAGTCGTCACAAACGTCGAAGCCGATCATCTGGATATTTACCGCGACCTCCAGGACATCAGCTCGACCTTCTCACATTTCGTTCGCAATGCCGCGGTGGTGGTGTTGTGCGCCGACGATTCGGGAGCAAGCGCTCTCGAGCTCCCGGCGAGTGCAGAGGTGATTCGTTACGGAATCGAATCACCGGACGCGCGATTGGTCGCAAGCGACATCAAGCCGACGGGACACTCCACCACGTTCAATCTGGCGTACGATGGCCGATCTCTCGGCGAGGTGTCGTTGCGCGTGCCTGGCGACCACAACGTGTTGAACGCCATGGCGGCCGTCGCCTCCGGCTTTGCGCTCGGCGTGTCTCTCGACGCGATGCGCGACGGACTGCTGCAGTTCGGCGGCGTGGAGCGCCGCTTCCAGCGTCTGTGCGACGTTGCCGGCGTGACGATCGTAGACGACTACGCGCATCACCCGACGGAGATCGAAGCGACGCTCCAGGCCGCGCGGGCTTCGTATCCGCATCGAAGAATTGTTGCAGCTTTCCAGCCGCATCTCTTCTCGCGCACGCGCGACTTCGCGGAGGCGTTTGGCCAGGCGTTGGCAAAGGCGGACAGCGTATTTCTGGCCGAGATCTACGCCGCACGCGAGAAGCCGATCTCGGGCGTCACATCCGATCTGCTCGCGGCGTCGACCGCGCGTGCCGGCCGACCGGTGGCGTGGCAGGGGTCGAGAGCCGAGCTCGCGTCAGCGCTCGCCGATTTCGTGCGCGAGGGAGATGTCGTGATCACCATCGGCGCCGGCGACATCACGCGGACGGGTCCTGAGCTGAGACAGCGCCTCGAGGCGCGCGGCATATGAGCGTGCCCGAACGGCTTCACCGGCCGGGCTGGAAAATACTCGGCGCACTTTTTCTCGTCGCACTGATCTTCGCTGGTGCGTGGGGCGCGCGCACCGCCGCCCGGAGCATGGCTTTCTTCCGCGTCCGATCCGTGGAGATCAGGGGTGTGCGCTACCTGCAGCCGAACGAGATCCTCGCTCGACTAAAAGTCGATACCCTGATGTCGGTGTGGGATGATCTGGATCCTTTGCGCGAAAGAGTTCGTCACCATCCGCAGATCGCGGACGTCACGATCACGCGCCGGATGCCCGGGACACTGGTAGTCACGGTGCAGGAAAACCAGCCGGTCGCGCTCATCCAAACGCGGTCAGGACTGCTGCCGTACGACTCGGTAGGACGTCAGCTTCCAATCGACCCGTCGCGCGTGAACCTCGACCTGCCGATTGTTGCGACAAACGATCCCGCTCTTCTTAAGCTTGTTGGAGCGATTCGGTACGCCGCTCCGAATGTGTTCGCGCGCCTCGAGGAAGTGAGGCGCACCGGGAGGGATGAGATTCTGCTCACGCTGTCCCGTCGCGCTCGCGCACCGGGAGATAGCACGGAATCGCAGGGAATGCTGCGGGTGCGCGTTCCGATAGACCTGTCAGTAGAGCGCCTGACCGATATCTTTCCCGTTGAGAATGACCTTGCTCGCCGACAGGCACACGTCGATGAGCTCGATTTACGTTATCGCGATCAGGTGATCGCAAGGCTGCAATGAACCCGGAACGCATCATCGCTGGTCTGGACATCGGCTCCGCCAAGACGACCGTCGTGATCGCCGAAGCTGTCGGCGACAGGAAAAACACGCCGACGCTCAAGATCCTTGGCGTCGGACAGGCGCGCACGACCGGGCTGCGCCGCGGGATCGTCTCGGACATCGAGGAGACGACGCGCTCGATCAAGAAGGCGATCGATGACGCGGAGCGAATGGCCGGAACCAAGGTCGATGCTCTCTACGCGGGAATCGCCGGCGAGCACGTTCGCGCGATGATCAGCAAGGGGATCGTCGCGGTGAACGGCGACGAGATCTCGAAGGCCGATGTGGATCGGGCCAACGATGTCGCGCGCGCCCAGCCGGTGCCGCAGGACCGCGAGCTTCTGCACGCGATTCCGCAGGAATATTCCGTCGACAAGAATCAGGGGATTCGCGACCCGATCGGCATGATCGGGACGCGCCTCGAGACGGAGATGTATCTCGTGACCATCGGCGCTTCGCCGGCGATGAATCTTCGTAAGTCGGTCGAAAGAGCAGGGTATCGCGTCCGCGAGCTGGTGCTCGAGCCGCTCGCGAGCGCGCTCAGCGTTCTGACCGAGGACGAGAAGGAGCTCGGTGTCGCGCTCGTCGAAATGGGCGCGGGAACGACCGACATCGCCGTATTTCACGAAGGAAAGATTCGTCACCTCGGCACCGTCAACTACGGCGGCAACAACGTGACGAGCGACATCGTGCAGGGCATCGGCGTCACGCAGGCCGACGCCGAGCGATTGAAGGAGAGATACGGCTGCGCCTACGAGCCGCTCGTCGATCCGGGAGATATGGTGCAGCTGCCGAGCACCGTCGCGCAGGGTGAGCGGCATATCCCGCGCGAGGTGCTCGCACACATCATCCACCAGCGGATGGACGAGATCTTCAATCTCGTGCTGACCGAGATCGAGAGAGCGGGCTTCGCGTCTCGCCTCAACGGTGGCGTCGTGATCACGGGTGGAGCTGCGGCGATGCAGGGCGTGGCGGAGCTCGCTGCCGATGTATTCGGCACCGGTGTGAGGATCGGCTCTCCGGAGGAGAACATCGGTGGCCTGGCAGACTCAGTAGACGCCCCGCGATTCGCCACGGTCGTTGGTCTGGCGCTCTATGGCGCCAACCGCTCCGCTGCCGGCTTCTCTCCGACAAGCAAGCACAGAGCGCTCGCCGGAGCCGGCGTCGACAAGTTCACGAAGCGCCTGAAGACCTGGCTCGAGGATTTCTTCTAGCCTCGAGACGTGAATTTCCCCCGCCCAGCCTATGAGGAAATCATAAAGCTGCTGGCCAATCACGGGGTGTGGATAACTCGCTTGACTCCGCTTGTAGTTTTTTTGGGTTAGGTTCGTCTTTGGCTATGGTACGAACTGACTAACGGTCGTATACTAGCCCGAGATTTTTTTTCCACAAATCACGTAGTGCCGGAGTTTCCGACCCGATGATATTCGAATTCGAGGAGAACACCTCACAAGCCGCCCGGATGAAGGTCGTGGGGGTCGGTGGGGGTGGCGGCAACGCCGTCAATCGCATGATCGAGGAGCACCTCGAAGGTGTGGAGTTCATCTCGGTCAATACCGATGCCCAGGCCCTCCTCAATTCCAAGTCCGACGTCAAGATCCAGATCGGTAAGAAGCTGACCCGCGGGTTGGGCGCAGGCGCCCGGCCCGAGATCGGCAAGCAGGCAATCGACGAAAGCAGGGAAGAGGTCGCCCGCGCGATGCACAACGCCGATCTCGTCTTCGTGACGTGCGGCATGGGCGGCGGCACCGGAACCGGGGCTGCTCCCGTCCTTTGCGAGCTGGCCCGCGAAGCCGGCGCGCTCACCGTCGGGATCGTCACCAAGCCGTTCCTGTTCGAAGGCCGGAAGCGCATGCGCCAGGCCGAGCTCGGCATCGCCGAGATGCGAAAGCACGTCGACACGATGATTGTCGTCCCGAACGAGAGACTCCTCGCCGTAGTCGGCAAGGGTATCCCGTTCCAGGACGCGCTCAAGAAGGCGGACGAGGTGCTGCTGCATGCCACTCAGGGAATCTCGTCGCTGATCAGCGTGACCGGACTCGTGAACGTCGATTTCGCCGACGTCCGCACCGTCATGCAGGAAGGCGGATCGGCACTGATGGGCACTGGCATCGGTCGCGGTGAGAATCGCGCCATAGAGGCCGCCCAGCAGGCGATAGCGAGCCCTCTGCTCGACAACGTCTCGGTCTCTGGCGCGACGGGAGTCCTCGTCAACATCACTGGCGGCGCCGACCTGACCCTTGGCGAAGTCCACCAGATCAACGAGATCATCCACGACGCCGTCGGGGAAGAGGCCGAGATCATCTTCGGCGCCGTCCATGAGCCGGCAATGCAGGGTGAGATCCGGGTGACGGTTATCGCGACCGGGTTCGACCGCGAGCGCCAGCAGACAAGTCAGGCTCCGCAGCCCAGCGTCGTGCCGAACCCTTCGATCATGCGCGGCTCGCCGGTCATTCCGCTGCGTCCGCCACGCGGAAATGGAGCGTCCAGAATTGGTCCTTTGGAGCTTCCGAGAAAGACCACTCCGACGAGCAATCCGGCAGTGACACCAGAGAGGGATCGATCGTCTCCTGAGCAGGACCTGAGTGACATGGAAATTCCTACATTTATTCGAAGGCAGATGGATTGATGCAGGCGCGCGTTAGACCTTTGAGCTATGCAGTCGTTGCGACCCTGGCAGTGGTCGCAATTTGCCTTACCCCACCGCTGGAAAAGAAGCAGGTTTTCCCGATGCAGCCGGTGGTCGTCACCCGGCCCGGGCTCGAGCCGGCGAACTTCCTTCTCAGTCCCCTCGTAGTGGAGGCGTCCAACACGGAGTTGATGGACACCCTCGCCATCACGGGCACCATCACCTCCAGCCTCTACAACGCGCTCAACGAAAGCGGTGTCGGCGTTCTCCCACCGTCAGCGCGCCATCAGCTGGCCTGGTCACTCGCCGACATCTTCGAGTACAAGGTCGACATGAGCCGCGATCTCCACCAGGGGGACAAGTTCCACCTCCTCGTCGAGCGCCTTCAGAAGCCTAACGGTGCGATCATCGTCAACAAGATCCTCGGCGCTCGCCTGGCGCTCTCCAACAGCCAGAACGCACTCGAGGCGATCCACTTCGATCCGCCGGGTGGCGGCAGCACGCAGTACTACGACGCCAGCGGAATGTCGCTGCGCGCGGCGTTCCTTCGCGCACCGGTCGCCTTCCGCAGGATCAGCAGCATCTTTGGCGCGCGCAAGCATCCGATCTTCGGCGAGTGGCGCAATCACACCGGTACGGATTACGCTGCCGCGATGGGCACGCCAGTCCGCGCGATCGGTGATGGCGTCGTCATTTTCGCAGGCGTTAAGGGCGGATACGGGAACATGATCGACATCCGGCATCGTAATGGGATGGTCAGCCGTTACGGACACATGCGCAACTTCGCGCCGGGTATGAGGCCGGGTGCGCGCGTGGCGATGGGATCCACGATCGGATTCGTCGGCATGACTGGATGGGCGACCGGACCTCACCTCCACTTCGAGATCCGCGTTGACGGCGTCGCGCACGATCCCAAGCTGGCGCTGCAGAGCCGCGGCGGAGAGCCAATCCCCGCCAACGAGCGCGCGCTCTTCCAGAAGATGAGAAATCAGACTCTGGCGAGCCTCAGCGACGCGCACGGCACGGGCACTTCAGAGTAGCGCCGCCAGCGGTCGGCACGACTTATCTTCCAACCCGGACCCAGCGTCCGGGTTTTTTTTGCCCTCAACAAAGCAACCAACAAATGCCAGGCAGGATTGTCAGGCGCGCCGGGGATCTGCCGACGCGCTCGCTATGGACCAAAATAAAGGACGTCGCGCTTACCGACGTCGCCGCCCTCGCGCGTACTGGCGCGATACAAGGCTCGCTCGAGTCGCTGGAGGAGATTCTCCTCGAAGCCGACTTCGGCGTTCCGACGACCATGCGGCTCGTCGCAGAGATCGAAGGCCAGGCTCGGCGCGGATTCGTCAAGACACAGGACCAGTTCCTTGCCGCGCTGCGGAAGGCAATCGAAGCTTCCCTTCGTTCGGGCAACAGCGACCCGGCGATTCGCTACGCCGAGTCTTCGCCGACGGTGATTCTGGTCGTCGGGGTAAACGGCGCCGGCAAGACCACATTCATCGGGAAATTCTCCGAGTCCCTCAAGCGCAAAAAGATGTCGGCGCTCGTCGGGGCCGCCGATACGTTTCGCGCTGGTGCGATCGACCAGCTTCGCACGTGGGCCGAGCGCTCGGGCGCTGACTTCGTGGGCGGCAATCCGGGGTCGGACCCGGCATCGGTTGCATTCGACGCGGTGGACGCGGGAATCACCCGCAAGAAGGATGTCGTGATCGTCGACACTGCCGGACGCCTTCACACGAGCGGCTCCCTGATGGAAGAGATGAAAAAGATCGACCGCGTTGTCCGGAAGCGGCTTCCGACCGCGCCCCACGAGACACTCCTGGTGCTCGACGGAACGATCGGACAGAACGCGGTCGTGCAGGCAAAGACTTTCGCCGAGGCGATTCCGATTACGGGGCTGGTGATCACGAAGGTCGACGGAACGGCGAAGGGCGGCATCGTGCTCGCCGTGCACGATGCGCTGGACGTGCCCGTGAAGTTCATCGGTGTGGGGGAAAAAGCCACCGATCTGCTCGCATTCGACGCCGCCGACTTCGCGCGTGAGGTGCTCGAGGGCTAATGCCCGCGACGGAGAATCGCGCGAGCAGGGTTTATCTCGACATGCCCGTCACCTATCTCAAAGGTGTCGGACCCGCCCGCGCGGAGGCGCTCCGCAGGCTTGGAATCCTTACCGCACGCGATCTCCTCTTCCACATCCCGCGCCGCTACGAGGATGCGAGCACCATCAGCGCGATCTCGTCGCTGGAGCCGGGGATGGATGGAACCATCATCGGTCGCGTGATATCCAAGGGAATAATTCCCACTCGGCGCGGGCTTCGAATATTCCAGGCAGTCCTCAAGGACGACTCCGGGATGATCGAAGCGTCATGGCCCGGACAGCCGTTCCTCGATCGTACCATCGAGAAGGGCGACATGATGCTTCTCGCCGGGACTGTGCGCTTCTATCATGGGCGTCAATTCCAGCCGCGCGAATACATCCACCTTGGCAAGGACGACGAAGGTGTGAAGGGAGGGCGCGTGCTCGCGGTCTACCCGGCGACCGAAGGACTCTCCTTCAAGGTCATTCGAGGGATCATCGACGCGCACCTCGACAACCTGCTGCCCCTGCTCAAGGAGTATTTGCCGGATGATCTGTTGCGTCTCGCCGGCGTTCCTTCCCTTCGTGAAGCGATGCGGATGGTGCACCGGCCGCAATCGATCGCCGAAGGCGAGCGAGGCCGGGGGAGGCTCGCGTTCGAGGAGCTCTTGTTCGTCCACATTCTGCATCGGCGCGCCAACGCGCTGGTGAGAGAGAAACGTCACGGTATCACTTTCGAGAACAAGCGAAAGCTCACTTCAGCGCTGAAAAAAGCGCTGCCATTCACGCTCACCGACGCCCAAACCGGCGCCCTTCGAGAAATCGTCGCCGACATGTCGAGCGACAGGAAGATGCACCGCCTGCTGCAGGGTGACGTGGGAAGCGGCAAGACGATCGTCGCCCTGTTCGCCGCGCTGCTCGCGATGGAGAATGGCTACCAGGCGGTAATCATGGCGCCGACCGAGCTTCTCGCCGAGCAGCACGCGCGAACGCTCACCCGGCTGCTGGAGCCGCTGGGAATCGAGCCCGTTCTCGTCACGGGAAGCCTGAAGTCTCGCGCAAGAAAGAGTGCTGCGGCGAAGCTTGCGGGCACCGAGCCGGTCCTCGTGGTCGGGACGCATGCGCTCATTCAGGAAGCCGCGGTGTTTGGCCGGCTCGGCTTTGTCACAATCGATGAGCAGCACCGCTTTGGCGTCGAACACCGGGCCGCGCTCTCGGCGAAGGGAAATTCACCCGACGTGCTTTTGATGAGCGCCACGCCAATCCCGCGCTCGCTGGCGCTGACGCTATACGGCGATCTCGACGTAAGCACGCTCGATGAGCGTCCCGCCGGCCGCCGGCCCGTGACAACCGTGATGCGCCCCGAGTCGGCGCGGGAGCGCGTGCTGCAGTTCGTCGCCCGCGAAACAGAAAAAGGGCGGCAGGCTTACGTCGTGTATCCCGTGATCGAGGAGTCCGAAAAGACAGATCTCAAGGCGGCCACCACAATGTACGAACAGCTCTCCGCTGGTCCATTCACGGGAAGAGTGGTCGCACTGATACATGGGCGCGTCCCTTCCGAGGAGCGCGAGAAGATCATGCGGGCGTTTCGCGATGGGAAGATCGACATCCTCGTGTCCACCACTGTGATCGAGGTGGGCATCGACGTCGCGAACGCGACAGTCATGCTGATCGAGCATCCGGAGCGCTTTGGCCTGTCGCAGCTCCATCAGCTCAGGGGACGCGTGGGCCGCGGGGCGGAGGCGTCATACTGCATCCTTCTTGGCGACGTCGGGGACGAGGCGGCCGAGCGGCTGCGCATCTTCGTCGAGACCGACGACGGGTTCGAGATTGCGCGGGCCGATCTTCGGCTCAGGGGAATGGGCAATCTGTTCGGTCAGGAGCAGAGCGGAGAACAGACCTTCAAGGTCGCGGATCCCATTCGTGACGAGGCGCTCAATATCAAGGCTCGCACTGCCGCCGAGATTCTTCTCGACCGGGATCCCGGGCTGGCGAGCCGCGAGAACGCCGGGATCAGGAAAGTCCTAAGCTCCCGTTATTCGCGCGCGCTGGAGTTGTTCAGGGTCGGCTAGCCGCGCCGGCGACGCATGGTCGCCGAGGTACTAGTTGCTCGGGTTGGCGAGACGCTTTTTGATGCGGTCGAGCTCGGCGTTGGCCTTTGCGAGGTCGTCCTTGCTCTTGGCGAGCTGGTCCTTCAGCGACGCGATCTCTTCGTCGCGCGACTTGCTCACGACGACCACGGTGTCCTTGACCGCCTCGGGCGGCGTAGCGCCGGCCGTCGACGCCGTAGATGCCATTATGCTCACTCCCTCTGCAGCTGCCGCAGTCCGACGCAGGACGAGGGCCTGGGCATAGTACCAGCCGGTAGAATCGGTCGATGCGAGGTAGCCATCGAGGCCGGATATTCCGCCCGACAGAGAGCCGCCCGGATTGGCGGGATCCACCATGTAGGCGGCTTTCCAGAACGCAGCTTCCCTCGCCTCGCGGGTGTCTGGATGAACTCGAACGTACTCGTCCAGCAGCTTGTCGGCGGCGAAATAGTTTCCAGCCGCGACGTTGCGCCGTGCTTTTTCCAGCGTGTGATCCCAATCGCTTTGGCCAGCTGGGGCGGCGATTGGCATGTGGGCGCATGCCGCTAGCGCGAGGGCCGACAAAACCAAACCAAATGTTCTCATCCGACTACCTCAGGCTGGGGGCCAGATGGACGCCGCCGTCTGACCCCTGGTGGCTCGGCTGGGAGGGTGACGACGAACGTCGTGCCGTGGCCCACACGGCTCTCGACTGTGATCCGCCCGCCATGGGCTTCGACGATTTCTTTCGCAATCGCCAGGCCTAAACCGGTCCCTTTTGTAGCCGCCTGAGCTTGATTGTCCGCCTGGTAAAACTTGTCGAAAATGTGAGGGAGCTGCTCCGGCGAGATTCCAGCACCGGTATCCGCCAGAGAAATGGTGACCTGGTTTTCCCGCGCGGCTACAGACAACGCAACCTTGCCTCCCCGCTGGGTGAACTTGAAGGCATTCGACAGCAGGTTTCCAAGTACCTCGTTGATCGTGTCTTCGTCCCAGTAAACTTTTTCTGGGAGTCCCGCGCCGTGATTGACGCTGAACGAGATGTCGCGCTGCGCGGCGAGCACGGAGAAGGAGCTCTCCAGAGTGGTCAGAAAGCGCTGCAGCTCCACCTCGCGCACATCGACCTTGCTGCCACCCGCCTCGAATCGGCTGATGTCCAGCAGGCGCTTGACGAGGCGAGTCAGCGCGTGCGCCTGTTTCGTGATCGTCTGCAGAATCTCCTTCTGCTTTCCAGATACGTCGCCGTAGATCCCCTCTTGCATCAGTTCGAGATATCCGATGATGACATTGATCGGAGTCTTCAGCTCGTGGGAGGCGACGCCCACGAATTCCGCGCGAATTCTCTCCAGCTCCGCGAGCTGCTTTGCCATCGCCTGATAGCTTACGGCCAGCCTGCCGAATTCCTCATTCTCATTCGGTCTGACTCTCAAATCGTAGCTCAGGTCGCCCTCGGCTATCGCGTGCATCCCCTTCTCGAGCTCGTAGATCGGCCGGCTGATGGAGCGAAGGAGCCAGAGACCGATTATCAAAGCCACGATCAGCACAACGGGAAGGGCGCCGGCGACCAGTCTCTCGGCCTTGAGCGTCTCGCTCGTCGCGTCCGCAACACGCTCCCGCGTGCGGTTGCGCAACGTCGTCGCGCTCGCGCCGAGCGCGCTATCGACCGATGCAATAGCCGGTCTGGTGCGCTTCTGTGAGATCGTCTCCGCGACGGCGCTGCGGTTTGCCGAGGCCTGCTCATACTCGTCGCGTGACGCCGCCCTCAACGAATCCAGCGAGGAGCGGATCTGCGAAGCCGAGAGATCCAGCTTGTATCGGTCGAGCGAATCGGTGAGCGAGACCAGCCCGTCGATCTCCTGCTGCATGCGCGTCGCGCTTTTCTCGTCGTGAATGAATAACAGCGCGTCTTCGGCGCGGCGCGTGTTGTCGGTGCGCTCGCGAAACGATCCCAGAAGCATGGATGCTGCGAATTCGCGGTCGCGCAAAAGGCGGCTCGTCTCATAGAGGTGCTCGAGCGAGTTCAAGGAAAGCGCGAGCGGGATTATGAGGACCGCCGCAATTGCAAACAGGCCCCAGCCGAGGCGGGCGCGCAATGTCATTTCAAGGGGATGCTGTTGTCCGTGCTTTCAGGCGGATTCGTCGCGGCGAGCGAGTAAAAATACCGACGGCACCGGGTGGACGGAACCGCGGCGCGATGATACTCTGATTGACATGACACCCAACTTAGTCTTGACTCCATTTCGGGCGCTGATCGTCACTGCAGCCTTAGCCGCGACTCTGGCCGCGCCGGCAACGCTTTACTCCCAGAATCAGCAGCAACCCACCCTTTCACCCGTTGAGCGCAAGATCCGCGACTATGTGCGCGCTCACGAAGCGGAACAGATCGCCCTCCTCGAAAAGGCCGTGAACATCAGCAGCGGTACCCTCAATCTCCAGGGCGTTCGGAGCGTCGGCCGGCTGTTCGAGCCGCAATTCTCTTCTATCGGATTTGACGCTCAGTGGGTCGCCTTGCCCGACGCGGTAGGCCGCGCCGGCCATTTCTTCGCCGAGCACAAAGGGACGCGCGGTAAGCGGCTGCTGCTCATTGGACACCTCGACACGGTGTTCGAAGGCGACGGCGAACGGTTCGTGCGGTACGACACGCTCGCCGCCGGCGCTGGCAGCAGCGACATGAAAGGCGGCGACATGGTCATCCTTTACGCGCTCAAAGCGTTGCAGAGCGTTGGAGCGCTCGATGGCACGAGGATCATTGTCGCACTGACGGGCGACGAGGAGGACGCCGGCGCACTCTTCGACGTTTCGCGCAAACCATTGATCGACGCGGCTAAGCGCAGCGACATCGCGCTCGGCTTCGAGGAAGACGCGGGGAAGGGAACGATAGCCCGCCGGGGAATGGGAGGGTGGCAACTGGTCGTCACCGGAAGGCAGGCTCACTCCTCGGGGATCTTCTCCCCTGGAGCGAGCTACGGCGCGATCTACGAAGCGGCGCGCATCCTCGATCAGTTCCGCGAGAAGCTGTCCGGCGAGAAGTATTTGACGTTCAACCCGGCGGTAATCGTGGGTGGAACTGACGTCACGTACGATTCATCGCGAATCGCGGGGACGGCCGCTGGAAAGGACAACATCATCGCCCCCAAGGTTTATGCGCGGGGGGATCTGCGCTTCATCTCGCGCGACCAGGAGGCGAAGGCCCGCGAGCAGATGCGCGCCATTGTGGCGGAACACCTTCCGGGCACTTCGGCCACGATCACCTTCGAGGATGGAAATCCGGCGATGCCACCGACGAAAGGCAATTACGCGCTTCTCGCGACGCTCGACTCGGTGAGCCGCGCGCTCGGGCAGGGACCGGTGGAACCACTCGATCCCGGCCAGCGGGGCGCGGGCGATATATCGTTCGTATCAGATTACGTCGATGCTCTCGACGGGTTGGGAGTCATCGGAATGCGTTCTCACACGCCTGACGAGCGGGTGAATCTGAAGTCGATCGCGCCGGCGACGGAGCGGGCGGCGATTCTTATCTATCGGCTTACGCGTTAACTGGTGCCTTATCTGGTACCCGGTACCCGGTACCCGGTACCCGTAACTGCCCAGTTCACAGCTGATAGCTGACAGCCTACAGCCAGTAGCGGCTAGCCACGCGCCCTCAAGGTCTTCAAGAGGCCGTGCAGCATTTTGCGGACATCCACAATCCCGCCAAGGAGAGATGCAAGATCTTGCTCGGAGATTAACTGAAGATCGCGTGCAAGCTGCGCATGGCCTTCCAGCTCGGACACTGAGGCGAGGGCATACTGAACGAATCGTGCAAACTCGCGCGGACTCGAGTGCGCACTTCCCTCGATGATATTCGCGGGGACTGACATCGCGGCTCGCGTCAGCTGGTCACTGAGCGCCGTGGTATTGGTGCCGCGGATTCGCCCCGAAACGCGATGAGCGTCAATGGCGAGAGTCTGTGCGGCTTGCCACACGCGAAGTCTTCGGAAGTCGGCCACGCGCTACGTTGCATTGGATTGGTGCGCTGCCCCCCATCATTTGCTTGCGCAATCAGTCACGACAACGCACGAACGGCTCTCAGCTAAAAGCTTTCAGCTGTCAGCTATGAGCTGGGCAGTTACGGGCACCGGGTACCGGGTACCGGGTACCGGATAAGGGGAAACGAAAAGAGCGGCACGCCATACAGGCGTGCCGCTCTTTCCGCTGGTCTTATCAATAACCTGGATTCTGCGTCAACCCCGGCGTCGTGTCCATCTCACGCTGAGGGATCGGGAACAGC
>Ga0070680_100001887_pt1 | contig 15378 bp, 14 predicted proteins | sample KBSC73BmetaG_FD_64672 | JGI IMG/M metagenome (GOLD analysis project Ga0070680, IMG submission 64672) | Corn rhizosphere microbial communities from Kellogg Biological Station, Michigan, USA - KBS C7-3B metaG | ecosystem: Host-associated > Plants > Roots > Rhizosphere | place: USA: Michigan...
CGGTGTTCAGTAGCGCAGGTCCATTTGCTGCAAGCTCGGAAGAAGTGCGCCTTTCAGCGCTCCGCCGATCTGATCAACAGCAGCGTTAAACTGCGGGTTAGTGCGAGAGCGAGGGATAGTACGAACGTCGACGACCATCTCAATTTTTCAGCCAACAGAATTGAAATGAACTCACCACCCACGTAAGTGGAATGGTCAATTGTAAAGTACGTGCTCAGTTCTGGGAACCCGCGACAGAAATTTGCGATGTGGTCAATTTTGACCGGCGCCGGCAAAAAGTGGCGCCGATAAATATCCGACCGTGGCGATGAGGGAGGAATTCTGTGCGGCTCTCCGCGAGATAGCGCCTGCTTGTCGATCGCGGCTATTTTAGTGGTCGCCTTGTCCTTCTCGACGGGGAAATCCTTTAGAGATGCGGCAACGGCTTTCAAATCGGCATCGAAAGGACAATGGGCACTTTCATGCCTTCCTGACCGCTCATGCGTAGCCAGATATTTACCGCGTACAGAACGACGGCGGTCAGGTTGATCGTCATGTGGGTCAGAGCTATTTTCTTCACGGGTGGTGCCCCGCCTTTGTAGAAGAGCAAATCGATCAACCCAGGCACCGCCGCGGCCAAGGCGCCAATAAAACCGCCGATCATTGTGTAGAGCGCTACCGTGAACCAGATGTCCGTTGTGGCGATAGTCGTGCCAATCAGGTCGCAAACTAGCGAAAAAATCCATAAGCCGATCGGGAAAACCACCAGCATGGGATGGATCGGATGTTTGGCGAGACTCGCAGGTACTCGCATTGGATTACTCCATTGTTCAATGGCATGACGACCGACGGATCCGTCAAGCGAACGGCGCACTTCAAGAAATCACCCACCAGCATGTTCGATGCCTTTCCGCACCTTGGAAACAGCATCCGCACTCGTCAAAGGCGCATGATTGCCCCAGGCATTTCGGATGTAGTTCACGAGATCTGCGACTTCCGTGTCATTGAGCTTCCAATCGAATGCCGGCATCGCGAATCCGGCTAGCTTGCCCGGAGTCGCCGCCATCTTGGCGCCCGCGAGCACGACATGAACCACCGTGTCGGAGTTCTCGGCCTGAACGGCAGAACTTCCCTTGAGCGGGGGAAAAGCATGTGCGAGGCCTTCGCCGTTCTCCATGTGGCAGCCGGTGCAATTATCGAAATAGAGCGCCTCGCCGCGAGACAACGCCTGTTTGTCGACCGCGGCTGGTTTAGTGGTAGCCTTGTCTTTCTCGACGGGGGAATCCTTTAGATACGCTGCAACGGCATTCAAATCGGCATCGCTGAGATACTGGGTTGAATTCTTAACGACTTCGGCCATCGGGCCGGCGGCCGCTGACTTGGCATTCGCGCCCGTTTTCAGATACTCGACAATTTCAGCTGACGACCACTGGCCGAGGCCATCTCTAAGACCGCTTGTTAAACTGGGCGCATACCAGTGTTCGCCAAAGTCGCCGCCTTTTAGCTTTTCGCCGGTCTTTGAAGCGCCCAACACGTTTGTCGCCGTGTGGCACGCACCGCAATGACCAAGACCTTCGACAAGGTAAGCGCCGCGGTTCCATTGTTCCGACTTCTTCGGATCCGCTTTAAAAGCGCCTTCATGGAAATAGAGTTCGTTCCATCCTGTCATCACTTCCCGCACGTTCAACGGCCAGGAAAGCTCAGTCGGTTTGTTCTCCTGCCGTACGGGCGTAAGCGTATCGAGAAAAGCCTTGATCGCGCGTACATCCTCACGGCTTACCTTAGTGAACCAGGGATATGGGAACGCGGGATAAAGGTGCTTGCCGTCGCGACGAATGCCGTCGTGCATCGCCCTGTAGAATTCCTGTTCCGACCACTTGCCGATGCCAGTCGCCGGATCCGGAGTGATATTGGTGGAATAGATAGTGCCGAAAGGCGTAGGTACAGCGAGCCCGCCGGCGTACGGCTTGCCACCCTCGTCGGTATGGCAAGATGCGCAGTCGCCAGCATTGACGAGGTCACGTCCTCTCTCGATGGTCGTATAAGTGGTGCCCTGCGCGCCTGCCGGAATTGCATTCGCGATTGATAAACCGAGTAATCCCGCGAGCCCACACGCAAGTTTCAATGCATGCATGATGTCGCTCCTTCGCGTCAGGCCTGAACGAGCGGCCCCGGGTTCTTAAGGTATTTCGTCTTAATTGCGTCAGCCGCCCAGTAAGCGAGCGCGCCGACCGTCCCCGTGGGGTTGTAGCCGGGGTTTTGCGGGAAGACGGACGAGCCCATTACGAACACGTTGGATACGTCCCACGATTGCAGATAACGGTTCACAACACTCGTTTTGGGATCTGCTCCCATGGCGGCGCCGCCCGTGTTGTGTGTCGTCTCATACGGCAGGATCGAGTAATGGCCCTCGCGATAGTTGATCTTGATCGACTGCGGATTCATCGCCTTGGCAATGAGCGCAGCCTTGTCCGTCTCGAACTTTGACATCTTGTATTCGTTATCATGGAAGTCGAAGGTCAACCGCAGCAGCGGATTGCCATATACGTCGCGATACGTGGGGTCGAGATCGAGGTACGAACCGCGATAACTCATCACGCTGCCATGGGTGGCGACGGAGACGCTTTTCAGATAATTCTCATGCATCGACTTTTTCCAGCCGCCTCCCCATTTCGCCGTACCCTTTGGAGCCCCATGCTGCTGCAGGATTGGCCGCCCGCCAGTCGTCCACAACGCGATATAGCCGCCGCCGATAAAACCGAGCGGCCCGTGATCAAAATTGTCGCCGTTGAATTCGTCGACCGCCTGACCCAGCGCGCCGGCGCCCATGAACGGATTCATATTCTCTTTGAGGAACACATTGACCGACGATGTTATTTGGTAGGCGTAGTTTCGGCCGGTTACGCCCTGGTTCGTCCTCGGGTCGTATGGCTTACCTATGCCGGACAGCAGCAAGAGATGAACGTTGTGTTGGGCGAAGGCACACAGAACAACGAGGTCTGCCGGCTGCTCGAATTCGCGGCCTTGCACGTCGACATAGGTGACGCCCGTGGCACGTTTGCCGGTAGAATCGAGATTGACGCGGGTCACGTCGCAGAGCGTTCGATAGGAGAAGTTGTCCTTCGGGAGTAGTGCGGGAAGGATCGTAGTCTGGGGCGAAGACTTCGAGTAGTTGCCGCAGGCGAACCATTCGCAAAAGCCGCAGTAGGTGCATTGACCCATCTGCACGCCATACGGATTCTTGTATGGTTGTGACGTATTTGCCGCTGCGCAAGGAAACGGCTTTAGACCAAGATCCTTCGCGGCCTTGTCGAAGAGCACAGTCGCATAGCTACGTTTTAGCGGCGGCAGCGGGTACGCGCGGGCTCGTGGTCCCTCGAAAGGGTTGCCGCCGGGCTGGATCTTGCCCTGGACATTCCCCGCCTGCCCGGAAATTCCGCACAGGTACTCGAACTTGTCGTAATAGGGCTCCAGGTCATCATATGTGACACCCCAGTCCTGGATCGTCATGTCGGCCGGAATGAAGTTCTTGCCGTAACGCGCCTCAGTGTGACTGCGAATCTTGAAATCGGTCGGCAGAAAACGCCAGTTCTGACCGTTCCAATGGATGCCGGCGCCGCCAACGCCGGACGCTGGGTTGAACGAGCCAAGATGGCGCATCGGCAATGCTTCCTGGTCGAGCGAATTGCGAAAGGTGAGGGTCTCGCGCGCCGGCTCTTCAAATAGCCCATGCCGAACCGCATATTTCAGTTCGTCCTGGATATGCGTGGTCGCGAAGTCTGGTACCGTGTCGCGGAACTTGCCGCGTTCAATCGCCAGCACTTGAAGCCCGGCGTCGGTGAGCTCCTTTGCGAGAATGGATGCCGTCCAACCAAAGCCGACCAGAACAGCATCGACAGATTTGAGCTTCGTGGCCATGGCTCAACCTCTCCGTGTCGATGCGTTGCGGCCCATCAGTCCTACCGTGGGGAGCGTGTAGGGTTTGCCGTATTGTTCGATTTCGTTGACATAGTTGTAGCGCGGACCCGGGAATCCAATCAGTTTCCAGCCGGCGAAATCACGATTGCCGCCGTAGATTGGATCAGCGAAAAAGCCTTCATTGGTGTTCTGCCAGAGCATGGCGAAGAACTCCTTGGCAGGTGCGCCCACGAGCTCGATCTCACCCTTTTCGAGGCTATGAAGAAGTTTGTCCTGATCTCCCGCGTCGAGCTCGGCAAATGTCTTTTTGTTGAACATGCGCCGGCAATAATCATCAATGCCTTGGATACCAACGCGATAAAGCTGAGCGGGCGTGAGCTTGAGCTGATAGCCTTGCTCGGGCGTTCCTTCCTTCCACGGACCCTGCATGTACCAGGTCTCCGCACGGCCGAAGGGACCCGCGAGCTGCTCGTCGATGAAAAAAGCCACGCCGGCTTCCTTGGCGCCTGGGCCCAGTTCATCGGCCGGAATGAGGCGGCTAACCGCCGTTTCAATGAAGGCGAATTCCGGCACTGTAAAATAAGATAAAGTCCGCCCTGCGACCGAATGCGCAGCCACTGAGTCGCCTTCCGCGGCCCTCGCTTGCGGGCCGAACCAGGAAGCTATTGCCACCGATCCTGCGCCGGCAGTCGTCCGGAGTATGTCCCTGCGCGTGTTTTTGCTCATGTCCGGCACACCTCGGTTCGGTTACGCGGTACTAGAGACGATCGTGCCTGCCGAGTGACTCAGCTTGGACGGACTCCGATCATAGAGCCGCTACGGCCAATTGCTTCGCCTAGAAGCTCGGAGAGCCGCACAGAATTGCGCTCTCATAGTCACGGTCGGATAGTTATCAGCGTCGCCTTTTGCCGGCGCCGGTCAAAATTGAACACATCGCAAATTTCTTTCGTGGGTTCCCAAAACTAAGTCCCGTTACCCGCATCACGGCGCGATCATGGCAACGACTGCGCGATGTGCGGCTGTTCGTTCAAGATTGTTTTCCGAAAAGCTCGCCAGATCAAAGGAGTCTGGCCTGGACCCGGTTTGGATGACACCGACTTAAGCGAACCCGGCCCAGCGCTCGAACTCCATAGGGCTTAGATATTGGCCCCAAGCTGACGTTAGGAGCAGGGGGCTATAGGTCCGCTCCTGACCCATAGGGGACATGAAGTAATCTCCAGATTGTAGCTGGGGTGAAGCGGGCGCAAATGACAAAACCTTTCGGCAAAATTCATACAGTAAGTCGACTGCTCGTATCCCAAAGGCTCGGTCTCGGAGCGCGCCTCGATCGACGCAAGCTGCGTGCTGCGGAACGGGTGGTACGCTGCCCACGCCCAATTACTTCCGTCTGAGCCGTCGCTGATCGATTTCGACGCAGCGTTGCGTGAACGCCTTCCGACGGCATCGACCGGAAGATGGTTTTGGCCTATGGGTGGTCTGCCCACGGCAGTGTGAGGATCAGCGGATGAAGACCAGCTCTCGTCGAACCCTGACCACGCATACCGGCAGCCTGCCGCGGCCGGCCGACCTCGTCGAAGCCTTGAACGCCAAGGAGATGGGGCAATCCTACGACCAGAAAGCCTTTGCGGCGCGCGTGCAACGTGCGATTTCCGAAATCGTCGCCAGGCAATGCGACACCGGCATCGACGTGGTTAATGACGGCGAGCACAGCAAGGTCAGCTGGATGGCATATGCCCGCGGCCGTCTCGGCGGCCTTCAGGAGATTGACAGTCCACCCAGTTTTCGCGGCGCCACCCGGGATTCGCTGGCTTTTCCCGCGACCTATGACGACCTGAAAGTGATGCTGGCCGCCCGCTCGCCCGCGATCGTCGCGAAACGTACGGTCCGGCCGAAGGCCTATATCTGCGCCGGTCCCATCTCCTACGCGGGAGAAGCAGAGCTGCAGACTGACATTGCCAACCTCAAAGCGGCCTTGAGCGGACGCGCCGCCGAAGAGGCTTTCATCACGGCGATTTCACCGTCGAATTTGGAGCTTTACTACGAGAATGGATATTACGCGACTGACGAAGAGTATCTCGCCGCATTGGCCGACGCGATGCACGTCGAATACAAGGCCATCGTCGACGCCGGCTTCCTGCTGCAGATCGACGATCCAAGAATGGCGACGCACTACAATCGCTCGGTCAACGCTTCGATCGAGGACTGCCGAAAATTCATCGCGTTGCGTGTCGAGGCCGTCAATCATGCGCTGCGCGGCATTCCGGAGGATCGTGTGCGCTTTCACACGTGCTACAGCGTGAACGTCGCGCCTCGCGTTCACGATTTCGAGCTGAAGCATTTCGTGGATCTCATGCTGAAGATTAGGGCATCTGCGTATCTCATTGAAGCGGCCAATCCACGTCACGAGCACGAATGGCAGGTCTGGCAGGAGGTGAAACTGCCGGACGGCAAGATTCTCGTTCCAGGCGTCGTTTCGCATTGCGTCCAACTGGTGGAACACCCCGAACTCGTCGCGCAGCGAATCGTTCGCTTTGCTGACGTCGTAGGCCGCGAGCGGGTCATCGCGGGAACGGATTGCGGGTTTGGCACCTCGGGAGTTGGCGACGAAGTTCACCCCGAAGTGGCCTGGGCGAAACTGCAGTCGCTGGTGGAAGGGGCGAAAATAGCGAGTCGGCGGCTTTGGCCGACGTGACGCGTGGAGTCGTTGGGTCAGGCATGCGAGCCTAGCCGCTATCGTCTTACCGGCGCTATCAGTACAGAATTTCGCTGGCCCGGGCGGCTCCTTGCGACAGCGCGCGAAGCTTTAAAAAGGCGATCTCAGGATCGATCTTGCCATAACCCGCGGACGTGCCGAATCCGCAATCCGTTCCCGCGATGACCCGCTCGCGGCCGATGATCCTGGCCAGCCGAACGATCCTTTGCGCAATCAGTTCCGGGTGTTCGACATAGTTTGTCGAGGTATCGATCAAGCCAGGTATGAGCACCTTGTTGTCGGGCAGGGGGATCTCGCTCCAGATCGTCCATTCATGCTCGTGGCGTGGGTTCGCCGCCTCGAGGGAGATACCCATTGGCTTGGCGTCGAGGATTATGCGGACGATCTTGAAGAAATCGATGTCGTGATTGTGCGGCCCCTCGTAATTGCCCCAGCACACATGCATTCGAATCCGGTCCGCAGGCACGTTGGCAAGGGCGTGGTTCAGGGCCTCGACATGGAATCTGGCGAGATCCAGGAACTCCGTCTCGCTGAGGTCCTGAAATGTCGCGTGGCGCGACATCGCAAGATCCGGACAATCGACCTGCAAGATGAACCCGGCCGCCGCTATGGCTTCGTATTCCGCCCGCATCGCGTCGGCGATTGCCTCGACGTAGGCATGGTGGGACGGGTAATATTCGTTCGGCAGAAAGCTGGCGACGACGCCAGGCGAGGCGGCATTGAGGAAGGCCTCCGTCGGCTCTAATACTGGTACGGCGCGCCGCATGTTCTGCAGGTCTTGCTCAAGCGCGCCGGTCGGCCGTGCCGCTACCGGACCGATGCAGGAGACCCGCTTGAAGCGCCGTTTGCCTGACAGAAGCGCCATTTTTTGCCGATAATCCGGAAAGGGCGCAAGATCGAGATGCGGCCTTGCGGCTTCGGTGGCGCCGCCTTCCGAGAAGCCGGTGAGACGGTCCTTCACATAGGTGGCGTAGCTGATCTTGCTGGCTTCGCCATCGCTGACGATGTCGATCCCGACGTCAAGCTGCCGTCGCACATTGTCCAAAACCGCTTGCTGCACGACCGGATCGAACGCCGGCTCCGTCGCGTCGGCGCGCGTTTCATGTCGCTCCAGAATCTCGAGCACGGCCTGCGTCCGCGGCAGGCTGCCGACATGCGTGGTTAGAATGCGGTCCTGGCTGGTCTTCATGGGCTTCCGAACAACCGCTCTACGAGTTGCTGATGGCGCGCAGCGATTCCTCGCGCAACTTGGACCACAGACGGCTGGTGATCGAGCCGAAATGAGCCTCTGCCACGATGCGGCTGTCGCGCGTACGAGGCCAGCTGGTCGTGAGAATATCGATGAAGCATCCTGGCCGCGCCGACATGACGCCGACCCGGTCGGACAGCATCGCAGCCTCGTCGAGCGCATGCGTGATCAAGATGACGGTCGCACGCGTCTCGCGCCAGAGCCGCAGCAGCTCATCGCCCATCAGAAGGCGGGTCTGCTGGTCCAGCGCGCCGAATGGTTCGTCCAGCAATAAGACGCGAGGCTCAAGGACAAGCGTGCGTGCAATGCAGACGCGCTGCCGCATGCCACCAGAGAGTTGCGCCGGAAACGCCTTGGCGAAGCCGCTCAATCCCATGAACGCCAGCGCGTTGCCGACGCGACGTTCGATCTCCGCGCCGTCCATGCCGAGCCGGCGCAATCCGAACGCTACGTTATCCCAGACATTGAGCCACAGGAAACTCGCGTCCTGCTGGAAAACAGCGCCAACGCCGTCGGGCACGGAGCCCGTTACCGGCGTCCCATCGATCTCGATGGTGCCGGCACTTGCCTTGCCCAAACCCGACAGCACGTCGAGGAGCGTGGACTTGCCGCAGCCGGACGGACCGACCACGGAGAAGAATTCGCCGCGCTCGACTTCCAAGCTGATCGGTCCAAGGGCATGAATGGCCGGATGGTTGCGGTGGCCCTCGAAGATCTTTGTCACGCCATTAAGGCTGATATGAGCGCCGACGCTAGGCATTGTGAGAGACCTGAAGCTCGATCGCATGCAAAAGCGCATTCACGGAGGCGGCAAAAACAAAGATGAGAAATGTAATAGCCGTGATGTCGGGCACGGCGTGGATATCGGTCGCCCGGATAAGGGCGAAGCCGAGACCGGAGGTCGAGGCGAAAAGTTCGCCGATCAACGTGCCCAGCAAAGTGAGGGCGAGGCCGATGCGAATCCCGGCGAAAATTTCGGGCAATGCCGCCGGCGCCAGCACCGTCGCGACGGTGGCGACCGGCGAGAGGCGCATGATCCGGGCGGTCCGGAAATAGACAGGCGACACGTTGCGCGCCGCATTCATCGTGAAGATGGCGATCGGAAAGAAGCCGTGGATGGCGCCGAAAGCGACCTTGGCGGAAATACCAAGTCCGAAAATGAGCAGGATGATCGGATAGAGGGTGATCTTGGGCAACGAGTAGAGCGCGCCTAGGATTGGATCGGCGACGTCGCCGGCGAATTGGCGCAGTCCGAGCCAGAGGCCGACAAGCGTGCCGCCAGCGATCGATAGGACGCTGGCCATGCCGAACGCGGCGCCTGTATTGGCGGCATTGTCCCAGAAGCTTCTGGTCCGGAGCAGCTCGGCCGCGCGCGTCAGACTGTCCGCCGGGGAAGAAATGACGTTCGGTCCAGCCGCGAGGTAGAGCAACTGCCATGCGGCGGATATGGCCACGACCAGCAGCACCTGATCCAGTTTGCTCGACTTCATCGCTGGCCGAAGCGGCGATGCAGTCGCTTCTCCCATATCGTAAGCAGGCCGTTAATGAACATGACGCCTATGAGCAACAGCAGCAACATGCCGTACATCGTCTTATTGTCGAAATTGTCGTAGGCGAATGACACGCGTTTGCCGACCCCGGCCGTCGCGAGAATGAATTCGCCGGCTATGATGCCGATGACGCCGTAGGCGACTGCGAGTTTTATTCCGGTGACCAGATGTGGGGCAGCCGCAGGGAGCCGGACGAGGAACAAACGACGCATCGGGCCCAGGCGCATGATGGCGCCCGTCTTCGAGACGGCGAGAGGCACGCGGTCGAGCCCAAGCATCGTATTGACCATCATGGCTACGACGCCGAAGATCGTTCCCATGACGATCAGGGCCGTGCGCCCCGTGCCGAAAGCAACGATCAGAAGCGGATAGAAGACGAACGTTGGGACGGCGTAATATGCGGCCAGGAGCGGCGATACTACACGTCTCGCTCGCGGCCATGCATGCAAGGCGGCGCCGAACAGAAAGCCTAACACAATCGCCAATATGCTTGCGGCGACGATGTTGTAGGTCGAGAATAGAATATCCTGTTTGAACTTCCCGGACTCGATGATCTGCCAAAGCGCGACCAACATCTCGCTCGGCGGGATCATTGTGACCCTGTCGATGGTACCAGCGCGGCATAACAATTCGAGCGCGGACAGCGCACCGAGCAATATCAGGACGCGGGCAAGGGCGACCTTGCTCAAATGAGGTCGCGCGCTCACCGGAATGCAATCCGGACGGGATTAGGTCGTGTAGCGGCGTCTCTCATCGTGGCGTCATCGACCGGCGGGGCGAGATGGCTTGAGGCGAAATCCGAGCGATCGGCGCCCTCGCTCGGCGCCGATCGCGTCATTGAGAATGCTCGAATATTCTAAGCTAGAGAGGCTGTTGCAGTCCTTCCGGCAGGAATTGCTGATCGATCGCCGCCTTCCAATCGACAGGCCCTTTCGATTCGCCGATCAATTCCAGGCCTTCGGACATCTTCTGCAGGGCGCCTTTGTCGAACTGGCCGGTCGACCACTCACCCTTGTAGTCGAAGTATTTCGGAAAATATTTTGCAACGTCTTCTGGCTTCTGTTGCCACACCTCGGCGTAGATCTTCATCGCCTCGTCGCGGTGCGCATAAATATAGTCCACGCCGCGCTGGTGTATCTTGATCATCTTTCGAACGGTGTCGGGGTGCTCCTGCGCGAATTTGCGTGTGGTGACGCCGACGAGCCAGGTCATGCGCGGGATGAGATCGGCGAAGCGGAATATGACGCGATAGCTCTCGGGCTTGAGCGTCAATATTGGGTCGATTAGCGGGGCCGCATCGACGCCGCCCGTGTCAAGCATCGTCAAGCCGCCGCCGAATCCGCCAGTCCCGACAAGCTCGGCTTTGCCGGCCATGCCGGCATTTTTCAGCGCCAATCTGTCTAGAAGTTCGCTGGTTGATTTCGGATTCGTAAAGCCGATCCTCTTGCCGGCGAGATCTCCGACCTTCTGAATGCTGCTTTTCGGGTTCGCCACGAGCGCAATTTCGCCGATGTGATCGCTGGCTGTATTGACGATGATGATATCGACGCCAGACCGCTGCGCCGCCAAGGCAGCCGAAGTCGCGACTTCGCCATATGGCAAATCGCTGGCGAGCATGTTGCGCAGTGTGGTGCCGCCGCCCTTGCCGGAAATGATCTTGTCGATGTTTATGCCTTCATCCCGGAAATACCCCATCTTTAGAGCTACGGCCCAGGGCAACGTCGCGGTCACTCGGCCATATTGGCTAACCGCAAACTCCGATGCCGACGATTGTCGGCATGAAATCTGGAGCGCCAAAAGTGCCAGACCGACGACAGCAGAATGTCTCCACCGCATGATTGTTTCCCTCCCCTGAAACGTTTCAATAAGTATGGCACATTCGAAGAGAACAGCGAAGGTGGCGACACCAGCCCCGGGCGCGGTGTAGCGCGACTGACATGGATTGGGAGGCGTCCCACCAGAAGGAATTTCTGTCGCGTAGCGAGCGAATGGCGTCTTAAATGCAGGCCCGGGCTCCATTCGGCTGACAAGCGCGTGAGGTGCAAATCTCCGTCTGGTCCTTGATAAAGCGCCTCCTGAATGGTTGTCCTCTGAGGCGACAGCGAGTCAGTTGTCCTAACGCGGACCTGGTCTGGGGCGCCTAAGTTCTGCGCCTGGCCCAAAGCGGACGCAGGAAAGCGATTGCTTTAGACGGGTCGGCTGGCGGGCGGGCGCCGCAGGTCGCCTCATTTTTAGTCTAGTGCGCCAGAATTTTCGAAAGAAACTCGGCAGCTCGCTGCGTTCTTGGGGTTGTAAAGAATGCATCGCTCGATGCGTCCTCGACGATCTCGCCGGCGTCCATGAACACGATGCGGTCGGCGACGCTGCGGGCAAAGCCCATTTCGTGCGTGACGACGACCATGGTCATGCCGCTCGAGGCGAGTTCGGTCATCACCTGAAGCACTTCGTGGATCATCTCGGGATCGAGCGCCGAAGTGGGCTCGTCGAACAGGATCGCCTGCGGATCGAGCGCCAGCGCCCGCGCGATTGCGACGCGCTGTTGCTGGCCGCCGGAGAGATCGGCCGGAATCGCGTCCGCCTTGTCCTGGAGCCCGACGCGCGTGAGCAATTCGCGGGCGCGCTCGTGCGCCACCGCGCGGGTGCGCTTGAGCACGTGAACCTGCGCCAGCGCAATGTTGTTGAGCACCGACATGTGCGGGTAGAGCTCGAAGTGCTGGAAAACCATGCCGATGCGGGCGCGCAACTTCGGTAGGTCGGAACCCTTGGCGCCGACCTCGATGCCGTCGACCAGGATGCTGCCGGACTGATAGCCCTCCAGCCCGTTGATGCACTTGATCAGCGTGCTCTTGCCGGAGCCAGACGGGCCGCAGACGACGACGACTTCGCCGCGCGCGATCGATAGGCTGCAGCCGCGGAGAACCTTCGCCGGGCCGTAGCTCTTGTGCAGATCGCGTATGGCGATGATCGGCTGGTCGGTCATGGTCTTCAGGTCCTTACGCCGAATTGCGCGTAGAGCGCGCGGCCGGCCAGCGACAGCGCCGAGCACACGACGAGATAGACGATGGCGATGGTCGCGAGGATCTTCACCGGGTGGAAGTCGCGCGCATTGATGAGCAGGCCGGCGCCGGTCAGCTCGGTGACGCCGATCACCGAGGCGACCGAGGTGAACTTGATCAGGCGCACATATTGGTTGAACAGCGAGGGCAGGACGCGGCGGATCGCCTGCGGCAGGATGATGTGGCGCAGCACCTGCCAGCGCGTCAGTCCGGTCGCGAGGCCGGCCTGGATCAAGGTCGGACGCACGGCGCGCAGCCCGGCGCGGAAATCCTCAGCAAGATAGGCGGCGATGAACAGGACGAAGCCGAAGATCGCCGCGCGATAGGCGGTCGTGCGATAGCCGAACAGTGCCGGCAGCGCGAAATAGGTGATGAACAGCACGACGAGCAGCGGCGTGCCGCGGATGAACTCGACGTAGATGGCGGCAAGCACATTCAGCACCGGCACGCGCACGAAGCGGATCGTGCCGACGAGGAGGCCGAGCAGGGTGCCGAGCACGATCGACCATGCGGAGAGCTCGACGGTGAGCCACAGGCCGTGCAGCAGGAACGGTAGGTTCTTGAGGATGACGTCAGGCATCGGCGAAGCGTCCCGCCGCCGCCTCGCTGCGCGAGCCGGGAATGAGCAGCACGAGCTGGCTCGCCGCCGTCACCAGCACGAGATAGATGAGGGAGATGGTGATGTAGACCTCGAAGGTGCGGAAGGTCTGCCCGTCGATGGCGCCGGCCTGATAGGTCAATTCGCCGACGGCAATCACCGAGGCGAGCGATGAATCCTTGATGAGCTGCGAGAACAGGCTCGCGAGCGACGGCGCGATGATGCGCAACGCCTGCGGATAGATGATGTACCGCATCGCCTGGAGACCGGTGAGCCCCGTCGCCAGCGCCGCCTGCATCTGGCCGCGGCCGACGGAGCCAATGCCAGCGCGCACGACCTCGGCGACATAGGCGCCGGAGTAGAGGCTCAGTCCCAACACCGCGCAGGAGAAGGCCGGCAGCCGGAGGAATGAGAACGCCATGTACCAGATGTACATGTGGATCAGCAGCGGGATGTTGCGCATTGTCTCGGTGAAGAACAGTGCGCACGCCCGCATTGTGCGCGAGCGCGCGGTCGCCGCCCCGCCGACGATGAGGCCGATGATCGTCGAGAGGGCGAGCGACGCCGCAGAGAGCGCGATCGTCAGCAACAAGCCTTCGGCAATGAGGCCGCGCGCCGCCCAGATGGGCGTCCAGTCGAAATGATAGTTCATCGCGCGGCCTTGCCTCGTGCCGGGTTACGGCCAGATTTCGAGCGGCACGTCCGGCTCGGCATGGAACCACTTCTTGTAGAGCGCGGCATATTCGCCGGACTTCCACATGTCCATCAGCGCGAAGTTGATCGCGTCGCGCAGGCCGGAGTCGCCCTGCCGCACGCCGATGCCGAACGGCTCGACGCTGAATCGGTCGGGCAGGATCACGTATTCGGCGTTGTCCTTCTGGAAGCCCTGAAGGATGTTCATGCTGCCGGTGAGCGCGTCGACGCGGCCCTGCACCAGCGCGAGCCAGGCGCTGTTGTAGTCCTTGAAGGCGACGACCTTGGCGTTGGGGGCAACCTTGGCGATGTTCTTCTCGAGCGTCGTGCCCTGCTGCGCCGAGACCTGTTTGCCGGCGAGATCCTTGAGGCCGTGAATGGTGCTCGATTTGTGGACAATCAGCGCCTGGGCCCCGGTGTAATATGTGATGCTGAAGTCGATCGTCTTGTCGCGCTCGATCGTGTGCGTCATCGATGCGGCGGACAGATCGACATTGCCGCTGACGAGCAGCGGGATGCGGGTCGGCGATGTCACCTTGACGAACTCGACCGGCACGCCGATGTGCTTGGCGACGCCGCGCACGATGTCGAGATCGAAGCCGACCGGCTCGTTTTTCTCGTCGAGGAAACCGAAGGGCGGGGTGTCGAACTTGACGCCGGCGAGCAGTTTGCCGCGCGACTTGATCTGCGCCAGCGCGTCCTGGCTCTGGGCCTGCGCCGCAGGGACGCTTGCCGTAATGGCGGCGAGCGCGATGGCCGCGGCGGTCACGATTGAGAGACGTTTGAGCATGTGAATCCTCCTGTGGTTATCGTTGTGCGGATGGTGCGATCCCGACCTTGGCGATGCGCGCAAGCGCCTCGTCGAGGTCGGAATCGGAAAGGGTGAGCGACAGGCGCAGGTGACCGGCGCCAGCAGGCCCGAAGGCCGAGCCGGGCAGCGCCGCGACGTCGATCGTGTCGAGCCAGTACTTGGCGATCGCGGCGTCGTCGCCGGCGACCTTCGGGAACAGATAGAAAGTCGCGTCCGACATCGTGCAGTCGATGCCCTCTACTTTCGACAGTGCCTTCGACGCGCGCTCGAGGCGGGCGCGGAAGGTGGTGCGATAGCGTGGCACGAGTTCGTCGTAGAGCGAGAAGGCGGCGACGCCGGCCGCCTGGATGAAGGGCGGCACGCAATAGATCGAGTGCTGGAGGAATTTCACCAGCGCTTTGGCGGCGCCGGGCGGCGTCGCGAGATAGCCGAGCCGCCAGCCGGTCATGCCGAAGGTCTTCGAAAGGCTATCGACGACGAGGGTGCGGGCGCGACCCGCCTCGCTGCCTTGCACAAAGGCGACCGGCTGGTCGTAGCTCAGGTCAGCGTAGACCTGATCGAAGATCACCCACAGATCGTGCTTCTGCGCGAACTCGACAACGGTGGCGAGTTCTTCCGCGGGCAGGATACGGCCGGTCGGGTTGACCGGCGAGTTGATGATGATGGCGCGCGTCGCCGGTGTGATCTTGGCAGCGATCGCGAGCGCGTCCACCTGGTCAAGCATTGGCAGCGCGACCGGCGTGCCGCCGCACAGACGCACACAGGGGCCGTAGCTGACCCAGCCCGGCTCCGGCACCAGCACTTCGTCGCC
>Ga0070680_100001889_pt1 | contig 15369 bp, 14 predicted proteins | sample KBSC73BmetaG_FD_64672 | JGI IMG/M metagenome (GOLD analysis project Ga0070680, IMG submission 64672) | Corn rhizosphere microbial communities from Kellogg Biological Station, Michigan, USA - KBS C7-3B metaG | ecosystem: Host-associated > Plants > Roots > Rhizosphere | place: USA: Michigan...
GTGGTCGGCGACGTCGCGGATCCAGCGCTGTGGGTCGAGGCCGACCTCACCGGCCTCACGCATGCCGTGGTAAACGCCGGGATCGCGACGACCGGGCCGATCGAAAGTCTGGCGTTCGAAGATTGGCGCCGGATCATGGCCGTCAATCTCGACGGGGCATTCCTGACTCTTCAGGCCGCGCTTCGTGCGATCCGCTCGACCGGCGCGGGTTCGATCGTCGTGACCGCTTCGGCTGCGGGCATCAAGGCGGAACAGGGGATCGCGGCCTATGCGGCATCCAAGTCGGCCCTCATCCAGCTCGCGCGAGTCGCAGCGAAGGAAGCTGCTCCGAACGGAATTCGAGTCAACGTGATCGCGCCCGGCGGCGTCGAGACCGCAATCTGGGACCAAGTGCCGATGTTCTCCGAGCGCGCGAAGAAGGTCGGCCGGGACGCCGCCTTTGCCGAAATGGCGGCGATGGCAACCCCGCTGAAGCGCTACGCGAAGACTGAGGAGATTGCCGCCCAGATAGCTTTCCTCCTGTCGGACGATTGCGCGACAGTCACAGGAGCCGTTTTCGTCAGCGACGGGGGCTATACGCTCTAGCTGGTCCTTGGGGTCAGAGCCTGATCGCGCAGGCCGCGCCAGACGCGCAGCGCCTGGACAGTTTCGAACACGTCATGGACACGCACGATCTGCACGCCCTGCTCGACCGCCTTGAGCGCAAAGGCGATGCTTCCGCCCAGTCTTCGGTCGGCCGGCGCTTCGTTCGAAAGCGCGCCGACGGTACGCTTGCGGCTCGCGCCGAGCACCAAGGGGCACCCAAGCGAGTGGAACAGTGCGAGCCCGTTCATCAGCTCGAGATTGTGCGCGACGTTCTTGCCGAAACCGAAGCCGGGATCGATCAGGATGTGGTCGCGCTTGATTCCTGCCGCCTCAGCGTCGCGGATGCGCTCTTCCAGCCACTCGTAAACCTCGATCAGGACGTCGTCGTAGCGCGGATCGTCCTGCATCGTTTCGGGCGCGCCCTTGTGGTGCATCAGCACGACCGGGACATTCGATGCCGCGACCACGCCCGCCGATCGGCCGTCGAAGGTGAGCGCTGAAACGTCGTTGATCATCCGCGCGCCAGCGTCGATTGCTGCCGTCATGACGTCAGCCTTGCGCGTATCGGCGGATACCGCCGCGCCGCCGCCGGCGAGCTGGCGGATCACCGGCACAACCCGTTCGATTTCGTCGCCTTCCCACACGTGCGTTGCCCCGGGCCGGGTCGATTCGCCGCCGACATCGATGATCGCAGCGCCCTCCGACGCCATTTGCGCGCCCGCCTCGGCGGCTGCCGCTGCATCGGCGAACTGGCCTCCGTCGGAGAAGCTGTCGGGTGTCGCGTTGATGATTCCCATGACCTGCGGCTGGTCGAGGCGGATGGTGCGCTCGCCCAGCTGTATCGGGGGGCGCGCCGAGATGAGCGCCTTCCACTGCGCGGCCATGTCGTCGTCAAATCGCTCTTCGATTCCCTCGACTGACACCAGTTCGGCCGAGCTGCGCTCATGGTCCTCGACCCGAAGGAGTTCGATTGCTGCGAACCAGGTCATCCCGCCGGCAAGTCGAGCGACCTTCCCGTTATGGCCGAAGGGCGAATCGACAAAGGCGGTCGGTCGGAGAAGCGTGCGCGTCATTCAATCGTCAATGCGAGGTGCGGAGCGGCGACGCAATCCGGCGCCCGCACTCGGTTGTTCCGCGACGCTCACAATGAAGAAAGATGTTCCTGCCGTAAGGCGTCGAGCGGCCTCAGCGCGCCTGCTTCCTCGACATGCCAGAAGGTCCACCCGTTGCATGAAGGCGCGGCCTGGAGCGCGGCGCCGACCTTGTGGATCGAGCCCGAATGTTTGCCCGAGGCGATTGAGCCGTCGGCGCAGACGGTCGCCGTCCAGCGGCGCTTGCAGTCGGTGAGGGCCGTTCCCGGCGCCACCATTCCGCTTTCTACCAGCAACCCAAAGGCGACGCGCGGCTGCTCGCGCTTGTCGGGGACAGTGCGCATCGCGCTTTCGTCGAGCGGGAGCGTCGAGTCGATCCGCTGCCTCGCCACTTTCGCATAGGATTGCTCTCGCTCGATGCCGATCCAGCGGCGCCCGAGCCGTCGGGCAACCGCGCCGGTCGTGCCGGTGCCGAAGAACGGATCGAGCACTACGTCGCCGGGTTTCGTGCAGGCGAGCAGGATCCGGTAGAGCAGCGCCTCGGGCTTTTGGGTCGGATGGGCTTTCGACCCGTCCGCGCCCTTCACCCGCTCCGCACCCGAACAAATCGGGAGGAGCCAGTCAGATCGCATCTGCAGATCGTCGTTCAACGCTTTCATTGCACGGTAATTAAATGTGTAGCGAGCCTTCTCGTCCTTGGCGCACCAGATCAAAGTTTCATGGGCATTGGTGAAGCGCGTGCCGCGGAAATTCGGCATCGGGTTGGTCTTGCGCCAGACGATGTCGTTCAGGATCCAGAAGTCGGCGTCCTGGAGCAATGTCCCGACTCGGTAGATGTTGTGATAGCTGCCGATCACCCAGATCGTGCCGTCATCCTTGAGAACGCGCCGCGCCTGCTCGAGCCAGTCGCGGGTGAAATTGTCGTAGGTGGCGAGGCTGTCGAACTTGTCCCATTCATCATCGACCGCGTCGACGCGGCTTCCTTCGGGTCGGAAAAGGTCGCCGCCAAGCTGCAGATTGTAGGGCGGATCGGCGAAGATCATGTCGACGCTTTTGTCCGGCAGGCGCGCCATCTCGGCGATGCAGTCGCCCTGTAGGATCGTATCCAGCGGCAACTCGCGCCGTGCCGCCTTCGACGGGCGAAAGCTCGTCGGCTGCTCCGCAATGCGGGCGATCAGATTCATGTAACCCTCGTGCCCCCTTTAGTGGGCAGCGAAGGTGAGTCAGGCGGGACTCGCGGTCAAGCGATCAAGGGTTAACGCGGCGCTTCATACGCCTACAGCTAGCCGGCGGAATGCGGCTGTTCCACAAGATGTTGAGTCTCGACCATCTCGACGGACTCAACTGCTGGTGTGTGTGACTCAAAGGACTCGGCTGCCGCGATTTCTTCGAACACCAGCTCCGGCTGCTTCAGGCCGTCGATTGCAGCCCGCACTTTCGGGAAGCTTCGGCGGTGCAGCGGCGTCGGCCCAAGCGCGTAGAGCGCGCGCCAGTGCTCGGGCGTGCCGTAGCCGCGATTCCTCTCCCAGCCGTAACCAGGATATTCGCGCGCATGATCGGCCATGATCCGGTCGCGAGTCACCTTGGCGATAATCGAGGCGGCGGCTATCGAGCGGCACTTGGCGTCGCCGTCGACGATCGCTTTGGATGGCCTCTGCCACTTCGGACAGGCGTTGCCGTCGACGAGCACCCACGCGGGCTCGAGGCCCAACGCCTCGACAGCGCGGCTCATCGCCAGCATCCTCGCCCAATAGATGTTGATCTGGTCGATTTCCTCTACGCTCGCGATTCCGACCGCCCAGGCCGAGCATTTCACCAGCTTTGCGTAGAGCGCCTCGCGCTTTTCAATCGGCAAATTCTTCGAATCGTCGATCCCTCGCGGAAATTTGTCGCGGTTGAGGATGCAGGCGCCCGCGACCACCGGTCCGGCCAGTGGCGCACACCCTGCTTCGTCGACCCCGGCCAGCGGCTGCGGGTAATCGAGTTCGAGCCTGAAGGTACAACGCCGCGGCATCGAGTCGGACTTTTGCACCCGCCCGCATGCAGCGGTCCAGACGCTCAGCCGACAGAAGCTGTGGAAAAGTCTAGTTTTCCACCCGCCACGGCGGAAAACGCCGCGCTTCGCCTGCGTGATAGAAGAAGATGATATTGCCGTCCGGATCCCGAAGCCGCGCCTCGCGCCACATCCACGGCTGGTTGCGCGGGCCATGCTCGAAGGTGATTCCGCTGCGGGCAAGCTGCTCGACCCGCTCGTCGAGATCGTCGCACTCGAGGTAAATCGCGGTGGTCGCGAGGATCTTCTCCTCGGGATCGATCTGGACCGAGAGCGTCACTCCGCCCGCCGTCTCGAAGCGCGCATAGCCGGTATCGGGACTGTCGACGATCTGCTTCAGGCCAAGGCGGCGGTAGAAATCCACCGAGCGCTCGTAATGGGTACCGGTGACGGTGACTTGGTTGAGCCGCGGCCCGGCGCCAACGTCGAGCCGAACGCCGGCCTGGCCGATCGGCCCGACGCCTTGCCCAAGGCCGGGTCCCTCGTGAAGCGCGACTCGAACGAACTCGCGCGCGCGCTCGACCGCATCAGGCAGGCTCGAGCCCTGCGCGAGGAACACCGCGATCGCGCTCGCGAGCGTGCAGCCGGTCCCGTGTGTGCTCGTCGTCTCGATCCGCTGGCCCTGCCAGCTGGTCATATTGTCTTCTTCGATCAATGCGTCCGCGAGCGCATCCCCTTCCTCGTGCCCACCCTTGATGAGTACGGCACAGCCATGCTCGCCGACGAGGTGGAGCGCCGCGGCAACCGGGTCCTCCTCAGAGGTCAATCGCTTCAGCTCGGGAAGGTTCGGCGTGGCGAGCGTCGCCACGTCCATGAGGCGACCGAATGCCGCGATCGTCGAATCGTCGGCAAGAGCGCCGCCGCTCGTCGACACCATGACCGGATCGAAGATAATCGGCAGACCCGGCTGCGCCGACTTCATCTCGTGAAGGCGGGCGGCCACTTGCTTTGCCGCGAAAGCGCTGCCGATCATTCCGATCTTGACCGCGTCGACGCCGATGTCGGCAACGACCGCATCGATCTGCGCGAGGATGATTTCCGCCGGAATTGGGTGCACCGCCGTCACCCCCAGCGTGTTTTGCGCAGTCACTGCCGTGACCGCGGTCATCGGATGACCGCCGAGCAGCGCGACGGTCTTGATGTCAGCCTGAATGCCCGCGCCTCCGCCCGAGTCGGAGCCGGCAATGATCAGAATCCGAGCCGTCGGCGTCACGCTACGCGCCTTCGACCCCTTCTGCGGGGCGAAGTTGTCCATGTGCACGAAGACGTCGTTAGCCCGACAAATACCAAGAATTGGTTCACGCCGCCGACTGCACGGCCTCGCAGATATCGTCCACCACCCGCTCCACCAGCGCCCGATCGTCTCCTTCCGCCATCACCCGTATCAGCGGTTCGGTGCCCGATTTGCGGATCACCAGCCGTCCGCGCCCCTCGAGCTCGGTCTCGGCGGCCGCGATTCGCTTCCTGACGCTGTCAGCCTCGAGAGGCTCGGCCCCGCCGTTGAAGCGGACATTCTTGAGCAGTTGCGGAAGCGGCTCGAACTGACGCAGCATTTCGCTTGCAGGGACTTTCGCCTCGACCAGCGCCGCCAGCACCTGCAAGCCCGCGACCAGTCCATCACCCGTGGTGGCGTGGTCGGCAAGGATGATGTGCCCCGACTGCTCGCCGCCGACGTTGCAGCCGGTCTTGCGCATCTCCTCGAGCACGTAGCGGTCGCCGACCTTCGTGCGGAGCATCTTCAGCCCGGCTTCGCCGAGCTTCCGTTCGAGGCCCAGGTTGGACATCACCGTCGCCACCACTGCACCGCCTTTGAGCGCTCCGCGCGCCTGCAGCCCGAGCGCGATCAGCGCCATCAGCTGGTCGCCATCGACAAGCTGGCCCTTCTCATCGGCGACGATCAGCCTATCGGCGTCTCCGTCGAGAGCCAGTCCGATGTGCGCCCCGCTCGCGACGACCGTCTCCTGCATCAGCCCCGGATGTGTCGAACCGCATTGGTCGTTGATATTGAGACCGTCCGGCTTGACGCCGAGCGGGACCACTTCGGCGCCGAGCTCCCACAGCGCCTCGGGCGCCACATGGTATGCGGCGCCGTTCGCGCAATCGATCACGACCTTGAGGCCGTCCAGCCGCAGATGCGCAGGGAACGTGTCCTTGGCGAACTGGACGTAGCGGCCGCGCGCATCGTCGATCCGCCGCGCGCGCCCGATCATTTCGGACCTGGCCAGCTTCGGTCCGTTCTCGAGCCGCTTTTCGATCGCCTGCTCGTCCGCGTCGCTGAGCTTGTAGCCGTCGGGTCCGAACAGCTTGATGCCATTGTCCGCGAAGGGATTGTGCGAAGCGCTGATCATCACGCCCAGGTCCGCGCGCATCGAACGCGTCAGCATCGCCACCGCAGGCGTCGGCATCGGGCCCAACAGCACCACGTCCATGCCGACGCTGGTGAAGCCCGCGACCATCGCCGATTCCATCATGTAGCCGGAAAGGCGCGTGTCCTTGCCGATGACGACGCGGTGGCGATGGTCGCCACGCAGGAAATGAGCGCCCGCCGCCATTCCGACGCAGAGCGCGGTCTGCGCCGTCATCGGCTCGCTGTTGGTCGTGCCGCGAATCCCGTCGGTGCCGAAGAGTTTTCGTGTCATCGGCAGCGCTTTAGCGCCTTTACCCGATCCAGCGCCAGAATCCGGCCGGGATCGGATGCAGCCACGTCGCGAGGAAAAAGAAGATGGTTCCACCTACGGTCGCGATGCTTCCGGGCGACGCCAGCCCTCGAGCGAAGGGAACGAAGGCTGTCTGCGAAGTCCACTGGCGCCACGAATCTCCCATCAACTTGCGCTTCTTGATGTCCTGGCCGATCGCGCCGCCGAGCGCGACAATCAGGATCGTTGCGTCAAGAACGAACGCCTTGGGCGTTGCCATGACGGCCGCGTGGACGATCGCCCAGATCGCGAACGCCCACATGGCGGGATGACGCGTGATCCGGAATATTCCGGTCGGCGCACCTTTGGGCGCCGCTGCTCCCGGGAGTGCGGGGTTCCGGAACAAAGACCCAGAGAGCAGGATTGAGGCGAACCACATCAACAGGCTCGCGACCAGCCAGATTGCGTCGCCCGGGACCCATTTGGGAGGTTCCCTGCCGGTCGCGTTGTAGAAGTACATCATCAGGCCGAACGTGATAAGAGCAACGAGCGAGTAGAAGCCCTGGAAGGCGCGTTCACCAATTGCGCTCACCAGCGACGCCCGAAGCGGATGAGACAGCAGGAAATGGGTGGCGACGAACGCGACCGCGGATAGCAGGAGGCCATCCTCAAGCGTCAAGGGCGATATGCCTTCGGCAGGTCCGTCCGCGGCAGGTACCGGTACCGCTCGAGCAACCGCGACTGATGGTCGTCAAGCGGTTGTTCGACGCCGTCGATGAACACATGTTCGGCCGCGCTGGTGACCTCGAGCGGATCGCCCGACCAGATGACCACGTCGGCATGCTCACCGGGCGAAAGGCGCCCGATCTCGCCGCCGAGCCCAATCGCTTCCGCCGGCTTCGACGTGATCATCGCCAGCGCATCGCCCCAACTAATCCCGGTCGCACCGGGGATTTTCTGCAAAGCGACGAGATTTCCGGCATATTGCCGCTCGTAGAACAGCTTGTGGGCATCGTCGTCGTCGATCATCCCGATCGAGACCTTGACGCCCGCAGCGCGCATCCGCCCGACGTTCGATTGGGTCGAGGCGATCTCCTCAAAACTCGCGGGCAGGTCGTTAAGTGCGGAGGCGATCACCGGAATGCCCGATTGCGCGATACGGTCGGCGACCATCCAGCCTTCGCTCGCGCCAACGATCACGAACTTGAGCGCCGGGAATTCATGGGCGAGCCCGATGACGTTCAAGATGTCGCTCGCGCGCTCAACGTGGACGAGTAGCGGCACGCGCCCCTGAAGCACCGGGACGAGCGCCGCAGCGTCGAAGCGGGTCAGCAGGACGTCGCGGCTGCGCTCGGCATTGGGTCCGTAGATGCGCGACTCGTTCGGATTCTGAAGAGTTGCGCGAGTCGGTCCGTTCTCGGCGCTCGAGCGCACCGGGCCGGTGAACCGGCTAAGCTCGGCGGCTTCGCGAAGGGCGTTGCGGAAGAGCACGTAGGCCGAGGCTCGCGAGCCGCCCGCGTCGCTCGCACCCGTCTCCCCCAATTCGACGAACTGGAAGGCTCGCGCCCTGGTGATCGGGTCCATATCGGCGCCGGTGTCGATCACCGCGCCCTGGCCGGCGAAGATGTTGTGCGCTGCGCGCGGGGCGACCACCGCGCGGGTGACGCCGTCAGCGCGGTTGACCTTGATCGGCTGGTAATTGGGATTGATTGCGGGAGCGATGTCGATCGCCGCATTGAACGGGCCCTTGTCGGCGCTTTCGTCATTCGCCCCTTCGGCCCCGCCCGACACGTCGGTGAGCCCTAACCTGGAGAAGCCGGCGACGATCCCCGGCGTCACCCATTTCCCGGTCGCATCGATCACCAGCGCGCCCGGCGGAATGGCGACTCCCTGCCCCGCCGCGACGATCCGACCGTCGCGGATGACGACGGTCCCGCCCTGGATCGGCCCACTGCCGTCCCCGGTCGCGACCGTGGCGTTGGTGATGGCGATCGTCTCGGCCGCCGCCGGGACAGCGACGGTGAGCAGGAGCGCGGTGACGACGGAGCGAATCACTTGACGTCTCCTTCACCGGGCTGGCCTAGCTCGAAGTCGCTGACCGGGCGCTTGTGCGGGTTATTGGCGTCGTACATTTCGGCGCCGTCGATCCACACCCGCTCCGGCCGCGAATAATCGCTGAACGGATCGCCGTTCCACATCACCACGTCGGCCATCTTGCCGGCCGTAAGCGTGCCGGTCTTGTCGAGGATTCCGAGCGCCTTGGCCGGATTGCGGCTCAGCCACTCCCAGGCGACCGATTCCGACAGGCCGGGAATGCCCGCGCGCTGCCCTTCCGCCATCGCTTTTGCGGCCGCCTGGTTCAGCCGCTGGATGCCGTTGGGATCATCCGAATGGACCATCGCGCAGGCGCCGGCATTCTGGACCAACGCAATATTCTGCGGGATCGCGTCATAGGCTTCCATCTTGAAGCCATACCAGTCGGCCCACATCACCGCGCAGATGTCGTTCTCGCGCAGCAGGTCGGCGATCTTGTAGGCCTCGACCGCGTGGTGGAACGCGGTAATGTGATAGCCGAACTCCTTCGACATATCGACCATGTTGGCCATTTCGTCGGCGCGGTAGCAGTGGTTCTGAACCAGGATCTTGCCTTCGAGCACGCCCTTCAGCGTGTCCATGGCGAGGTCGCGGTCCGGCATCTTGCCGCCATGCGCGTAATAATTGTCCCACTCGCGCTTGTACTTGACCGCTTTGATCCACGTTTCGCGGGCGAGTGCGATGTTGCCCATGCGGGTCTGCGGCATCTTGCCGTGTGAACCGAAGACGCGCTTCGGATTTTCGCCGCACGCCATCTTGAGCCCGTAGGGCGCACCGGGAAACTTCATCTCCTGAACCGTCCGGCCCGGGACGTTCTTGATCACGACCGAGCGGCCGCCGAAGAGGTCGCCCGATCCGGGAAGGATCTGGATCGTCGTCACGCCGCCGTTGATCAGCGCGCGGCTGAAGCCCGGGTCCTGCGGCCAGACGCTATGCTCGGCCCATACGTCCGGGTGGACCGGATCGGTGAGCTCGTTGCCGTCTGAATTGGCCTCGACGCCGGGCGACGGATAGTCGCCAAGGTGGCTGTGGATGTCGATCACGCCCGGCGAGACGAACTTGCCGGTCCCGTCGATCTCGAGTGCGCCCGGCGGCGACGGCAGGCCGGGACCGCCGACCGCCTCGATGATTCCGTTCGCGAACACGACGGTGCCGTCGTTGATCTGCTGACCGTCGCCGGTGAACACCGTCGCGTGCCGGATGACCGTGGGGACGCCCGGATAGCGGACGTAGGTCGACGGATACGGGTCCTCGTTGATGCGTACCACGGGCGCCGGAGGCGGCGTGGTCGCGCAGGCGGAGACGAGAACGGCGGCAAGCGCCGCGACGGCCAGGACCCGCATCTTCACATCACTCCGTGCATGATTTTCTTGAGCCACGGCGAGATGGCGAGAAGGATCACGCCCGCCACCATCGTCGACTCTCCGCCGATCATGAAAGTGTGCGCGTAGGTGTGGAGCGCCAGCGCGGGATTCGTGACCTGTCCGCCGACTGTCTGGACCGACGCGGCCTGCGCCGCCGCCCCGGCGAGATATTCGCCGATCGAGATTGAGAGGAACCAGACGCCCATCATCATTCCCACGACCCGGGCGATCGATAGCTTGGTAATCATGCTGAGACCCACCGGCGAGATGCACAATTCGGCGATCGAGTGGAGGAAATAGGTCAACACCAGCCACCATAGAGCGACCCGGAAGTCGGCGTTCGCAGTCCCGGTGCTCCACGCGAGCACGACGAAGCCCAGGCCGACGAGGAGCAGCGCGATCCCGAACTTCACCTGGATAGACGGCTCCCACCCACGCTTGGACAGCCAGATCCACAGCCAGCTCATGATCGGCGCGAAAATGACGATCGTGATCGGGTTGAAGTTCTGGGTCTGCGGCGCGGAGATGAAGAAGCCGAACAAGTGCAGCGTCGTATTGCTGTCAGCGAACAAGGTCAGCGAAGACGCCGCCTGCTCGAACAAGGTCCAGAAGGTGACATTGAACACGACCAGGATAATCGCCGCGAGCATCATCTGGAATTCCTGCTTGGTCCCGACCTTGTAGGACCAGATCGGGATTCCGATGACTGCCGCCAGGAAGGTTACGAAGAGGACTTTCCCAAGGAACGGCGTCGCGACGATGTAGCCCCAAACGCCGCTTCCCGCCGCTGCTTCGGGGCTGGTCATCACGTTGCGGAATATCGCCCAGAAGACAGGCACCGATACGATCGAGAGAAGGTAGATCAGCCAGGCGCGATCGGGACCGCTGCGCTCGGGCGGTTCTCCGTAACCGTCGAGACGACCGCCATCGAATTCAACGAGTGCATAGGCAACCCCCATGCCCAGGACCACGATTGCGAAGCCTGCCCACCAACCCCACAGGTTGACGAAGATCGGCGACAATATCTGGGAGCCGATCGAGCCAAGATTGATGCCCATGTAGAATATCGTGAAACCGGCGTCCCGTCGGCGGTCGCCCTGCTTGTACAGCGACCCCACGATCGTCGAGATGTTCGGCTTGAAGAAGCCGTTGCCGATGACGATCAGGCTGAGCGCGACCAGCATAAGCGTCAGGTAAAAGGGTGATCGCTCGGCGCCTGGCTGGAACGCGTTCTTGGCGACGGTTTTGGCGACCTGTCCATTCGGGGCGACGAGTTGGACGGATCCGTCCGGCAACCCATGAATCGCCAGCGGCTGTCCGTTGACGACGACCGACTGCTTGGTCGCAGTGGAATCCAGCAACGACTTGCCGCGGTCGACCTGAACTTCGTAACGCTGTCCGTCTATCTTGGCATAAGGCTGCGCCTGCTGACCGCCGAAGCACAACAGGAGATAGCCGATGCCCATGACCATCGCGCCCCACTTCACCGAGCGCTTGGAGCCGAGGTAATAATCGGCGAGCCAGCCGCCGATTAGCGGCGTCAAATAGACGAGGCTAAGAAACCCGCCGACGATGCCGCTCGCCTGATACTGCTCAAGCAGGAAGTGTTTGACGAGGTAGAGAACGAGCAGCGCTCGCATGCCGTAGAAGCCGAAGCGCTCCATCGCCTCGATTGAGAACAGCCATGCCAGCTGCCGCGGATGTCCGAACCATGTCTTCTCGGCGGCAGGATCGACGTGCGTGATGTCAGGCGAGGTCGGCGCTTCCGCGCCGGGCGTATCGACCATTATGTTCCCCTTCCACGCAGCAGGCGCAGCAGCGCGACCGTAACGACCAAATCGCGCTTGTGAAGCACATTGTTGGTCGGTGCCGCCGCCCCTATTGCGCTTGCGATGCTCAACGACCGCTCTTCGCTCATTTCGCTGCTCGAAACCCGCCGCTCGGCCAAGCCGCGCGATCTCAGCGGACCGGGACCGACCCCCGCCGACCTCGAACGCATGCTCACCGTCGCGGCTCGGACTCCCGACCACGGCAAGCTCCATCCATGGCGCTTCGTCATCGTGTCCGACGTTCAGCGCAACGCCCTCGCCGCGCTCCTCCAGGTCGCGCTCGCGGAGGAAAATCCCGAAGCCAACGACGCTCACCGCCGCAAGGAGGAAGAGTTCGCCCATTACACCGGCCAGCTCGTGGTGCTGGTCTCGGCCGCCGTGCCCGACCACAAGATCCCGCTCTGGGAGCAGGAGCTGTCGTGCGGGGCCGCAGGGATGAACCTCCTGCTCGCGGCCCACGCGCTCGGCTATGTCGCGGGCTGGGTAACCGGATGGCGCGCTTATTCGGAGCGGGTGCGCCGCGCGTTCTGCGGGCCGGGAGAGCGGATCGGCGGATTCATCTTTATCGGCCATGCCGGCCGCGATATCGAAGACCGCCCCCGCCCCGCTCTCTCAGACGTCGTAAAGCAATGGCAGCCTTGAAGTTTCTGCGCGGCGGTGTATTATGACACCATGACGCTCGGTCGACAGCATGAAAAGCCCGTTTACGTCCGCCTCCGCGAAATAATCGCCGATGCGATCCTCGCCGGCAAATATGGCGACGGCGACCCCCTCCCCTCCGTCCGCGCTCTCGCCGCGGAGGAGCAGGCGAACCCGCTCACCGTAGCCAAGGCCTACCAAGGGTTCCAGGACGAGGGGCTGATCATCGTCAAGCGCGGAATCGGCATGTTCGTCGCCCCAGGCGCGCGCGCGCGGCTGAGCGAATCCGAGCGCACGCGCTTCCTCAAGGAGGAATGGCCGGAAGTCCGCGCACGCATGCGAAGCCTCGGGATCGATGCCGCCGAGCTTCTCGATCGCGAGCGGGCCTGAACTTCTCGGATCGGGCCTAATCCTTTAGCCGCGTCGGAATGGAGACGCGGGTTCTTCCCTTGACCGACGAGAGCATCGCCGAAGCCGCGCGGCTGATCCTGGCTGGTGAGCCGGTCGCCGTTCCAACGGAGACGGTCTACGGCCTCGCCGCCGACGCAACCAACGCCGAGGCAGTCGCCCGAATCTACGAAGCGAAGGGAAGGCCGAGCTTCAACCCGCTGATCGTGCACGTGCCGCATCTTTCGGCGGCGCGACGGATCGGGAAGTTCGACGAGGATGCGCTGGCGCTCGCGCGGCGCCACTGGCCAGGTCCGCTGACTCTCGTGGTTCCGCTGCGTGATGACGCGAAGATCGCATCCATTGTCACCGCCGGCCTCAGGACCGTCGGCCTCCGGGTCCCGGATCACCCCGCGATGCAGGCGCTGCTTCGCGCGACCGGCCGCCCGCTCGCTGCGCCTTCAGCCAACGCCAGCGGATCGATCAGTCCGACCCGCGCAGCGCATGTCCTCAAAAGCCTCGGCGGCCGGATTCCACTGATCATCGACGGCGGAAATACGGAGCGCGGCATCGAGTCGACCATTGTCGCCGCGGCCGGCGGCCCGCTGCGCTTGCTCCGGCGCGGACCGATCGAAGTCGAGGCGGAGCCCAACGCCCGCTCGCGCATCGAAGCGCCGGGCCAACTCGCGAGCCATTACGCGCCTTCCAAGCCGCTGCGGCTCGATGCCCTCTCGGCCGAGGACGACGAGTTCCTGATCGGTTTCGCCGGCATCGAGGGAAACTCGAACCTCAGCGCATCAAGCGACCTGGTCGAAGCCGCGGCGCGATTGTTCGACCTGCTGCATGAGGCGGACTCTTCGGAAAAGAGGCGCATCGCCGTTGCGCCGGTACCAAGCAGGGGTCTCGGCAGCGCGATAAACGACCGGCTGAGCCGGGCGGCGTCCGGACGGAAATAAAAAAGGAGCGGCCGAAGCCGCCCCTTCCCCTGTTGGAATGCCGGATTGCACGGACTTACCGACCTGAAAAGGTTCGTCGCCTTGCGCTGCGGTGATTAGGCCTGCGCTGTTGCCGATTTGACACGAGCCTGGAAGCTCTTCCTGAGCTTCTGCAGCTTCGGCGGAATGTGGGCGATGCAATAGGGGTTGCGCTGCCCTTCGCCAGACCAATAATCCTGGTGGTAATCCTCCGCCGGCCAGAACTCGCCCTTCGGCTCGATCGTGGTGACGATCGCGTTGTTATGATCGGGATTGTTGCGCTCGATCGCCGCGCGCGCCTTCCGCTCCTGCTCCTCGTTTTGCGGAAATATCGCAGAACGATATTGCGTCCCGATGTCGTTGCCCTGGCGGTTAAGCTGCGTCGGATCGTGGGTCGCGAAGAAAATGTCGAGCAGATCGTCGTAGCTGAGCTGCTCGGGATCGAAGGTGATGCGGATCGCTTCGGCGTGCCCTGTGTCGCCACCACAGACCTGTTTGTAAGTCGGATTGGAAGCGTGCCCGCCGGTGTAGCCGCTCTCGACCGATTTCACGCCGATCACATCGCGGTAGACCGGCTCCATGCACCAGAAGCAGCCGCCTGCAAGTACCGCGATTTCCTCTGCCATTGTCTCGCTCCTTCGTCTTCGGAGCGGAGATAGGAGAGGTCAGTTCTTTTGGTAAGACGCCTTGAGGCTGGCGAGCTCGAGCCTTTTGCCGACCCATTCGGAAAGCTCGTCGAAATCGAGCGGCTTTTCGAACACGATTCCGGCACGGCGGTCCGAAAACCAGCGTACTTCGCCTTTTACCGGACGAAGGCTCTCGATGACCACGACGACTTTCTTGCCGACGCAATATTCCTCGATCGGCTCGACCTTCATCCCGCCGAGTGAAATGTCGTGCACGTCGACCGTATAATAGACCTTGCCCACGCGCACCGACGCCTTGCACGCGATCTCGAGTCGCGGCGGCCGGGCGCGGAAGCCGAGCCGCGGCTTGCGGCCCGCGAGGAGCTCTCCGAGATCCACGTTCTGGTCGAATTTGAACCCGACGAGATCGTCGCGAGTCCACACCGCCGTTGCGGGAATCTTCTGCGATGACAGCTCGATCGAAACATGGTCCTCGATCGCCGGAGCGTGACTCACGATGGCCATGACGCCGCCTGCCGACATGTTCATGACCTTGATCAGCTGCTGGTTGCCGTCGGCATCGATGAGCTTGCCGATGCGGAGCATCGCGGAAACGCGCTCTTCTTCGCGCCGTTCAATCGGACGCGGAACTGCGGTCGAGAGCGAAACCGTGGTCGACTCGAAAGCCGCTTCGGTTTCCGAAGCGGACGCAACAGTCGATTTTCTGCGGATCAGCGATCCAAACATTCTTTTCCGAGCGCCCCCACGACCGCGCAAATCGCGCCAAAATGGGACTTTATGGACTGCGTGGTTAAAAGAGCGTTTCTGAACGTTGAAATGAATCGCCGTTGCTGGCTAGGCCCCTCAGCGGGAGAGATTGAATGCCGCAGCCGCGCCTGCTGTTGATCGACGACGAGCCGGCGCTCGCCGATTTCCTCGCGAGCGCGGCTCGGGAAAGCGGCTTCGATCCCGTAATCACCGGTGACGACGCGGCATTTCGCGAGGCGTTTCTCGAGCGCACTCCGGACATGGTGGCGCTGGACCTCGGAATGCCAGGCATGGACGGGGTCGAGCTGATCCGGTTCCTCGCC
>Ga0070680_100001896_pt1 | contig 15340 bp, 19 predicted proteins | sample KBSC73BmetaG_FD_64672 | JGI IMG/M metagenome (GOLD analysis project Ga0070680, IMG submission 64672) | Corn rhizosphere microbial communities from Kellogg Biological Station, Michigan, USA - KBS C7-3B metaG | ecosystem: Host-associated > Plants > Roots > Rhizosphere | place: USA: Michigan...
CCGCGGAACTCGGAGGATATCGCCTGACCGTGAACTTCGTCGATCCGTGGACCCCGCGCGAGCAGCAGCACATCGCGTCCCACGGCGGCCTCGCGATCCAGCTCGGCCCGGACGAATTCCTCTTTGCCGGCAGCGGAATCACGGTGACCTTTGCGCCGGCAGAGGACGCCGGCCACGCCGGAATCGAGAGCGCTCGGGAGGGCCGGTTTGAGAGCGGTCAGTGGAGGCCCGGACGGCTCCTCAACGGCGATGAGACCCACCAGGGTCGCCACATTCGCCTGCCGCCGGGCAGCTTCTCGATCCAGCGCGTGCGGCTGTATCGCTACCGGTAGGAATGGCGGAGCGGGAGGGATTCGAACCCTCGATACGGTTGTGCCGTATACTCACTTTCCAGGCGAGCGCCTTCGACCACTCGGCCACCGCTCCGCAAATCGCTGGAAGGGCGCCCATCTAAGGGGGCGCGGCAAAGTCGGCAAGGTTGCCGGTCGTAACGGCCATCTCTAACTCGAGCAGCAATGACCGCCGCCGAGCGCCTGTCCGGCCGAATGCCTTCTGCCGCCGATATCGACGCGATTGCGCGGGCGACACTCGGCCGCCTGCCCTCGCCCTTCGCCGAGAGCCTCGGCGACATCGTGCTGGCGATCGAGGATGTTGCCGACGCCGAAACCGCCCGCCGCGTCGGCCTCAATCACCCAATGCAGCTCAGCGGCCTCTACGAAGGAGTCTCGCTCAACCGGCAGAGCGTCCAGCAGTCCGGCACGCTGCCGGAGCGGATCACGCTTTACGTGCGACCGATCCTCGCGGAGTGGGGCTCAAGTTCGTTCAGCCTGGAGCAGTTGGTCAGCCACATCGTCATCCATGAGGTCGGCCATCATTTCGGCTTCTCCGACGATGACATGCATGCGCTGGAGCGCGACGCCGAGTGACCGCGCTCCTGCGCTTCGACCGCGTCGCTCTTCGCCGCGGCGGGCGGCTGCTGTTCGAAGACGTCGACCTTGAGCTTGGACCGGGCGAGGCGCTCCAGGTCACGGGGCCGAATGGCAGCGGAAAATCGAGCCTGATCCGCCTTGCCGCCGGTCTGCTCGAGTCCGAGCGCGGACTCGTTGAGCGATCGCCGCTTGGGCTTGCCGACGACACTGTTGCGCTTGACCGCGAGCTGCCGCTGAAGCGAGCGCTCGGCTTCTGGGACGGCAGCATCGAGCCGGCAATGGACGCGCTCGGCCTGGCCGCGCTCGCCGCTGTCCCCGTGCGGCTCCTCTCGTCTGGCCAGCTCAAGCGCGCGACCTTGGCCAGGGTGGCGGCGTCCGCCGCGCCGCTATGGCTGCTCGATGAGCCGCTGAATGCCCTCGATGCGGACGGCGCCGAGCGGCTCGCGAGCCTCGTCAGGCAACACCGTGAATCGGGCGGCGCCGTGCTTGCAGCATCGCACCTGCCGCTGCCCGGGGAGTGGCGGCGGCTGGAGCTGACCCCTTGATCGGCGCACTCATTGCACGCGATGTTCGGCGCGGCTTCACCGGCGCTGCCTGGCTGCCGATCGCCTTCTTCCTGCTCGTCGCGACGCTCGTGCCGTTCGCGATCGGTCCCGACGCAAAACTGCTTGCGCGGATCGGCCCGGGAGCCCTCTGGGTAGCAGCGCTCACCGCCGCGCTCCTGCCGATCGAGCGCTTGATCGAACCGGACCGCGCCGACGGCGTGCTTGACCAGCTTGCGGTGCGCGGTCTCGCCGAGGAGAGCGTTACCTTCGCCAAGATCGTCGCCCATTGGCTGACGTTCGCGCCGCTACTGCTGATTGCTGCGATTCCCGGCTCGGCATTGCTGGCGATGGACGGGACGGCGCTCGCCCGGACCGAGCTTGCGCTGGCGATCGGAACGATGGGACTCGCGGGGCTGGCGGTCGCCGTTGCCGCCGTGACCGCCGGCCTTCCGCGCGCAGGCTCGCTCGCCGGGCTGCTGCTCCTGCCGCTGGCCGTGCCGCTGCTGATCTTCGGAACCGCCGAAGCCTATCTGCTCGAAGCGGCAGCGTCGCTTCTGCTGACCGCAGGCGCTCCGTTCGTTGCGGGCGCGGCGATGCGAGCGGCTAGGACTTAGTCCAGCGAGCAAAGATCGCTGTTGGGAGTAGCAGTCCCCTGGCCTCCTCTCGCACCGCCATCTCGCCCATCTCGACCTTGCCACCGAGTTCACCGAGAGTCTGCTTCACCAACTCACCAATCGCCAGGGCGGATATCCGCACCGCATAGACGGTGAGGACGAGGAAACGGCTCTCGCCATCGAGCAATTTGCGGCAGTCCGCGAGCAGCGGCGCGAGATTCTCCTCCAACCGCCACACTTCGCCGGTCGGCCCGCGTCCGAACTTTGGCGGATCGAGCAGAATTCCGTGATAGTGGTGGCCGCGCCGCGCCTCGCGTGCGGTGAACTTGCTTGCGTCGTCGACGATCCAGCGGATCGGCCGATCCTCCATGCAGGAGAGGCGCGCGTTCTCCTTGCCCTGCTCGACCGACTTCTTTGACGCGTCCACATGGACGAGACGCGCTCCGGCATCGCTGAGCTGCAGCGTCCCCACCCCCGTGTAGCCGAACAGGTTGAGCACATCCGCGTCGCCGGACTTGTCCCGCATCCAGTCCCATTGCGGCGCCATGTCCGGAAAGAATCCGAGGTGCCGGAACGGGGTCAACGAGGCGTTGAATTTCACTCGGGCGCGCGACAGCTCCCATTGCCGCGGAACGGGCCGATGCTGGATCCAGCGGCCGCCGCCCTCCTCGTCTGAGCCGGGAACAAAGGTCGCATCCGGATCCCAGTCGCTTTGTGCCGGCGCCCACATGGCCTGCGGCTCGGGCCGAACGACCTCGTACGGACCGTAGCGCTCGAGCTTCTGACCGTTCCCGCAATCGACCAGGGCCCAGTCGGCCCACGGCTCGGCGACGATGGTCTCGAGATCGCTCACCTCAAGATTCAGGCAGCCAAAGCGAGCTTCGCTCCGACCGAAGCGATGGCCCGCGGACCGTTCAGCATGTGCTGGCCAACAGCACGGACCTCTTCGAGCGTCACCCGGTCGAGCCTTGCGACGATCTCGGCAGGTTCTATCAGGGCGCCGTCACGAAGCAGCCGAGTGGCGAGATAGCTCGCCTGCCCCCAACAGCTTTCCAGGCTCATCATCATGCCCGCCTTGGCGAGCGCTCGGGCGCGCTCCAGGTCGCGCTGCTCGAGACCCGCGGCCGCCTCGGCCAGCACCCGCTCGATCTCACGATGCACGAGGGAAGCGTCGGCTCGATCGCCCGCGACATACGCCCAGAACAGGCCCGTATCGGCATAATTCTGTGCCCCGGCGGCGACCGAGTAAGCGAGCCCCTGCTCTTCACGAAGCTGCTGAAATAATCGCGAGGAGGAACCCGCGCCGACGACGTCGGCGAAGAGCTGGGAGGCATAGGCTTCCGATGAGCGCCACTCGGGCGCCGGGATGGCCAGAGCGATATGCGCTTGCGCGCTCTTGCGGCGGCCGAAGCGAGTGCCGCCGGTGAACTGGGCGTCGGTTCGTTCTGCCGCAACGTCCTCGCGCATGCCGCCAAACGCCTTCTGCGCGAGATCGACCAACCGCTCGTGCTCGAGCTTGCCCGCCGCAACCAGCACAAGCGAGCCGGGCCTGTACTGAGCGCCCAGCCAATCGTGCAGGTCTTCGGCCTCGATCGCGCGAATCGTTTGCTCGTTGCCGAGCACGGATCGGCCGAGCGCCTGATCGGCGAACGCAGCTTCCTGCAGCAGGTCGAAGACGAGGTCGGATGCCGTGTCGTTCGCCTCCGCAAGCTCCTGGAGGACGACCTTCTTTTCAAGCTCCAGGTGCTGCGGATCGAAATGCGGGCGCTGGATAAGGTCCGCGAGCAAGTTCACGCCGAGCTCCAGGTCCGGGGCAAGCAAGCTCAGGTAAAAAGCGGTCAGCTCGCGGTCGGTCGAGGCGTTGAGGTCGCCGCCGACGTCCTCGACAAGCTCGCTGATCTCGCGTGCCGAACGGCCGCCCGCTCCCTTGAATACCATATGCTCGAACAGGTGCGCTACGCCGTTGAGCCGCGCAGGCTCGTTGCGCGAGCCGGTCGCCGAGTAGAGACCGACGGCAATTGTCTCGACGCTCTGCATCGGGCGGCTCGCGACGCGCAAACCATTGGCAAGCGTGGTCAGCGCCATCATCGCGGCGGCGCCTGATTCATCCGTTTGCGCACCGCCAGCACGTAAGTGACCAATGCAATCGCGGCGAGGCCGAACCACGTCCACGCATAGCCGCGATGGCCTGCCGGTGTGATCGGACTGACGGAGCTGACGTCCGGGACCTTGCTCGGCTCGAGACCGGGCGGCGCCGACGCCGCGACCAGGCGCATGCGGTGGAGCCGGTCGGGTGCGATCACGCCGCTGACCGGCCCGCCCGCCCAGTGGATCTTCGCGTTGGGGTCCTTCGACCACCCGACCTCGACGCTCATCCCCGGCCCTTCGGCGCCCGTCGAGCAATCGACGATTTGCGAATAACCGGGCTCCCCTGCGCGATTCTCGCCGCCAACGGCGCGATGACCGACGATTCTCAGGCAGACGCCGGTCGCATGACGAAACAGCGGCAGCTGGCTGCTGTGCAAGGGGACTGTGGGGAACGCGATCGGCGGAAGCTTGTCCGCAGCGGCGTAGTGGGCGATCAGCCCCGCCTTCCACTTCGCCCTCTGCAGCTGCCAGACGCCAAGGCCGATCATCAGCGCGACCGCTGCTAGGACGATTACGGTTGCCAGTACAGGAATTCGCTTGGTCATTTGACGGTGCGGCCTTCGCTCGCCCCGTGTTTATACTCCTGTGCCAGCAGCCAAGCCTTCGACAACCGCAGGCCGACGATCGTCAGCGCCGCGGCAACAGGGATCCAGATCAGGTGGACGTACCACGACGGCTCGGCGGCAGCATCGAGCAGCAGTGCGCCGACGACGGTGATCGTCCCGACGAAGAAGATCAGGAAGGCCGCCGGTCCGTCGCCGACGTTGAAGCTGGAATAATCGAGCCCGCAGGCGCGGCACTTTACTGCAAAGCGTACCCAGCGATCGAACAGGCGGCCCGACCCGCATCGCGGGCACGCACCCTTGAGCGCCGCCGCGACCGGCGAGAACTCGCCTGCCGGTTGCTCCGGGGTCACCCGGCGTGCGGCGCGCCCCAGCCGCCCCAGACGTAGATCGACGTGAAGAGGAAGAGCCACACGACGTCGACGAAATGCCAGTACCAGGCGGCCGCCTCGAACCCGAAATGCTGTCGCGGCGTGAAGTCGCCGCGGTACGAACGGATCAGGCACACCGTCAGGAAGATCGTTCCGATGATCACGTGGAAGCCGTGGAAGCCGGTCGCCATGAAGAAGGTCGAACCGTAGATGCTTCCCTTGAACGGAAACGGCGCATGAATGTACTCCCACGCCTGGCAGGAGGTGAACGCGACGCCGAGAAGGATCGTGCACCACAAGCCAATCTTCAGCCCCTGGCGGTCACCGTGAATCAGCGAATGGTGCGCCCAGGTCACCGTCGTTCCCGAACAAAGCAGGATGAGGGTGTTGAGCAGCGGCAAGCTCCACGGATCCATCACCTCGACGCCCTTGGGCGGCCACACGCCCCCCACCGCATCGACGGCCGACGGGAAGATCGCGCTGTCGAAGAATGCCCAGAACCAGGCGAGAAAGAACATCACCTCGGAGGCGATGAACAGGATCATTCCGTAGCGCAGGTGCAGCTGGACGACCGGAGTGTGGTCGCCCGAATGCGCCTCGTTGATCACGTCGCTCCACCACAGGAACATCGTGGTGAGCACGAGCGCGAACCCGAGGATCATGAGCGGCACGCCGAAGCGGTTGTCGTGGAACCACATCACCGCACCGCTGAACAGCGCTCCGCCGGCGATTGCGCCCAGCAACGGCCAGGGGCTGGGATTCACGAGATGGTAGTCGTGGTGCTTCGTTGCGGCCATCAGTTGCGGCTTCCCTCTTAGTCTTTGCCCGGCTCTAGCGAGACGCGGTCACCGTTTCCACAGGGTAAAATGTGTAGCTGAGCGTAATCTCGTGGACGTTCTTAGTGTCGGGGTCCTTCTTGATCGCGGGATCGACGAAGAAGATCACCGGCATGTCGACCTTCTCGCCCGGCTTCAGAGTCTGCTCGGAAAAGCAGAAGCACTGGATTTTCTTGAAATATTTGCCGACGGTGTCGGGCGAGACGTTGTACACAGCCTGGCCGACGATCGTCCGTGCCGACAGGTTCTGCGCGCTGTAGAAAATCTTCGTCTTCGCCCCCGGGGCGATAATCACTTCGTTCTGCTCGGGCTCGAACCGCCAGGGCAGTCCAGGATGAACGTTCGCGTCGAACTCGACCTTGACCTCCCCCGCGACCGCTCCCGGGGCGCGGTCGGCGCGCTGCGTGGTGCCGTTGAAGCCGGTCGCCTCGCAGAAGGCTCGATAGAGGGTCGGCGTCAGAGCCACGAGAACGACCATCGCGGCGATGATGAAAATGAGGATCAGTAACGTCTTGCCGTTCTTATTTCGCGCGACAGCAGTGTTCACCAGTTGATCCCCGTCTTGGCCAAGGTGATGAAGAACATCAGGATCACGAAAGCGCCAAGCAGCCACGCGGTGATCTTTGCCCGCTCGCGCTGCCTCCGGACGACTTCGTCTTCGAGCTTCATGCTCCCAGCCAGCGATCCGCGACGAGCACCGTGAACAGCGCAAATAGGTAGAACACCGAATATGCGAACAGCTTCTTCTCCGCCGCCATTTGCTTTGGGTCATCGGAGCGGTTGGCAAGCACGCGCGCGGCAAGGACGACGAACACGAAGCTCAGGACCGCGGCGCTTCCGCCGTAGATCGGTCCAGCCAGGCCGAGCGGCCACGGAGCGACGGCCGCCCCCGCCATCGGCAGGCTGTAAAGAAAGATTTGCCGCCGCGTGTTCTCGAACCCGGCGACGACCGGAAGCATGGGAATGCCGGCGGCTGCGTAGTCCGAGCGGACGAACAGCGACAGCGCCCAGAAGTGCGGCGGAGTCCAAAGGAAGATGATCGCGAACAGTAGCAACGGCAGCGCTGCGACGTGTCCCGTGGCAGCCACCCATCCGATCAGCGGCGGGAACGCGCCCGCCGCACCGCCGATGACGATGTTCTGCGCCGTCCGCGGCTTCAGCCAGACGGTGTAGATCAGGACGTAGAACAGGATCGAAACGGCCAGCAGGATTGCCGCGAGCCAGTTGGTCGCAAGCCCCATCAGAATGACCGAGAAGAAGGCGAGGCCGACGCCGAAGTGGAGTGCCGACTGCCGGTCCATGCGCCCGGCTGGAAGCGGACGCTTCGCCGTGCGCCGCATCTTCGCGTCGATCTCGGCTTCGTACCACTGGTTGAGCGCCCCGCATGCGCCGGCGCCCAGCGCGATGCACAGGATGGCCGTGAACCCCAGCACGAAAGGCAGCTGAACGGGCGCGACGAGCAACCCCGCCAGGCCTGAGAAAACCACAAGGCTCATCACGCGCGGCTTCGTCAGCGCGACGAAATCGCGCCAGTCGGCCGGCAGCGCGGCTGGAGTCGTCATCTCGATGGCGGGCATTTGTCGTGGCCTATAAGGGCTTGGTCGCAAGGGGAAAAGCCCCAAGGCCCGCTGCAGTGGCGAAGTTCATCTGGCCTTTGCTATGCGAGCACGCATGATGCTTCGGATCCTTGTCGCCGCATTGGTTGCGGCCCTCGCCGCTCCCGCTTTCGCGCAAACGGCTCCTTCGCCGCAAGCGAGCCCCGCCCCCGCTCCCAAGGAAGACCTGGTGCCGGTCGCCATCGAGACCAGCCTCGGCCGGATCGTCGTCGCGCTCGATCGCGCTCACGCGCCGGCCACGACGGCAAACTTCCTGCACTATGTCGACACCCACCGCTTCGACGGCGAGACCTTCTATAGGGCGATGCACATGCCGGACGCGGACGGGAAGGACGGCGGCCTGATTCAGGGCGGCATCCGGAGCGACGCGCGCAAGCTCTATGCGCCCGCGCCCCACGAGCCGACCACACAGACGGGTCTCCACAACGTCGCCGGCGCGATTTCGATGGCAAACAATGGGCCGGGAACGGCCCGGGCCGACTTCTTCATCCTTCTGTCCGACATGCCGGGCCTGGATGCGGGCGGCCCCGGTGGAGACGCCAATGGCTTCGCCGCATTCGGCCATGTGACCGATGGCATGGACGTCGTCAGGAAAATCTGGACCGCGCCGGTGTCTCAGACCAAGGGCGAGGGCGCGATGAAGGGCCAGATGCTCGATCCGCCGGTCAAGATCCTCCACGCCGAGCGGCTGAAGTAACCGGCGTACCCTGCTCGATTGCGGCTGTCTTTCTTGCTTCCCGCATGATCTTATCGAAGCGCGGATCATCATGAATGCTGTCGAGGTCCGGGTCCGTCTCGGCGTATTTGAGCTGCCGCATGGCATCTGGCCGCCGCAATATGCTTTCGAGCATGCTTAGCGCGCCTTCCTTGTCGCCGAGGTAGGCAAGGAAGCAGGCGAAATTGTAGCGCATGTTGAGATTGTCCGGATCGATGAGCAGTGCGCGTGTTATCCAGTCCCGCGTCCGTTCCTCGTCGCCAAGTATTGCATAACCGCCGGCGAGTATTCCCAGCGCCGCGCCATTGCTGGGGTCCTGCTGAACCGCCTTCTGGCTTTCGGACACCATCATCCGCGCCGCCTCGCGAAGCTTCTTCGTGTCTCCGAGCGCACGGTAGCAGGTCGACAGCATCAACCACGCATGGAAATCGGTCTCCATGAGTTCCGCCGCCTTCTCGTAGTGGTGCGTCGCAGTTTCGACGTCGCCCCGGAATAAGTAAAAGAGTCCGGCCTCCTTATTCACCTCCCAAGAATCCGGCCCTAGGCGGATGGCGGACTCCATGGCCGCGGTTGCTGCCTCATGTTGTTGCCTCTCTTGAAGTCGCCGGACCATCGGCAAATGAGCTTCGGCGATCGACGGATTGATTGCGATTGCCGTGTGAGCTGCGGCGAAACCGTCATCAACTTCGCGCCCATAGGCATAGCGGAGGCTTGACTGGACCATCGCAAGCAGCGCCCAGGCCTCAGCATAGTAAGGATCGATCTCGACCGCGCGGCTGCAGATACGCATCACGCGCTCCTCGCGGCGCATGTCGCCATGATTGCCGGTGACCCAATATTGCCGCGCGAGCAGGTACAGGTTGTAGGCCTCGGCATTGCTCGTTCCGCGCTGCTCGATTGCCTTCTTCTCTTCTGGCAGCAGCTTGAGCTTGAGTGCCCGGACGATTTCCTTCGTGATCTCGTCCTGGATGGTGAAAATGTCGGTGAGATCCCGGTCGAAGCGATCGGCCCAGACGTGGCCGCCGGTACGCCCGTCGATCAGCTGGGCCGTGATTCGGACGCGGTCCCCAACCTTGCGTACGCTGCCCTCGAGCACATGGCTGACGCCAAGCTTCTTCGCCACCTCGCCGACGTTCACCGACTGCCCCTTGAAGGTGAAGGCGGTGTTCCTGGCGATCACCTCCAATGCCGAGACCTTCGACAAATCGGTCGTGATGTCCTCGCTGATGCCGTCGCTGAAATATTCCTGCTCGGCATCGCCGCTCATGTTTTGAAACGGCAGGACGCAGATCGAAACGTCCCGCGTGGACGCTCTCGACTCGGCAGTCACCGGAGCCGAACCCGCGAGCTCGGTCACGCTGGCGATCAGCTTTCGCCAGCCGGCCGCAGTCCGCTGCCCGTCCCACGCCTTGAGATCGGCGCACTGGATCTGATTGAACGGCATCGGGGGCATGGTTCCGTCGAGGCTCGCCTGCACCAACGTCAGCGCCGTTCGGGCAGTATCCGCCTCGGCCCGGACCCAGTGCGATTTCGAGGCTTCCGCCGACCACAGCACGACGACGGCCTTGGCGCCGTTGATCCGCTCTTCGATCACCTCGGCATAGGGCCGATGTGCGGGAAGTTCGTCGTCTCGCCATACGTCGAACCCGCCTTCGCGCAGCCCGTCGGCGATCAGGCTCGCGAGCGGCTCGTCGGGACGGGCGTAGGAGATGAAGACATGCGACATACGCGGTTTGCCCCTGCGCCCGCTGGCGCTACTCGGCCGTGGTCGGGTCGATTGTCGTCCGAACGTGCGCGATCTTGTTGCAGGGCAATCCGCCGCGCTGCGCGTGCTCGCGGATCATCTCCTCATTGGGTGCGCGGTACACGCAGTAGATCTTGTTGTCGGTCACGTAGCTGTGGACCCATTGGATCTGCGGTCCGAGGTCGCGCAGCACCGAACAAGACGTCTGCGAAGCGAGCTTCAGGTCTTCGGGGCTGAGCTGGCCAGCCCCCGGCATTTCCCTTTCGATCACGAACTGCGGCATGCTGCCCCTCCGTTCCCTGTAGGAGTGGGCTGCTCATACCATTCACAAAGCCAAATGTCCGCACGCGCGGATAACGCGCGGTAAATAGCTGCGGATCAAAGAAGAGGCCGGCCCGACGGATCGGCCCCTCTCGTCACTTCGGCGTCTAGTCGATCACCGGAAGCGTCGAAAATTGGTGGAACGGCGGCGGACTCGAGAGCGTCCACTCGAGCGTCGTCGCGCCCTCGCCCCACGGGTTGTTGGGGGCCTTCCGGCCGGCGGCAAGCGACCAGAACAGGTTCACGAAGAAGATCGCGACTCCAACGGCGGTGATCATGTAGCCGATCGACGAAATCTTGTTCCAATAAGCGAAGGCCGGTGTGTAGTCGGGGATGCGGCGTGGCATTCCGTCGAGCCCGAGGAAGTGCATCGGGAAGAACACCATGTTCACGCCGATGAACATGATGAAGAAATGCAGCTTGCCGAGCAGCTCGTTGTACATCCGGCCGCTCATCTTCGGGAACCAGTAATAGAAGCCCGCGAAGATCGAGAAGATGGCGCCGAGGCTGAGCACGTAATGGAAGTGCGCCACCACGTAATAGGTATCCTGCATGTAGGTATCGACGCCGCCATTGGCGAGCACGACGCCGGTCACGCCGCCAACCGTGAACAGGAAGATGAACCCGATCGCGAACAGCATCGGTGTCTCGAACGTGATCGAGCCGCCCCACATGGTCGCGATCCAGCTGAAGATCTTCACGCCGGTGGGCACCGCGATGATCATCGTCGCCGCGGTGAAGTACATTTTCTCGTCGACGCTCATGCCCGTCGTGAACATGTGGTGCGCCCAGACGACGAAGCCGATCACGCCGATCGCGACCATCGCATAGGCCATGCCCAGATAGCCGAACACCGGCTTGCGGCTGAACGTCGCGACGATCTGGCTGATCATGCCGAACCCCGGCAGGACCATGATGTACACTTCGGGATGTCCGAAGAACCAGAACAGGTGCTGGTAAAGGACCACGTTGCCGCCGCCGGACGCGTCGAAAAAGGCAGTGCCGAAGTTGCGGTCCGTCAGGAGCATGGTGATTGCGCCCGCGAGAACCGGCAGTGCCAACAGCAGCAGGAAGGCCGTGACAAGCACCGACCAGACGAACAGCGGCATCTTGTGCAGCGTCATGCCGGGAGCGCGCATGTTGAAAATGGTCGTGATGAAATTAATTGCTCCGAGGATTGAGCTCGCGCCGGCAAGGTGCATCGAGAAGATCACCATATCGACCGCGGGCCCCGCCGAGCCGGACGTCGAAAGGGGCGCGTAAAGAGTCCAGCCGGTACCGGCGCCGAGACCGGTGCCGCCCGATACCAAGGTCGATCCCAGGAGCAGGAGGAAAGACGGGACCAGCAGCCAGAAGCTGATGTTGTTCATGCGCGGGAAGGCCATGTCCGGCGCCCCGATCATCAGCGGCACGAACCAGTTGCCGAAGCCGCCCATCATCGCCGGCATGATCGTGAAGAAGATCATGATTAGCGCATGGGCGCTGATCAGAACGTTCCAATGGTGCGTCCATTCATCGAAGTTGGCGGTGCCGGAACCGATCGGCCAGGCATGATTCAAGACCTGGATGCCGGGTTCCATCAGCTCCCAGCGCATGATCCCCGAGATCGCGCCGCCAATCGTGCCCGCGAGGATCGCGAAGATCAGGTAAAGCGTGCCGATGTCCTTGTGGTTCGTCGACATGAACCAGCGGACGAAGAAGCCCGGCTTGTGGTCCGCTTCGTGATGCGCGCCGTGCGCCTCGTGCGGCTGGAGATGAAGCGAGTCGGCAGTGGTGCTCATGGGCTAGCGATCCGTTTACTGGGCTTGGGTCGCGCGATTGGCGACGTTCGTGTTGGTGGCAGTCGCCGGTGAAGGCGACGGCGCTGCGGCAGGAACCGCAGCAGCCGCAGCGGCGGGAGATGCCGTGCTGACCGGCGAAGCCGCGGTGCTGTCCGGCGCAGCCGGCGCGGCTCCCGGCATGTGGCCGCCCTTGGAGGCGACCCACTGAGCGAATTGCGCCGGGCTCGTCACCTCGATCGAAATCGGCATGAACCCGTGACGGGCGCCGCATAGTTCCGAGCACTGGCCGAAATAGACGCCCTGCCGGTCGACCTTGGCCCAGGTCTCGTGGAGCTGGCCGGGGTTCGCGTCCTGCTTGATCCAGAAGGAGGGCATGGCAAAGCTGTGGATCACGTCGTCGGCGGTGACGATGAACTTCACCACCTTGCCCGCCGGGATCACCAGCCGATTGTCGACCGCGAGCAGCGGCGGCCCGTCCGCGTCGGTCCGGGCGCGCTGGTTGGCCTGGCGGGTGGGGTCATTCGCTTCCTTCAGCATGTAGCTGTCGAAGCTCACGCCATAGTCGGGAAGCTCGTACGACCAGTACCATTGATGGCCGGTGACCTTGACCGTGAGGTCGGCCGGCGGCGGCGTGTAGGTGTGCCTCAAGAGCCTGATCGAGGGAATGGCGATTGCGACCAGGATCAGCACCGGGACGAGGGTCCAGATCACCTCGATCGTGGTATTATGGGAATTGCGCGAGGGCACCGGGTTCGCGCCGCGGCGAAATCGGACGATCGCGACGACCATGAGGATAAGAACGATCGCGCTGATGATCGCGCACAGCGGCAGCAGCCAGTAATCGTGGAAGTTCGCGGCTTCTCTTCCGATCGGAGTGAACTGGTCCTGGAGTCCCTTGCGACCGTCGGGTTGGCCGATGCCGGGCGTCGGCAATGCATGGCCGACACTGCCGGGAACGATTGCGATGGATTGCGCGACGTCCGGCTGACCGGGGTTCTGCGCGGTCCCGGCCGGCGGAGTTGCATTGACGGAGGGCGTGCTCGCGGCGGAGCTGGTCTGGCTGGGCGCGCTCGCCGGCGTCTGCGCGGCTGCAGGTGTAAGCCCGGCCGCGGCCAAGGCGATCGCCCATCCAATCAGTCTCATCGTCACCCCGGTTCCGGTCTTTGGAGCCCATGCGGCGCGGGACTGCGCCGCAGGAATTTGGCCGCTCTATAAGCGCGGCTTTCCAGAGCCTCAAGCGCCTGTTCCGCCAAGTGTTGAAGGGCAGGGGCTCGCGGCCTAATGGCTTGGGCCCGATGCTCAGCGACGAAGACGTCCTTTCCGAATTCCGCGCCGCCGGGGCCCTCCTGGAAGGACATTTCATCCTTTCGTCGGGCCTCAGGAGCCCAAAATATCTGCAGTGCGCGCGCGTCCTGATGGACCCCGCCCGAGCCGAGCGGCTCGCGCAGGCGCTTGCATCCAAGCTGCCGAGAATTGTCCGCGATCAAATCGACGTGGTGGTCTCGCCGGCGATGGGCGGGGTGATCATCGGTCATGAGATGGGCAGGGCCCTCGGGCGGCCTGCGATGTTCCTCGAGCGGCCGGAGGGCGTGTTCGAGCTGCGCCGCGGCTTCCGCCTTGAACCCGGCGCGAAGGTGCTGATGGTGGAGGACGTGGTCACGACCGGGCTTTCGTCGCGTGAAGCGATCGACGCGGTCCGCAAGGCGGGCGGTGAGGTGATCGCCGAGGCGGCGCTGGTCGACCGCTCGGCGGGCAAGGCCGACCTCGGCGTGCCATTCACTCCGCTAATTCGGATCGACGTTCCGACCTATGAGGCAGACTCGGTACCGCCCGAGCTTGCCTCGATCCCAGCGATCAAGCCCGGGAGCCGGGCCGCCGCGTGAGCGCGGAGCTTCGCCTCGGCGTCAACATCGATCACGTCGCGACCATCCGGAACGCGCGCGGCGGGACACATCCCGACCCGATCCGCGCCGCGATCATTGCCGCGCGAGCCGGCGCCGACGGGATCACCGCGCACTTGCGCGAGGACCGTCGCCACATCACCGATCAGGATATCGACCGCCTGATGGCCGAGATCGACCTGCCGCTGAACCTGGAAATGGCCGCGACCGAGGAGATGCTCGCCATTGCGCTGGCGCACAAACCGCATGCCGCCTGCATCGTCCCCGAGCGCCGCGAGGAGCGCACGACCGAAGGCGGGCTCGATGCCGCGGGACAGCACAATCACCTCGCTTATTACGTGGACAAGCTCGGGGCAGCGAATATCCGGGTGAGCCTGTTCATCGAGCCGACCGAGGAGCAGGTCGCTGCGGCCGTCCGCCTCGGAGCTCCGGTGGTCGAGTTCCACACCGGCCGCTACGCCCATGTCGAACGGGAAGAACGGGCGGCGGAGCTCAAGCGCATCGCCGACTGCGCCGCGCTGGCGGTCAAGAATGGTATCGAGCCGCATGCCGGGCATGGGCTCACGTTCGACAATGTGATTCCGGTCGCGGCTGTCCCGCAGATTGCGGAACTGAACATCGGCCATTTCCTGATCGGCGAGGCGATCTTCGTTGGTCTCGACGCGGCCGTCCGCCGCATGCGCGAGCTGATGGACGAGGCCCGAGGGACACAGCATTGATCATCGGAATCGGTTCGGACCTATGCAACATCGAGCGGATCCAGAATTCGCTCGACCGCTGGGGCGACAAGTTCCTCAATCGCGTCTTCACCGAGACCGAGCGCAGGAAAGCCGCGTCGCGTCCACACACGGTCGCCGGCACGCTCGCCAAGCGCTTCGCGGCGAAAGAGGCTTTTTCCAAAGCGGTCGGGACGGGGTTCAAGCGCGGTGTCCATCTGAAGGACATCGGAGTCGTTAATCTTGCGTCGGGCGCGCCTACGCTAGAACTGACCGGCGGTGCGAAGGCGCGGCTTGACGCACTTGCGCCGGAAGGCCACGCCATCGACATACATTTGACGATGACCGACGATCATCCCTGGGCCCAGGCCTTCGTGATCCTGACCGCCCGCAAGCTGGAGCAATAAGCTGAGCGATTCCGTCCCCCACACGACCGATCCGGTGAACGCCGAAGAACCCGCGGCTCCGCCCGCCGGGAAGAAGGACGAGGAGAAGGGCTCCGCGCTGTGGCGCGAGATCAAGGGCCTGTTCTGGGTGCTG
>Ga0070680_100001898_pt1 | contig 15333 bp, 9 predicted proteins | sample KBSC73BmetaG_FD_64672 | JGI IMG/M metagenome (GOLD analysis project Ga0070680, IMG submission 64672) | Corn rhizosphere microbial communities from Kellogg Biological Station, Michigan, USA - KBS C7-3B metaG | ecosystem: Host-associated > Plants > Roots > Rhizosphere | place: USA: Michigan...
CCGTGAATCTTTGCGCGCGGGAAACGTGAAATCCGGCAGGGCGGTCAGGGTCGGCGCCCGCAGGGCGGCGGCGATGCGTGGCGCGAGTCGCTCATCGGACCAGAAGTCGAGGCCCGCCAGACGCGCCCACGCCACGCCCGCCAGCAATCCGCGCACGGCAAAGAGATGATAGTTCTCGCCCTCGAACCACATCCCGTCGCGTCCAAAGCCACGGCCGAGGTGCGCGACGAGCCCGGTATCTCCCTCGAGGGCGCGCTGCGCGAGCTCCTCATCTTCGAACCAGACGGCGACGGCAGTGAGGGCCGTATTGTTCCACGTCTGCCGGTTGGAGAACCCTTCGTCGTAGTCGCCGATCAGCGTGGCCGCTTCTTCAGCGACCTGATTGACCAACTTGGTCGTACCCTCATCGAGCAGTCCGGCGGTGCGCAGCGTCATGGCTGCCGCGAGGTAATTGCTCGTCCAGATGGACTCGAGATAGGTGGAGAAAAACAGCCGGCTGGGGCCGAGCACATTGTCGCGATTCGGATAGCGCCAGTAGCGCTCGCCGTACGTCGCGAGAATCTCGCTGGCGCGATTGGCAGCCGTGCAGTCATCCTGGTCCCCGAGCGCCGCGATCGTGGCCAGATGCGCAGCTCGCTCGACGAGCCACAGGTGTTGAAAGCGGGCCCAGTTGGCGTCGTGGCGCTGACCGCGCCATGTCTTGCCGCAGCGCGGGCAGCGATGCTCGGGAGCACTCCAGGGATCGAACGTCAGCGCGGCTCCGTCGTCCGGGCAGACCCCGCCATCGCTCGAGAGGAGTGCCTTCTGCTCCGGGACAAGCGGCATGCGCTCGAGCAGCGGCCGCGCGCGCTCGCGCAGATGCGCGAGCAGCCGCTGCAGATCCGCTGACGACGCGACGATCTCTCGGCGCTCATTGAGCATCTCTGCCGTCACCACGATCGCACTCCCTCCGCCGCCCAGACCACCGGGAGCACGCGCGAGTTGCCCGCGGTGGCCACCGTCGCCGCCGTCGCGCGCGCATCCTCTTTCATAATGAAGAACATCGAACCGCCGGCGCCCGCGCCGGCGGCCTTCCCGCCGAGCGCCCCGGCCGCCGATGCCGCCTGCTCCAGCTTCGCCATCTCTGCCGTTCGCATGCCGGGATCCAACGCCTGCTGATGTTTCCAGTTTTCGCTGAGCAAGGCCGCGACACGCGCGAGGTCACCTCGGCGCAACGCTTCGACCATCGCCTCTCCAGCAGCCTTGATGCCGTGGAGCGCGCTCGTGATCGCGCGATCGCCCCGCTCAAATCCCTGCATCACTCGCGAAATCGTATCACCCGAGACACGGCTCTTGTTCGTATAACACAGTAATGTCTGTCGCTCGAGGGCAGCCGCGAAAGCGGGGTCGAGCGTCAACGGCTCGACTCCTACGTCCGGATCGCGAAAACTCAACCGATGAAAGCCGCCGAGCGCGGCCGCGTATTGATCCTGCTTCCCTCCGGGGAGCAGCGCTTCCATCGTCTCGACCTGCCACGCCTGATCGGCACACTCCTGCGATCCGCGTGCTTCCTGCCGCGCGCGACTGAGCGCGCCCACGAGCGCCACGCCCAACGCGCCGGAGCTCCCGAGTCCCGAGCCGGGCGGGGCGTCGCTCCGCGTCGTCAGCGTGAACCCTCCGAGCACGGGAAACATCCGCAGGGCGGCCTTGAGCAGCGGCAGCGTCCCGCCGGGCGTCAATCCGCCCGCGTTGGCACACTCGAGTGTCTCGCCGAGGTCCTCCGCGACAAAGCGCAGGAGCTTGCCGCCGAGCCGGAGCTCGACGCGCGCGCGTAGCTCGATGGCCCCATTCACGACGACCCCGCCCTCGCGTGCCGAGAAGGGTGGGACGTCGGTCCACCCGCCGGCGAAGTCGAGCCGCATCGGCGCGTCGGCCTGGAACTCCGTCGGCAGATCGCGCCGTCTCATGGCGTGACTCGCCATGCCGCCACCGACGGCAGCTCGCCGCGGAGATCCATCTGTACGCCACGAATGCGGCGGTTCATCCCCTGCACGCCGCGCGCGTGATAGAGCCATGCCACAGGGGTCCGCTCGGCAAAGACCCGCTGCGCGGCAATGGGATCGTGGGGCACGGCAATGCCGGTGAGATCCCCCAGCGATTGCAGGTACGAGAGCCCGGGGTCGCCGGGGACGCCCATGACGGCTGCCGCAAATTCATGACGTGGACCGTATACACGATCCAGGAATGCGGACTGCTCGAGCTGGCGGATCGAGACGTCGAATCCAACGGCGCTGAGCTTGGCCTGAAGCATTTGCTCGAGCGGCGCTTCGCCGCTTCCCACGGTGAGAATCTCGAAGCGCAGGCTGGAGCCGCCACGGGCGGCGAGGATGCGCCGCGCCGAGTCGGGCGCTGACGGCGCCACGGGCTCGGTGACGGAGCCGGGCAGCCCGGGCGGCACGGGACCGTCCGCGACCGACGCAAAGCCGAACAGGTATCCATCCACGATTTCCTGGCGATCGATCGCGAGCGCCGCGGCGCGGCGGACCTGCGGGTCATCGAACGGCGGGCGCCGAGTATTGAAGACGAGGCCGTACGGAAAAATCAGCGGGTAATCGCGAACCGCGAGGGCCGTATGCCGGCGCACGAAGGCGACATGCTGCGGGCTGATTCCCGCAAAATCGAGCTCGCCCGCGACGAGCGCCGACAGCTTTGCCATAGGCTCGTCCACGACGACGACGATGAACCGCTCGATGGGCGGCGGCCCACCCAGCGCGGCGGGAAAATCGGCATTACGCTCGAACACCCACCGCCGATTGGGTTCGTGCAGCACGAAGCGAAACGGGCCGTTCCCGATGGGCTTCACGTTCCACCCGGCTTCGCGCAGCCGGGCATGCGAAACGTCGCTCAGCAGGTGCGCGGGCACGATTGCGAGATCCGTGAGCACATCGGGGATCGACGCGGCCGCCGGCGGGTGGGGAGCGGGGGGGAGAGGGGCGTTCGCGAATCGCAGCACGACCGTCGAGTCATTCGGCGCTGTTACCGCAGTCACCGACACGAGATCGGCATGCCGGGGATATCCGGTTGCGGGGTCTCGCGCCGCATCGAGCGTCCAGACGACATCCCGCGCCGTCGTGGCCGTCCCGTCGTGCCAGCGCACGTCGGTCCGGAGCTCAAAGGTGAGGGTCCGCCCTCCGTCCGACCAATGCCACGCGCGCGCCAGGTACGGTCGCGCGACGAGGCTCGAGTCGTAGCGCGCCAGCGTCATAAGCAACACATAGCGTTGCACCTGCCGGGCCAGCGGCACGACGGTCAGCAGCGGATTGATGCTCTGGAGATCGGCGCCAGATGCAAAGAGCACCGTGCCACCCCGGCGCGGTGCTGTATTGCCACAGGCACTAGATCCCGCCGCCCCCCCCGCTGTGAGGCCAAGCAGGATCAGCTTCCAGCCCCTCATCACGCCCGGATTCTAGCGGCACGCGGGAGGCCGCGCGAGATTCCCGGCGATGCTCGCCAGGCTGGGACATCGTTTCGTCGCCGCCCTCGCCGTCGTCCTCGGCGTCGTGGCCCTCACCTTCGTCCTGCTCCACCTTGCACCTGGGGATCCTGTCGCCTTGATGCTGGGGCCGCGGGCGACGCCGGAGCAGGTCGCCGCCCAACACCAGGCGCTCGGGCTCGACCGGCCGCTGCCGGCCCAGTTCGCAACGTGGATCGGCCGTTTTGCCCGAGGCGACTGGGGCACGAGTATCGCGAAAGGCCGGCCCGTGCGAGCGCTTCTCGGGGACGCGTGGCCAGCGACGGCACGTCTGGTGGGGCTCTCACTGATTCTGAGCTACGTGATCGGGCTGGTCGTCGGCGCGGTGCAGGCCGCGCGCAGCCGCTCGCGCACCGATACCGTCCTCTCCGTCGCGACGGTCACGCTGTTCGCGCTGCCCGGGTACTGGCTGGCGTTGATGCTGGTACTGGTCTTCACCTACTGGGCGCACCTCCTGCCGGCCTTCGGCGCCGCCGGACTCGATGCCGACTACCTCGGTGCGGGGGCGCGTCTGCGGGACCAGCTCCGTCACCTGGCTCTGCCCCTCATCACACTCACACTCATCGGTGTCGGCGGTGCCGCGCGTTTCGTCCGGGGCGCGATGCTCGACACGCTGCATCAACCGTTCATCACGACGGCGTGGGCGAAAGGATTATCACCACGTCAGGTAATCGGCCGGCACGCGCTGCGGAATGCGCTGACTCCTGTCGTCATCCTGCTCGGGATGTCGCTCCCGGCGCTCTTTTCCGGCGCCGTCTTCATTGAAGCCGTGTTTGCCTGGCCCGGTGTTGGGCGCATCTTCGTCGAGGCGGTGCAGGCCCGCGACTATCCCGTCGTGATGGCCGCGACCGCCGTCAGCGCCGCTCTCGTCGTCGCCGGCAATCTGCTCGCGGACATTCTGGCGGCCGGGCTCGACCCGCGCGTGCGGAGCGAATCCGCATGACCCGCTTACTGCGGGATAGACGTGGCGCGTTCGGGGCTCTCGTGCTGCTCGTCGTCATGCTCTGCGCGCTATTCGCGCCCTTCGTGACCAACGGCAATCCGACCGCGCAGCGCGACATCGTCGCGCTGCGCTTTATCCCGCCGCTCACGACCGACGCGCACGGTGAGTTTCATCCGCTTGGCACCGACAGATTCGGACGCGACGTGTGGACCCGGCTGGTCTACGGGGCACGCGTGTCGCTGGGCGTCGGCGTGATCGCGGTCGTCGTTTCGGTCGCGCTGGGCGTGGTGGTCGGCGCGATCGCCGGATTCTGGCGCGGACCCATCGCGCTGACGTTGCTCGGTCTCACCGATTTCGCGCTGGCGTTACCGCGCGTGGTGCTGCTGCTGCTCCTGGCCGCCTTGTGGCGACCCAGTACGGCATTGGTCGTCGTCGTCCTGGGGCTCACGGGCTGGATGAGCGTCGCCCGGTTCGTGCACGGCGAGGTGCGTTCCCTCGCGGTGCGGCCCTTTGTCGAAGGCGCGAGAGCCCTCGGCGCTCGCCGCTGGCGCGTCCTTGGGCGCCACATCCTGCCCAATGCGCTCACACCGGTCATCGTCGCTGCCGCACTTGGCGTCGGGAACGCCATCACGCTGGAGGCGGGGCTTTCCTACTTCGGGTTGGGCGTGCAGCCGCCCACGCCATCCTGGGGCAACATGATTGCGTCGGGGCGGGACGTGCTCGTCAACGCACCCTGGGTCGCCGCCGCGCCAGGAATCGCCTTGGTGCTCGTGGTCATTGCCTGCACGCTGCTGGGAGATGCGCTGCGCGACGTGCTCGACCCTTCAAAGCAGCGTGCGTAGCGTCTCGCCGTGCAGCTCGTGGCCGCCTCCATACGACACGCGATCGTACGGAATGCCGTGCGCGCGTAGTCTCGCCTCGGTCGCGGCCACGACCTTGGGCGTGAAGAATTCATCACGGTCGCCGTACACGAGCGTGACTTTGATCTGACGCAGGCGTGCAGCGACACGTTCGCCGAGATCGAGATCGGGCGGCACTTCCCCGCCCCAGAGAATCAGACGATCGATGCGCGCAGAGACGCTCAGCGCCGCCCAGCGACAGACGGTCGCCGTCCCCTGCGAGAAACCGAGGGCGGTGATGCTCGTCTTTCCGCCGGCGACCTGGTTGTGGAGCGCGTCGAGATAGCGCACGTAGTCCTCGATCTCGTGCAGCCGGTCTTCCTTTGTCATCCAGCTCGCGCCCACGCGCCGCTCCGTGGGACTCTCCGAGAGATAGAACCGCGAGAGCCCCTCGGGCGCGACAATGCAGCGCGTATCGTCGGCAATCATGCGAAACCGGTCGAGGAACCGAGCGGCGAGCTGGCCGTAGCCGTGGCACACGATCCAGATGTCGGCCGCGTGCTCCCGTGAGCCGAGGGTGAAATAGCGCCCCGTCCGGAGCGTTGTGAGAACGTGTTCCTGCATCAGGTCACCATGATGGACACGATTTCATGCGGTTCGGCGACGAAGCGTACGACGTTGCCGCGTTGCTCGAGCACCAGCGCCACCGCTTCGCGCTCATCCGCGCGCACCCGGTGTGCGGTCTTCACGCCGCTGCCGAATCGCCACGCTCCCGCCGCCTTTCGATCGGTCGCGTTGTAGCAGCGCAGCACCATGGGGGAGCCGACCTGCGCGGGCTTCACCGCGGAGAACACGAGACCCTGTCCTTCCAGCATGATCTCCAGCGGCGCCGGCGTGAGGCTCGTGGCATCGCGCAGCCAGAGCGCGTTGAGCGGCAGGAAGGCATCCTCCCAGAGATGCGGCAGGATGTCACCGCGCTCAACTTCCGCCGCGCTCACGGGCACGAGGGCAAGGTCGATGCGCGTCATGCCGATGCATTGCGCCGCAGGAATCGCCGTGGGCCAGGCGGCGTGTCCGGGGCGCGTCGGCAAGTCGCTCCGCGACAGGTCACCGATGCCACGTAATAGCGTGAACACCAGATCCCCTTTGGGCGTCCATTCGTACTCAAAGAACCCCGGCGCAAGCACGGCGAGCCCGCGAGCGCCTCGCGCTGCCGCCACGAACCGATGGGCCGGAGCGGTTCGGACCGGCGTTTCCCGAATGGCCGCGCCCGGCTCGACTGCAACTGCTGCGCGCGCGACGGCGCCGAACGCGGTTCCCGCCGTCGCGGACTCGTCCGCAAAACCAGTCGGGAAACGGGCTCGCAGACGATGGTACGCGCGGCGATTGTCGATCTCGAGTGAAGTGCGCACGAGCGGGCTGTCCGCATACAGCTGAACGACCAATCGTGCGCGAATGTCGTGCGTCAAGTCCCAGCGTGCTTCGAGCGCCGCAACGAGCGGGCCGGCGGCAAGCCGGCGGACGGCGATCGCCCCACCGCTCCTGGTCACGCGATTGCGGGCAGGCGGGCAATAGCTGTACGCGTCGCCTGCGTCCCCGCCACTTTCGAGGCGCAACAGATCGGTGTAGCGCTGGTTGCGGCGCAGGTCGACGATGGTGAGGGCTCCACTCGACTCGAACGACACCTCGACGAACCGGTTCTCCAGCGAACGACCCCGCGCGCGTACGCTTTCACCTCTATCCGAGGCAACCGCTCCTCCCCCCTTCGTGTGCAAGGCGACGAGTCCCAGACCAGGGACGGCAGGCGCGCGAAACGCAACACGCACCTGATCCACATCATCCTGATCCGGATAGTGTCGGAGGGCGTCGCCGCGTTCTTGCGTGACGCGGCGTGCCAACACCTGCACGGGAATCGCGCGACCATCGGCACCATGCAGCGCGAACGGCCGGTATCCGGGACCATCGCGCGGGACCCGCGCGGATGGGGGACCCACGAGCACATCGCGACGGAAGAACGTGACGTCGGCAACGCTTACGCCACCGCGGTGGCGCGGCGAAGCATTCCAGAGTATGAGAGTCGGCTCGGCAGCGACCCCGTGCTCACGCGCGCGGTCGGGGTCGTAACCGGCCAGTGCATGCAACGCGTCGCTACGCAGCTCCGTGGCGTACGCCGTAACCTCGGCAACGCGCCGTTCCGCGGCGGCGATGGCCTCGTCTGCTGCGGTGCCGCAGATCGTGTCATGGAATTGCGCGCGCAGCAGGGTCCGCCACGCGGTCTCCAGCAGCGGGCGACGGTCTCGACCCGCCGTGTAGCGCGCGAGCGCGCTGAGCGGCTCGGCGACACGTTCGAGGAACAGCTCAGCGATGCCGTGCTGGCGCTTGAACGGCGCCCGCGTGCCATGGACGCCCTGCAGTGTCCACGTGTAGCCGTATGACGAGCGGAGCTCTCCGACGATAGGACCGGCCGGCGTGCTGTCGGCAGCCTGAAAGAACTCGTCGAGCCGCGAGATCCGAAACGCGCTGGCGGGCTCGAGATCGGCGAGGATATCGCGCAGTCGTGTGAGCGCGGGGTGGGGTGCATGATGGTCGGCGCCTACGAACACCGGGATGTGCTTCCCTGCGGCACGCTGGACGAGCGTCGCGCGAACCTCTTTCCACAGATCCGGCAGGCGCGATCCTGACCCGGGCAGTTCGGCGCCAATCTCGTAGCCGCTCGGCGGCAGATGCCAAAGGAGAAGGTCTCGTCCATCCGGGCCCTTCCACCGAAAGAAATCCTGCTCGCCCCCCAGCCCGCGCCACAGGACACCAAACTTCATGCCGAATTCGCGGCCGAGCGTTGGCAAAACGGCCGGATGGCCGAATGCGTCCGGCGAGTACAGCACATCGAGCCGGCCCCCGAACCGGTCCGCGTCCGTCGCGCCGAGCAGCAGGTTACGCACCAGCGATTCGCCCGAGGGGATCTGTTCATCGGCGAGCACGTACCATGGTCCGATCTGCAGGCGACCGCTCTTCCCCAGTGTTCTGATTTCGCCTTCACGCTCGGGTCGCGAGCGGAGATAGTCCTCGATCAGAATCGTTTGACCGTCGAGCAGGAAGCTGCGGAATGCGGGATCGGCCTGCAGTCGCTCGATCAGCTCGTCGATCAGCGGGATGAGTCGGGCATGAAATCGGGCACGCGGGAGGAACCACTCACGATCCCAATGCGTGTGTGGGATCAGATGGAAGATGTACGCCCCTCCGTTCACGGGCGCAGCTGCGCAATCTCCGAGAGACTCGACAGATGGACGTGCGCCACGCGTCGACCGCGCGCGAGCAGCGCACGCATGTCGCCTCGCGCCTGCGCGCGATGCAACTCGCCGAAGGTGCATCCCATCTCGGGAATCGGTATGTCCTGGCGCGTATCGGCGGTGACCACCAGAAAGAGTCCCGTGTTCGGGCCCCCTTTGTGCAGCTGGCCGGTCGAATGGAGGTAGCGCGGCCCAAAACCCAGCGTCGTGGCGCATTGGAGCGCTTTCCCCCAGTCCGCGCGCACGGTCTGCACCGCGTCGATCACCTGGGGGGTCGGCGGCAGATATGCCAGGAGCGCGAAGTAGTCACCAGGCCGTCGCTCGCGTCGTAACTCCGCGGGGGTGAGGGTTTGCAGGGGCGCAGCAGGCTGCACCCCCGCACCACCGCGTCCGCCGCCCAATTCCGCACGCGACAGCCGCTTGGCTTCCTCCACATCCGGCTGATCGAATGGATTGACGCCGAGACGCTCGCACAGCGCCTGGGTCGCATATTCCCACCGCAGGAACTCCGCGCCGAGATCGAGGGGGTCGGACGAGATGTCGTCGGGTCCCACCGATTGCGTGTCCGGCAGGACGACACCCCCCCCCCGGGGATCGTTCACGATCGGAATGACACCTTTTCCATCTTTCCCGGAGCTTTCGGCGATCAGCTGTTCGATCCAGTGGGCGAGCCATGCGATCTTCGCCGGCGGCGCCACTGCCAGCTTGTCGCGGCCCGCCATGGCGCGGTCGGCAATCGCCACGCCGAGCGCCTTGGACGCTTGGACATCGACACGACGCGTGCGCTCGAGCAGGGTACGACCGTCGATCCCCGCCAATGCAGCGGGCAGCATTCCGATTGCGGTCAATGCCGAATAGCGACCCCCGATGTCGGGCGGGTGGGGCAACACCGCGCGGAATCCGCGCTGCCGGGCGAGCGCGTCGAGCGGGCTGCCCGTTTCCGTGATCGCACAAAACTGCTCGGGGCGCGCCCGAGTAAGAAAATAGTGGCAGAAGGCGAGCGTCTCGACGGTGTTGCCCGACTTGCTGGAGATGAGAAACAGGGTGCGTGCGAGATTGTGCGAGCGCTCGACCGCGCCTACCGCGTCAGGATTGGTACTGTCCAGAACGTGGAGATTGCTCTTGGTGAATGTCTCGGCTAAGACATCGGCGACCAGACTCGAGCCGCCCATCCCGCACACCAGGGTGTGATCGAGCCCCGCGGCGCCGACGGCCGCGGCCAGCCTGGTGTACTCGTCCCACTCCGCCAGCGACTGCTCCGGCGCTTTCATCCAGCCGAGGTGATTCATTGGCGGCGTAACTTAATGCGGTTTAGGTTTGGCGCGGAGTCATCCCCATGCTGCCGCTGAGTCGCTTCGCCCGCGTCTTATTCACGATCGCCGGGTTGTCGCTGGCGGCCGTCGTGACGCTGTACGCCTTCCCGTCGCATCAGCGCCACACTGTCCTGATCGCCACTGATCTGTCCTCGATTTGGGCAGCCGCCTTCGCCGCTGCCTGCTGCTTCGTTGCAGCTCGGCGCGTCACCGCTCCTGAGCAGCGGAAGACCTGGCGCTGGATCGGCGCCGGTTGCGCTTCCTACCTGGCCGGCCAGTTGGCCTGGACCTACCATGACCTCTGGGTCGGCACGCCGCCCGGATACCCGTCGCTCGCCGATGCCGGCTACCTCGGCATCTATCTGTGCCTGATCGTGGGCATCATCACGCTGGCGAGCGGGCAGCCCACGCGGCGCGCGGATCCCGAGCTTGTCCTCGACACGGTGTTGGTGACGTTCACGGTCGGCGCTGTGGGCTACGTGTATCTGCTCGAGCCGCTGCTGGATGGCGGATCGGCGGAGTCGGCGGGCAGTCTCGCCACCAGCATTGCCTGGGCGGTCGGAGCGATTGTCGTCCTCTGGGTGCTGCTCATTCAAATGCTGCGGCGCACCGTGTTCTCCGCGACGACGGCGCTCCTGCTGCTCCCAGGAATCATCGTGCTCGCGGCCGGCAATTTGATCTACGCGGGCGTCGCGTTACGGGGCACCTATCAGTCCGGCGGTCCGCTCGATATGACGTGGGACGCCGGCCTGCTGATGATCGGCGCGGCGGCGGCGATCGCTCCGGACCACACGCGCTACCTAGACACGCACGTCGCCGCCAAGGGCACCAGTGGTTTGGCGGCCCGAGTCGTGGCGCTGGTGGTGGGACTCGCCGGCATGGCCGGTCTCGCGATCAGCGCGATCCTGCATCCGGAGCCGGGTGTGGACATCGCCGTGATCATCGGGGTCGGTATGGTGATCATCGGTGCCCGCGTGTTGTACTCGCTCGGCGTGGACCGCCGGTACGCGCGGCTGCTCGAAGATGAGGTCGCCAATCAGACGCAATCGCTGATGAGCTCGCTCGGCGCGACAGCGTCCGCAGAGCGAAACCTGCGCCTGCTCATGGAAGCGGTGCCCGACGCGATCACCGTGCTCGATCGTGACGGACGCGTCCTCGACGAAAACGCCGCGGGCCGGGCGCTGGTGCATGGATTTCCGGACAGCTACGACGGGTCGCGGCGGTCCGGCCTCCGATGGCTCGATGCGCCGGGCGCGCGCGCCGCGAGCGAGAATCTGACGGCCGCCTTCAGCGGCGAGCTGCGCCGCTTCGAGGTCCAGTTTCAACGGCCGGACGGCAGCAACGGCACCGGCCAGGTGTTCTACGCGCCCGTGCGTGAGGGCGGTCGCATCCCCAAGGTTCTCTCGCTGGTGCGGGACATCACCGAGCAGCGACGCGCCCAGACGCAGCTGCAGCAGGCCGAGAAGCTCGCCGCCATGGGGCAGCTCGTCAGTGGTGTGGCGCACGAGATCAACAACCCGGCGGCGATCATCTCCGGATTCGCACAGACGCTGCTGCTGGACCAGCTCACGCCGGAGCAGCGCGAAACGATACAGATGGTGTACGACGAAGCGACCCGCATCGGCCGGATCACATCGAATCTGCTGGCATTCGCGCGGGCCGGCGGCAAAGAGCGCTCGCTCGTCGAGCTCAACGACACGGTGCGGCGCACGTACGCCCTGCGCTCGTACCATCTCGCCACGCTGAACATCAGCGTGAAGCTGGAGCTCGACGACAGCAATCCGAGAACGTGGGCGAACGGCTCTGAGATGCAGCAGATGCTGCTCAATCTGTTGATCAACGCCGAGCAGGCATTGACGAGCGGCACTGATCCGGTGAGCGGCCAGCGCGTTATCACGATCCGCACGACAACGGCCGGCGAAGACCGCGTCCGTCTCCAGGTCTCCGATACGGGACCAGGCATCCCCGCCGACCTGCACGAGAAGATCTTCGACCCGTTCTTTACGACAAAGCCCGAGGGTTCGGGCACGGGGCTCGGGCTCTCGATCTGCTATGGCATCGCGCACGATCACGGCGGGCGCGTCTGGTTGGAACCGGGCACCACTCAGGGCGCCACGTTCACCGTAGAGCTGCCGCGCGACAGACGCACGCGCCCACGCCTCCTCCCGCCGCGCCCGCAAAACGCCGTCATCGAGCCGCGCGGGAGCGACCCGGCGCTGTCCGTGCTGCTCATCGACGACGAAGAGGGCGTGCGGCGCGCGGTGCTGAGCTTCCTGAAGCGGCGCGGCATGCGGGCCGTTGCCGTTGGGGATGGCCGCGACGCGCTGCGTATGCTGCAGCGCGAGACGTTCGACGTGATCGTCTCCGACGTGCGCATGCCCGGCATGGGCGGTGGAGAATTCCTCGAGCGACTGCGCGTCGAGTATCCCACGATGGTGGATCGGCTCGTGTTCACCACGGGCGACACCTCCGCTCCCGACACTGTCGCCCTGCTGCGCGAGTCCGGCGTTCCATCGCTCGTCAAACCGTACGACTTCGGAACGCTCGAACGCTTGCTGCACGAGATCGCCGAGGCCTAGCTGGATAACCTCGCCCACGCCCTGGTCGGTGCGGCACTCGGGCGTGCCGTCACCGATCGCCACGTCCCGCGCGCCGCGTTAATCGGCATCGTCGCAGCGAACGCCCCGGACTGGACCGAGCTGCTGATCGGCCTGCCCGGGACCCGTGCGGAGTTCCTCGAGTTGCATCGGGGCATTACCCACTCGCTCGCGGGCGCCCTCGTCGAGATCATCGGATTGACGCTGCTGATCCGCGGAGGTTGGTGGCTTGCGCAACGAGTGTTGGCACGCCGCGGGCGCTCGATCGCAGTGCCCGCCTGGCGTTGGCTGGCGCTCTGTGTCGGGGTGGCGGTGCTGAGTCATCTCTACATGGACTGGCAGGGTTCCTACGGCTGGCGGCCGTTTCTTCCGTGGAGCGCGCGGTGGTACTACCTCGATTGGGTCGCCATCGCCGATGTGTTCTTCTGGCTGGTCCCGTTGATCGGCCTCGCGTGGGGTGCAGAACGGCATTGGCTCCCCCTGTCGGGGGTCGTAGCCGTCGGCGCAGGAGTGACTCTGGTGCTGATCCTGAACGCCTCCATTGTTGCCATGTGGGTTTTTTACGTGTACGGCCTGCTGTGCGTCGTTGGGTTGATCGGATGGGTGCGTTACTGGTTTGGACCGGTGGCGCGACAACGCTCGGCACGGCTCGCGCTGGTGGGACTCGCAGTGTATGCCGGCGCCCAAGGCGTCGTGGCCCAGGCGCGGAAATCAACGATTCGGCGAATCGCGGTGCAGCGCTTCGGCCCTGATGCCAGCTGGGCGGCGCTGACGGAGGTCGGACGACCGTTCACGTGGGAAGCCGTGTACGCCGGTCCCGATACCGTCGCGGGCGACGATTGGCGCGTGCCACGCAACCTCCGGGTCCCGCCTGTGAAGCGCGCGATCGAGAACACCACGGAAGGGCGCGCCATTGCGCACTTCGCGCGCTTCCTCACGGCGGAGGTGGATACCACGACAAAAACGGTTTACCTGCGAGACGCGCGCTACGCGCGCACGGGAAGGGCGGGCTGGGCGGCGGTGAGCGTCAGGATTGAATGAAGTCGCTGAACGACAATCCCGAGCCGCGGCGATCCCTCAAGTGGCGCCGGGGCTCAGTCGAGCGGCGTTCGATCCGGCTGCGGCGGTTCATGTTCGCCCGCCGTTCCACGAGCACCGCCATCGTCCGGCCGCGCCGTTCCGCGACTCGCCGGTCGAGACCGGAACGCCGGTCGGGCCGCACCCGCCGCTCCAAGCGATGACGAACTTCGCGGTAGCCGCTTTCCATTGCTCAATCTGTTGCTTTCCCTTCTTTCGTGCCAGCATAGAGACGACCACCGACTACATTACGCGCTCGTGCAAACTCCTGATCGCCGCTCAACGCCACCCGGACCGGTGACCGGCGTCACACACGCGGGTGCGCCGAGCCCGCCACCCGCCCTGCTCGACGAGGCGTTGCGGGCCCTGGAGCCCGCCTTCCGGCTCGACAATCTCGTCGCGCTGTCGCCGGACCGCGCGCTGTACCAGGCGTGGGACCGCGTCCTGAAGCGCTACGTCGGCATTCGTCTGCACCTCACACCGGGAACACCGAGCCGCGCATGGTTCATGCGTGAGACGGAAACGCTCGCGGCACTCGATCACCCCACGATCAGGCACGCCTACGCCGCGGGCGAGATCGGGACGTTCGCGTATCGCACGGCCAACTGGATCGAAGGGGAGAGTCTCGCCGATGGACTGCGGCGCGGCCCGCGGCCGATCCCGCAATGTCTGTCGCTTGTCCGGGATCTGTTGTCGGCACTCGAGCATGCGCACGCGCGCGGAATCATCATGCGCCGCATCGTCCCCACGACACTCATGATCAATACTGGCGGCCAAGGCGTCATCACCGACCTGCGGTACTCGAACTGGTGCCTTCCCTACATCGAGCCCCTGAAGCCCGACGATCCTACCTTGGCGTACATGGCCCCCGAGGCGCGCGCCGGCGATCCCGGTGACCCGTCGAGTGACGTGTACACGGTGACCGCGAACATCTACGCCGCCCTCACCGGAAATCCGCCCGATCTCGATCCCACGCGCCTGGTGCCACCCCGCGCGCAGCGCGCCAACATCCCGGCCGCCGTCGAGCGGGTCATCGTGCGCGGGCTCGCAACGCTGCCCAAGGATCGCTACTACACCGCGACCGAAATGCTCGAGGACTTTGTGGCCGACGCCGGCACGTTCCAGGTGCCGGCCGCGGCGCCGGCGGTAACGGAGAAGGGATTCGAGCGCCGGCTGCGGCGCGCGCTGGGCGACGACTACGAGCTGCTCGAAGAAATCGGCAGCGGCGGATTTGGACGCGTGTATCGCGCGCGCGATCTCGCGCTCGAGCGCGACGTCGCGATCAAAGTCCTCCATCCGGCGCTCACGGCCGATCCGGGCGTGACGGAGCGCTTCCGGCGTGAGGCGCAGCTCGCCGCGCGGCTGCGCCATCCGAACATCGTGAGCATCTACGACATCATGGGTCGCGCCGGGCTGACGTGGTATTCCATGGAGTTCGTGCCGGGCTCGAACCTGGCGCAGGTCGTGCAGCGTCACGGCAACTTCTCGCTCGAGCAGTCGGAGCGGCTGCTCCTGGAAGGACTGTCCGCACTCGAACACGCGCACAGCGTGGGGTTGATTCACCGCGACCTGAAACCCGAGAACATGCTGATCGAGCCCGATGGCCGGCTGCGCATCACCGATTTCGGACTGGCGCTGGCGCTGCGCGGCGGCGCGCGGTTCGGCGGCGCGACGTCGCGCAGCGGCACGCCGCAGTTCGCCGCTCCGGAGCAGCTGCTCGGCGAGCGCGTCGATCAGCGCGCCGATCTCTACTCGATGGGGGCGGT
>Ga0070680_100001899_pt1 | contig 15333 bp, 16 predicted proteins | sample KBSC73BmetaG_FD_64672 | JGI IMG/M metagenome (GOLD analysis project Ga0070680, IMG submission 64672) | Corn rhizosphere microbial communities from Kellogg Biological Station, Michigan, USA - KBS C7-3B metaG | ecosystem: Host-associated > Plants > Roots > Rhizosphere | place: USA: Michigan...
GAGAGTGACGCGCGTGCGATGGACGAGCTCTTCCAGCTGATGCTGCCGCTTGCCCGCACGCTCGCGAAGAAGTACCAGCGGCCTTCAGAGCCGGTCGACGACCTGTTTCAGGTGGCGAGCCTGGCTCTGTATCGGTCGCTCCAGCGCTTCGATCCCGCCCGCGGGGTCGCATTCCCCGTCTTCGCGATCCCGACCATGATCGGCGAGCTGAAGCGCTACCGCCGCGATTCCGCGTGGAGCGTCCATGTACCGCGAAGCCTGCAGGAGCGGGCCTTGGCGGTCGGGCTCGAGCTGGACCAGTTGACCTCGGAGCTCGGCCACCACCCGACGCCGGGCGAGCTCGCCGAGAGGTGTGGCCTTCCCGTCGAAGAGGTCATCGAAGCGTGTGCCGCAGCCGGCGCCCGCTCCGCCGCCTCGCTTGACGGGGAGCACCGCGAGGATCCAATACCGATACCGGCGGTCGAGGACCCGGGCTTTGGCCGCGTGGAGGAGCGAGATGTGGTCAGCAGGGCGATCCGGGCCCTGCCCGCTCGCGAGAAGCGCATCCTCGCCCTGCGGTTCGGGCAAGACCTCACCCAGACCGAGATCGCCCAGGACGTGGGGATCTCGCAGATGCAGGTTCACCGCCTGCTCGCCCGGGCGCTCGAGCGCATCGGGATCGTCCTGGCGCACGCGTATTGAGACGCGTGCGCGGGCGCGACGTCGCGAGTCGCTTACGAGCGGATGCGGATGACCGTCTTCCCGTTGAGTCGCTCGGTCGGGTTCAGCGCGGCGACAGCGTCGTCCAGCGGCGCGACCGTGCCGATGTTGGTCCGCAGGCGTCCGTCCCGCACCCGCTGGACGATCTCGGTCAGCTGGGCGCGATCGGCCTCGACGACGAAGTCCACCGCCAGGCCGTCAGCGGGCCGCGCCTCCGGCGGGGCGACCACGGTCACCAGCGTTCCTCCGGCCCGGATCAGGCTTGCGGACCGCTTCTGAATCTCTCCGCCGATCACGTCGAACACCAGGTCGACCCCGCCGACATCCTCCAGGGCGTCGTTCTCGAGGTCGACGAACTCGTGCGCGCCGAAGTCGAGCGCCTTCTCGCGGTCGGCGGCGCGCCCGGTGCCGATCACGTAGGCGCCGGCCTCGCGCGCGAGCTGCGTGACCATCGTCCCGACCGCGCCGGCTGCGCCGTGCGCGAGGACGGTCTGCCCCGCCCGGAGGCGGCCGTGATCGAACAGGCCCTGCCACGCGGTCAGGCCCGAGATCGGCAGGCTCGCCCCTACGGTGAAGTCGACATCGCCCGGCAGCGGCGCGAGGTTACGTGCCTCGATCGCGACGTACTCCGCCAGCGTGCCATCGCGGTGCCAGTCGGCGAGACCGAACACCCGCTGTCCCACCGACACCCCGGTGGTGCCGTAACCGAGCGCGCTGACCACTCCGGCCAGCTCGTGCCCGGGGATCGACGGCGTCCGGTCACGGTCGCGGCGGTCGGTCCAGGTCGAGGGCCACTCCATCTCGGTCGGGACGAATCCCGACGCATGGATCTGAACGATCACGTCGTTGATCGCCGCCGGCGGCTCGGGCCGCTCCTCCAGCCTCATCCCGGCCCTCCCCGCAGCCTGGTCTGTCACCACAATCGCCTTCATGGGAATCATCTCCTCGCTGTTTGTCTCATTGAGCTTCCTGGTCAGTCTTCGACGGCGCGTCGCAGCGCGTCCAGCGCGGCGCCGAACACCACGTGTGACATCGACTCCCACACCACCGCCGCCGGTGCCAGCCGCCAGGGTGGCCGCTGGATTCCGAGCGCCGGGAGAACCGATGCGTGGGTGCCCGCATAGATCGCGAGGCCCGCGAGCGCGCCTCGGCCCGCGCTGACCACGCGCCATCGCCGCGCGGCGGCCGAATAGGCAATGCCGAGGCCGGCCCCAAAGCCATAGTGGATTGCCTCCTGCGCGCGCAGCCGCTGATCGACGGTCAGCTCGCCGAGGCCGAGCGCCACAGCGGTGCGGTTGGCAACGAAGGCGGGAGGCATGTTCTCCGGCCGCCCCGCCGGGTCGGCTCCCACCTCCCGCTTCTGGGCGGGCGAGGGCGGCAGGATCCGCTCCACGATCGACTGAAGCCGCGGCTCGGTAAGCGCCTTGATCCACGACGCCCCGAGCCCGACGATGATTCCCTGGCCTCGTGCCATGGGACGGTTATAAGCGGCGACCGGCACGCTTCAACAACGGGCCACGATTGTTCGATCGCGCAACGCTCTTGCCGCGACGGCCACAGGCGGCATCGTTGGTCGGGTGGAGCTTCCCCGCCTGCATGAGGCCGCCGAACGCTGGCCGTCACCGTTCGGCCCCGGCGACCAGATCGGGATGCTCAACCACATCACCGACGCGACACGCGCCGCCGCCCTGCGGCTCGTCCGCTCCGGGCGCCTCTACGACCTCGGGCGCGTACTCGACGAGAACGTGCCGGCATTCCCTGGGCGCTACTTCCGGCAGACGCTGGTCACCACCGCCCACCACGCGAACGGCGGCGGGATCGGGGCGAACCACGTCAACTGGATCACCGAGCAGATCGCCGGCACCCAGCAGCTCGGCACGCACCTCGATGCACTGAGCCACCTGCAGATCGGCGACCGCGGCTACAACGGCTGGAGCGTGGCCGAGCTCGCGGACGGCGCCGGGGTGAGGCGCCTCGGCGCGGAGACGGTGCCGCAGATCGTCACGCGCGGCTGGCTCGTGGATGTCGCGCCTCTGCGCGCCGGCGAGGTGATCGGCGTGCCCGACATCGATCCGGAGCCGGGCGACGCGGTGCTGTTCCACACCGGCTGGGGCACCGAGTGGGACGACCCGGTCAGATACCTCTCCGGCGAGCCAGGCCCCGGCCTGGAGCTCGCCGCCTGGCTGGTGGACCGTGGTGTCGCGCTCACGGGGTGCGACACCTGGAGCTATGGCCCCGTGCCCGCCGAGGACCCTGACCGGCCGTTCGAGGTCCCGCAGTTGCTCAACGTGCGCCACGGCGTGTTCATCGTCGAGAACCTCGACACCTCGGAGCTTGCGCGCGACGGAGTGCGCACCTTCGCGCTGGTCCTCACACACCCGAAGCTGCGCGGCGCGACCGGGGCCTGGACCTCGCCGATCGCCCTCGTCTAGGACGTCGATGGATCACTACGACGTGATCATCATCGGGACCGGTGCCGGCGGCGGCACGCTCGCACATCGCCTCGCACCGTCGGGCAAGAAGATCCTGCTGCTCGAGCGCGGCGGTTACCTCCCGCGCGAACTCGACAACTGGGATTCAGCAGAGGTCTTCGGCCGCGAGCGATACGTCACCACCGAGCGCTGGTACGACAAGCACGGAGTGCCGTTTCGCCCGCACGCCCAGTACTTCGTGGGCGGCAACACCAAGGTGTACGGGGGAGCGCTGCTGCGCTTTCGCGAGCGCGACTTCCAGGAGGTGAGGCACTACGGCGGCGTCTCTTCCGCCTGGCCCCTCTCCTACGCCGACCTCGAGCCGTACTACGCGGAGGCCGAGCGGCTCTACCTCGTACACGGCCAGGCTGGCGAGGACCCCACCGAACCCCCGCGGTCCGGGCCGTTCCCATATCCCGCCGTCTCCCATGAGCCGCGCATCCAGCAACTCCATCAGGACCTGCTGAAGGCCGGTCTGCACCCCTTCCACCTGCCGGTCGGGGTCGACCTGAATGAGTCCGACCCCGAGGCCGGGCGCTGCGTGCGATGCAACCGGTTCGACGGCTTCCCGTGCCTGACGGACGGAAAGGCAGACGCGCACGTGGTCTGCGTGCGCCCGGCTCTGGAGCACCGCGGGGTGACGCTGCGCACCCGCGCGCGGGTGGAGCGCCTCGAGGTGGACGCATCCGGACGCACGGTCGAGCGCGTCATCGTCGAGCGCGACGGAACCCAGGAGAGCTACAGCGCGGACATGGTCGTCGTCTCCTGCGGCGCCGTGAACTCCGCGGCGCTGCTGCTGCGCTCGGCTAGCGACAGGCACCCGGACGGGCTCGCAAACTCCTCCGACGTGGTCGGCCGGCACTACATGGCCCACCTGAACTCGGCCGTGATCGCCATCTCGAAGACACCGAACGAGACCAGGTTCCAGAAGACGCTCGCCCTCAACGATTACTACTGGGGCGCCGACGGCTCGGAGCTCCCGCTCGGGCACATACAGATGCTCGGCAAGTCGGATCGCAACATCCTGCGCGGCGCCGCGCCCCGGTTGGCGCCCGGGCTTGCGCTCGACTACATCGCCAGGCACTCCCTCGACTTCTGGCTGACGAGCGAAGACCTCCCCCATCCGCAGAACCGGGTGACCGTCGACCGCCAGGGCAACATCCACCTCGCCAAGACCTACCAAAACAGCGAGGCTCACCGACGACTGCTGGCGAAGCTGAAGAGCCTGTTGGGCCCGATGGGTTGCCACAGGACGAGCATCCCGCGCTGGTCGGTCCTCAGCCAGCAGATTCCGCTCGCCGGCATCGCGCACAACTGCGGCACTGTGCGCTTCGGTGCCGACCCGAAGCGGTCTGCGCTGGACCTCAACTGCAAGGCGCACGACGTCGACAACCTCTACGTGGTCGACACCAGCTTCTTTCCCTCCTCGAGCGCCGTGAACCCCGGGCTCACCGCCATGGCCAACGCGCTACGCGTGGGCGACCATCTGCTCGAGCGGCTCAACGCGCGCTTGCGCCACCGGGAAGCGCTCTGATAGGCGGGCACGGTGGCACCGTGCCGGGACCTGGAGGAGCTTCGGCGTCGTGGGTTCCACGCAGCGCCCTGCCCGTGGCCATGCGATGAGCGAGAAGGGTGGCCGCGCACGCCGCAAGCACCGCGACGGCAACCGAGTAGACGAGTGCGGTCTCGTGCAGGCCGTAGGCCGATGTGGCGATGCCGCCGATCACGGCCGGGATGCCCGTCGACAGGTAGCCGACGATGTAGATCGCGGTGATCAGCCCCGCCCGGTCGTCCGGCGGGGCGAGCGCGACCGTCGATCGGTAGGCGCCCATGAACGCCGGTCCGAGTCCCACCCCGGCCACCGCCGCGCCCACGAACAGGGCAGCCGCCGTGCCGGTCTCGATCGCGGCGAACGTGACCAACGCACCGGCGATCAGAGCGAGGCAGCCGCCCAGCATCACGCCGAATGGATTGTGCTTGGAGAGCACGCCCGAGGCCGTCGCCCCCAGGCCGGTGAGCAGGAAGATCAAGAGGCCGCCCCAAATCAGGTTCTTCGAGTGCATCAGCTGGGCGGCCAGCGACGGGCCCAGCGACAGAAAGAGGCCGGCGAGCGCCCACATTCCGACCAGGGCGGGCATCGCCACGGCGAAGGCGCCCCTGGTGGCCGGCGGAACGCTGACCTCCGGCCGCAGTGAGCTCACGACGCCTGCACGGAGCTCGCCGGGCTCCGGCATTGCGAGCACCGCGACTGCGCTTGCGATGAAGGCCGCGAGCAGCAGCCACCAGATCAGGCGGGTCGGCGCCACGGCGTATTGGGCCAGCACGCTGGCGCCTATTGCGCCGAGCGCTTGTCCGCCCGTGGGCGCGGCGCTGGACACGACCGGCGTAGCACTGCTGTGTGGTCGCAGATCGAGCAGTGCCGCGCTGGCCGCGCCGGCGATCAGGCCGACGGCCACGCCCTGCAGCGCCCGGGCGCCGAACAGCAGCCCGACCCCGTGCGCGAGCAGGAACAGGCCGCACGCGATGGCGCCTGAGACCACGCCCGCGAGCATCACCCGCCTGCGACCCACGTAATCGGACACGGAGCCGAGGACGAGAAGCGTGAGGAGCAGGACGGCGATGTAGACCGAGAACAACAGGGTGAGCGTGATCGCCGAGAAGCCGAACTCGGCCTGGTAGATCCGGTACAGCGGCGAGGCCGCCGTGTTCGCGGCAAATCCGAGGAACGCGATCATGGCCGCAGCCCAGAACGCCACGCCTGTCGACAAGGTCGCTCGCCGGAACGGCTTCTTTCTGACCTCGGTGCTGAGGCGGACGGACACTGCCGACAACCTTCGCCAACCGCACGGGCGCTGTAGATAGGTCTCGCCGATGCCGCGATAGCCACGCGTGCTCGCGCGCTCGCCCCGATAGCGGTCGCCTAACCGCTGATACGAGATCGCGCTTGAGCCTCTCGCAATGGTCGGCAGCCTCCACTGTGAGCCCGGCACTCGTCCGGGTTCGAGCCAAGTTCCCAACCAGAAAGGCAATCACATGCCCCTCAACGAACCGGTCCTGACCGGGCCCGGCGCCGGACGCACGGTGACCTATGGCAACGGCTCGAGCGCCGAGCTGAAGGTGGTGGGTGAGCAGGACGGCGGCGACTGGTCGGTCGTGGAGTGGCGCGTGCGCGCCGGCGACGAGCCGCCGCTCCACACCCACACGCGCGAAGACGAGATGCTCTACGTCCTCGAAGGCACGATCACGGCCTACGTCGGTGACCAGCGCTTCGACGTGGAGGCGGGGTCCTACGCCGCGCTGCCGAAGGACGTGCCGCATGGCCTGTCCGTACAGGGCGACGAAGCTCGTCTGCTCGTGACGCTTCAGCCCGCCGGCGCGGAGTACCTCCTCGTGCCCCGCGACGACGACGACGCGGATCCCGCTCGCTTCGGGATCGTGCTGCACGAAAGCGCTCCGGCGGTCTGACCGCCATCGGGAAGGGACGCCGCTCCTCCCCGCGGCGTCCCTCCCGACGCGGATCCGGGTGAAGCCAGAACACCGAACCAAGGAGACAGGCGTGAGAGACGACCGAAGGCAAGCGCAGCGACGGTTGCGGTGGGAGCAGAGGCAGGTCGATGCCGCCGCGCGCGCGGCCGGCGCGATCGGCGGTGTTGCGGGGGACGAGGACGTCGATCCCGCGGAGCGCCCACTGCAGGAGGCCGGCGAGGGAGAGGCCGAGGGCTTCGAGCTCGCGGAACAGGATCTGATCGATGCAGCGGAGACCGGCTTGACGTGGGTCGAGCCCGTTCATGGAGCGTTCCGCCCGGAATCCGAGGATGGATCCGGATCGACCTACGGTGAGGCTGACCACGAGGCCTCCTCTGAGCTGCCCGACGCTGACAGGTGACCGACCAGTGCCGTCGGCTCAGCCGATCGAGGCGAGCAGGTCGCCACACGCCTGCTCGCAGCGGCGGCACACCTCCGCGCAGACGCGACAGTGGTCGTGGTGGGCGGCGTGGCGCTCGCACTCCTCGGCGCAGGCACGACACACGACGATGCACGCCTCGAGCGCCGCGCGGACGACGCTCAGATCCATTTCGGTCTGGCGGGTCAGGACTCGGCCGACGCCGTCGCAGATGTCGGCGCAGTCGAGATTGAGCCGGATGCATCTGGTCAGGTCCAGCGCGTCCGGCTCGCCAAGACATGCGTCCGCGCAGGCGGTACACGTGGCGGAGCAGTCGTAGCAGTCGTCGATACAGCGCAAGAGCCGGTCGCGATCCAGGCTGACCGGGCGCGGATGCCGCTCGATGATGTCTCTAACCGTCACGTCGTTCTCCTTCGTGTCGCGATTGCCGAGTGATCAGGCGGCCAGCTTCCGGTGGCGCCACTCGTCCAGCGTCGTGTCAGGCGGTATCGACGATTCCACCGGCAGGACAGCCAGCCGGGGTGCCGCTTCGCCAAACGCCCACAGTGGCCTGGGCTCGTAGTCGAGTGTCTCGACGACCTGCTCGATGCCGCAGGTCGGGCAGACGCGAAGAAAGGTCAGCAACTTCTTTGCAGCGTCATAGCGGGAGGTGGTGTCGTGCAGATGGTCACACATGGCAGTGACCGGAGTCTGCCGCTCGCCAGGAAGATGGGGAAGTGAACGGGTCATAGGGGGAGTGTTCGGCCGGCGGACGGCATCGCCGATACGAAACCCCGATCGATTGAGCGTCACCGCGGGTCGTGCAGCGCTGCCCGTGCCCTTTCCTTGAAGTCATGAACAAGGTTCAAACACAAACCACGCTGCACGCGTAGACGGGGGACGGTGAGTTGTTTCTACTCCTCTATTTCCCGCTTCTGCTCTTCCTCCCGCTCCTGCTCCTGCTGGGCATCGTCTTTGTGGTGGTGCCGGGCGGCTTCATCGTCGTTCTGGGGGGTGCCTACTACTTCGCATCCGCTGGGTTGATCGGCCTCTTCGGGCTGACGACCAAACATCGACGCCACGCGATTGACGCGAGCGCCGAGCGAAGCAGGGCGAGCTCAGCTCGGTCGCGCCCGGCCACCCGGACACCGGTCAAGCGACCGGCCGCGGACGCGCCATCCACGGCGGCCTGAATCAGGACCTACGCCGCGATGCGCCCGTCTGTGATGTGAGCCGTGCGGTCGGCGTGGTGGGTGATGCGTTCGTCGTGCGTGACGATGATCGCCGCGGTGCCGCGGCGCTTCATCTCCTCGCGGATGAGGCCCACGACCTGCTCGCCCAGCTTCGTGTCGAGCGCCGAGGTCGGCTCGTCGAAGAGCACGAGGACCGGGTCGTTCATCAGCGCTCGGCCGATCGCGACCCGCTGCTTCTGGCCGCCGGACAGCTGGCCCGGAAGGTTGTTCGCGCGGTCGGCGAGGCCGAGCTCCTCGAGCAGCGTGTCGCCCCGCCGCCGCGCTGCGCGCCCGGTTCGGCGACCGACCTCGTCGACGACGAGCAGGTTCTCGCGCGCGGTGAGGAACGGCACCAGGTTGACCGTCTGGAAGACGAAGCCCACCTTCTCGCGACGGAACTCGGTCAGCTCGCGCGCGGAGTAGCCCGAGATGTCGTCTCCGCCGACCACCACACGCCCGGAGGTCGGCGCGAGGATGCCGCCGGCGATCGAGCACAGCGTCGTCTTGCCGGACCCGGACGGCCCCACGAGCGCGACGATCTCGTCGCTTCCGACGGCCAGGTCGGCGTGGTCAAGGGCCACGACCTCCTCGCCACCGGACTTGTACACCTTGCGAACGGCCTCCATGTCGAGCGCCGGAGTCACTGCGCGCCTCCGATGGCGGCGGCGGGATCGACGCGCAACACGCGCCGCAGCGAGAACGCGCAGCCGATGACGGCCGCGACGAGCAGGAACGCCACGCTGGCCAGCAGGCGGCCGGCCGACGTCGTGAACGGGATGCCGCCGGGCGGGATGACGGCGTCGAGCGCCAGAGCCGCGGCCGCGCCGACCGCACCGGCGGCGAGCGTGACCAGCACCGCCTGCAGCAGGACGCCGGCGAACAGCGTGCCGGAGCTCGCGCCGATCGCCTTGAGCACGCCGTAGAGCGCGACGCGCTCGACGGTGATCAGCGCGAAGAACAGCGCGACAACGACGACTGCGATGACGACCGTGACCCCGATGATCTGGTTGAACACGCTCTCCTGCTGCGAAACGCCGGGCAGCTTGCGGATTGCGCCGTCAACGGTCAGCGTGTGCGTCGCGCCGGTCGCGCGGTCGATCGCCTCAGGGGTGCCGCCGCGCACCACCAGCGCCTGGGTCACGCCTGGTCCCACGCGACTGCCCGGCCGGTTGGCGTCCTGCGCCGCGCGCCAGTTGCCGAGCGATCCCCAGAGCGTCGGCTGCCCGGAGTACTCGGTGTCGTTCACGAAGCCGATCACCCGGATCGGCGTGCGCTGCGGGCCCAGCCGGATCACCGTGCCCGCGCGCACGCCCTCGGAGCGCAGGACATCGTCGGCGTACGCCTCACCGCGGGCGGGCGGCCGCGCCGGCAGGCCGCGCGGCGCGAGCTCGTAGCCGAACAGCACGACGGGGACGAGATCGCGCGGACCGTGGCCCGGAACGCGGCTGCCGATCTGCAGGCTGCCCAGTCCGCCGACCGCGGTCACGCCCGGCGCCCGCTCGGCGCGGGCGCGCACGGCCGGGTCAATGCGGCTGCGCACGAGCGAGTCCTGGGAGGTAGCCGAGAACACCATGAAGTCCGCGCGCTGCGCCCGGAACGCGCCGGTGTTGCCCTTCGTGAGCCCGTCGAGCAAGCCGCCGAGGAACATCAGCAGGATGGCGATCAGGGTCATGATCGCCGTGGCGACGACGAAGCGTCCCGGACGGCGACGCAGCTCCCGCAGCGCGATGCTCATCTCGCGCCGCCCCCCGTCGTCGCCTCGATCGGGTCGATTTGCAGCACGCGGCGCGCGGCCACGACGGCGCTCAAGAGCCCGAGCACGAGCAGCAGAACCGACCAGAACAGGACGGCGCCGGGGTCGAAGCGCAGGGTGATCGACCCGAGTGTCATCTGCGAGAGCGGCGCGTACAGCGCCACGCCGAGCGCCAATCCGCCGGCCATCACGAGTAACACCTGCACGAGCAGCGAACGCACCAGCACGGCCGAGCGCGCCCCGATCGCGCGCAGCAGCGTGAGCGCCGCGGACTTCTGGAAGGTGATGATGAGGAAGAACAAGCCGGTGACCAGCGGGGCCACCAGGCCGTAGAGCAGGAAGATGACCTGGAACGACCGGCGCACCTGCGCCACGCCGGGTGACTTCCTGGCAGCGTCGGCGCGCGTGAGGGCGTCGGCGTCCTCGCTCGCGTCGTTCACGCGGCGGACAAGCGCGGCCGCGGAGACGCCCGGCGCCGGCCGCACGCCCAGGGCGCTGGGCAGCACCTTCTTGACGTCCGGGTTGGCCGCCTCGACCGCGGCGACGTAGTCCGGCCAGGCGACGAACAGCGTGGGCGTGACCTGCAACTGAGCGTCGCGCGCGAGGCCCACGACGCGCAGCGCCCGGCCCGCGTCCCCCTGTGCGCGCTCGGCCTGAAGCCGCACCCGGTCCCCGAGCGAGAAGTCCGCCGCGCTGCCGACGGCCTCGCCCGGCGCGCGCGGCAGGCGACCGGCGCTCAGTTCGTCCGGGGCGCCGAGGTCGGCGCGGTCGTAGCCGATCATCGCCGCGTCGGAGTCCTCGCGGTCGTCCACCCGGACGGTGAAGGTGCTCTGGCCGATGCGTCCGGCGGCCGCCACGCCCGGCACGGCGCGGATGCGGCGCTCCAGCGGCGGCGCGATGACGCTGCCCTGCAGCGTGCGCTCGCCGTCGGTGCTGTACACGAGCACCGGCGCCGACTGGCGCTCGATCGCGCCGACGAACGCCGTGAGCAGGCCGTTCTGGATCGCCTGCTGGGTGAGGATGAGAAACACGAGCAGCGCGATCGCGGCTGTGAGCAGCCCGAAGCGCGCCTTGGCGCGGCGCACCTCGCGCAGGGCGAGGAACATGCGGCGAGCCTAGCTGCGGCGTTCCCGGGCCGGCTCGTATTCCGGGCGCACGATCGAGTGGTCGTTCATGTCATTCGACTGAGCGGGCAGCCCGGCGCGGGGGGGAGGCGCGCCGGGCCCCCGTTCTCATCAGCGCGGGATCAGCACCTTGTTGATCACGTGGATTACGCCGTTGGTTGCGGCGATGTCCGCGGTCGTCACACGGGCACCTCCCACGCGGACCTTGCCGTCGCGCACGCGAATGCGCACCGGCTGGCCGTTTAGGGTCTTGACGGAGTGACGCTTCACGATCTTGGCGGCTGTGAGCCTGCCCTTCGCGACGTGGTACAGCAGGACCGCGCGCAGCTTGGCCCTGTCGTTGCCGAGCGCCTTCAGCGTTGACCGCGGCACCTTGGCGAACGCGGCGTCGGTGGGCGCGAAGACCGTGAACGGGCCCTTGGCCTGGAGCGCCTTGGCCAGGCCGGCCTTCTTCACGAGCGAGGTGAGCGTCTTGAACTGCCCTGCCGCGACGGCGGTCTGGACGATGTTCTTGGTCGGCTTGGCGGCTGGGGCGGCGGTCTGGGCGCCGGCCGAGCTGAAGGAGCCCGCCGTGGCCACGCCGAGCGCGGCGATGAGCGTGACTGCGAGGATGCTTGTCCTTCTCATGGCGATTCCACCTTGCACATGCTGTCTACCTCCTGTATAGATTCTGTACAGCTAGCGCCAAGGTAGCAGCCCTGTCGAGTGCCTGTCAAGAGTTTGTCTAAGTGATGTATAAAACTGACCTCATGGAGACAAACGAGCTGCTGCGCATCGGCGAGCTGAGCAAGCGCTCGGGCGTGAGCCCGGAGCTCTTGCGGGCGTGGGAGCGGCGCTATGGGCTGCTCCGGCCGCAGCGCTCGCCCGGCGGCCTGCGGCTGTACACCCCCGAGGACCTCGAGCGGGTGCGGGCGATGCAGCGGCACCTGGCGGACGGATTGGCGGCCGCCGAGGCTGCGGCGCTCGCGTCGCGTGCGCGCCCGGAGACGGATGCGGAGGCGCCGCCGCTCGCCCCGGCCGCGCTGCGCGACGAGCTGCGCGAAGCTCTCGACGGCTTCGACGAGCCCGCCGCGCAGGCGGTGATCGACCGGCTACTGGCCACGCTCACACTGGACCGTCTGCTGAGCGACGTGGTGATGCCCTATCTCGAGGAACTGGGTGAGCGCTGGGAGCGGGAAGAGGCGTCGATCGCGCAGGAGCACTTTGCGTCCGCCGTCATCCGCGGGCGCCTTCTCGGCCTCGCGCGTGGCTGGGGCCGCGGAGTCGGCCCGCTCGCGCTGCTGGCGTGCCTGCCGGGCGAGCACCACGACCTGGGCCTGATCGCGCTCGGGCTGGCCCTGCGAGCGCGCGGTTGGCGCATCGCCTACGTGGGGCAGGACACACCGGTCGAGACCGTGGCCGAGGCGGCAGGCGATCTGGACCCAAGCCTGGTCGTGCTGAGCGGAGTCAGCGAGAAGCTCGTGCGCTCGGCGCTGCCCGAGTTGCGCGCGCTGGCCGCTCATTCCCGCGTAGCGCTCGGCGGCGCAGCCGCCGCCAGCCGTCAACTCGAGGCCGCCGGCATCATCGCGCTCCCGGGCGACCCAGTCAGCGAGGCTGACCGTATGACCGCGGTCGTCCGCGACGCCCGCCAAGCCTGAGGCCACCCACCGGCGGCTGAGCGTGCCCCACCCTTCTCCAGCTGCCGGAGGCCGGTCGTACCCAGCGTTCGCTCGTCGCCGGCCCAAGCGATCCCATTGCTTGCGGCCTCGCTGACGGCTCTCCGCCCGGCCACGACCGCCAGCGCGCCGTCTCTCGAGCGGGACTGTGCGCGGGAGCCACGACGCGCTACCTTCTTTTATGCGGGGTCCATCGGCTGAACCGGTGGCTTCCGTGCCCTTGAAGGACGGGATCGGGCTGGAACCGGGGCCGATGGTGGCTCAGTGGCCGGCGGCGCGCTCGTAGCAATCACGACTGCTATGGAGCCGTATGAGCCGCCAGACCGCGACCCTCTCCCGTCCGTCTTCCAATGAATCCAGAGCCGACGTCGACCGCCGGCTGTTCATCCGATATCTCGAGCAGGGCGATCCGCGTGCCCGTGATGAGCTGTGCGAGCGCTTCATGCCGCTCGCCCGCCAGCTCGCCCGCCGATACGACCGCGGCGGCGGATCGTCCGACGATCTCCTGCAGGTGGCGTCGCTCGGGCTCGTGAAGGCCATCGACCGCTTCGACCTCGACCGCGGCCTGGCGTTCTCGAGCTACGCCGTGCCGACCATCCTCGGCGAGATCCGGCGCTACTTCCGCGACACGTCCTGGGCGGTCCACGTGCCGCGCGGGATGCAGGAGCGAATCGCGCAGGTGACGGACGCGACCGAGCGCCTCTCACGCGAGCTCGGCACCTCCCCCACGCCCTCGCAGATCGCCGAGGACCTCGGGCTCTCGGCCGAGGAGGTGATCGATGCCCTGGAGGCGGGGACGGCGCACAGCACCCTGCCACTGGACGCACCGCTGGGGCCGGAAGGCGAGGACCGCTCGCTGATGGATGCGATGGGTGCCGAGGACGAGTCGTACGCGCGGATCGGCTACCTCGACGCGATCGCGCCCGGAGTGCGCGCGCTGACCGAGCGCGACCGGCGGATCCTCCAGATGCGCTTCGGCGAGGACCTCACGCAGGCCGAGATCGCGGAGCGAATCGGGATCAGCCAGATGCACGTGTCGCGCCTGCTGCGCCGCTCCATCGACAGGCTCCGGACGGTCGCGGACGCGGCCTAGCGCGGGCCGCCCCGTCGCTTGTCGGGGTGACTATCGACGGTGGTGCTTGCCGGGCGTCTACGGCAGCGATGAGGGCGGCGCCAAAGCCCAGGTCGCGCCGGAGGCCGGTCGCACGCAGCCGTTCGCTCGTCGCCGGCTCAAAGCGATCCCATCTAGCTGTTGTCCTGCAACACCTGGATGGGATTGCTTACGGCCTCGCGGCCGCTTGTCGCCGCCCTGGACGCTGGCGCCGGGGGCGCGCTCCGCGGACGCCTGATCACCCCGGTGGGCGACGCCGCGGGGCGCGCTACCGGCCGGCCGGCGCGTCGAGAACGAATATCTCGAACACCCGCGTCGGCCGGAACACGATCTGGCTGTGGTAGCCGATGACCTTCTGGCCGGTGATCTTCTCGATCGCGCCGGTGGCCGTCTCGGTCATGGCCTCCTGGAAGGTGAGGCGGTAAGAGCGCACCACGTCGTCATGGCCGGCGGCGAGCAACGTCTCCTCGTTGCGCGTCAGCCCGCCCTCCATCGCGCAGAAGACGTAGTTGTCGTTCAGATAGGTCTTCGCCTTGACCGGACCCTTGCCGTAGAACTCCTTCTTCATCGACACCATCGCGTTGGAGATGTCATGGCGGATGTCGCCGGTCTCCTCGGCGAGATAGTCAGCGGCAGCGCCGCTGATCCCCGCCTCAGGCTTCAGCTCGTCGGGCATCGCCCCAGTCTAGGCAGCCGGTCGTCCGGCCAGGTGCGAGACGAGCTCGCGGCGGCTATTGACCTGGGTCTTCGCGAAGATCGCCTTCAGGTGGTCCTGGACGGTGTGCGGCGAGATGCAGAGCGCCGCGGCAAGCTGCTTGGTCGCCAGGCCGTCCAGCATCAGGGCCACGAGCTGGCGCTCGCGCCCCGTCAGGTCGTGGGTCTTGCAGAGCAGGTCGAAGATCTCGTCTGACGAGGCGGCGCGGATGGTGATCGCCACGCGGCCGCGGTCGGCTCCCTCGAGCGGCGCGCCTTCGATCACCGCCCAGCGGCCGCCGGCGGTGCGGATCCGGACGGACGTGGGAAGGCCGTGGGCGGACTCGGGAGGCGTGAGAACGCGCGCCCCGATCTCGTAGACGGCCGTCGGCAGCATGTCCGGCGCGCCGTGCAGCTCGGTCAGCCAGAGGCTCAGCGCCGATGTCCAGCTCGTGGGGCGAAGCTCTGCGTCCACGATCAGGGTGGCCGGTGGAAGCGGCTCGCCGTCGACGCCGTCAGCGCGCCAGCTCTGGATCAGGCTTCGCCGAATCAGCGTGCCGAGCGTCGGGGCGAGCTCGTGGAGCAGGCGCACGTCGTCCTCGTCAAACGGCGCATCCCCCGCGTCGCGCATCAGCTCCACGCTGCCCCAGCAGCCGTGACGGTCGCGGCAGGCCGTCATCAGCTCGTCGCCGATCCCGTATGGGCGGAAGCA
>Ga0070680_100001909_pt1 | contig 15304 bp, 13 predicted proteins | sample KBSC73BmetaG_FD_64672 | JGI IMG/M metagenome (GOLD analysis project Ga0070680, IMG submission 64672) | Corn rhizosphere microbial communities from Kellogg Biological Station, Michigan, USA - KBS C7-3B metaG | ecosystem: Host-associated > Plants > Roots > Rhizosphere | place: USA: Michigan...
GGCGGCACCGCTCAGCCGCCGATGCGGCGCGGTTGCGCCACCGAAAGCTTTACCCGATCCTCTTTCTTCGAAGCAGAGGGAGGGGGCCATGCTTGCCGGGCATTTCGCGCTGGCCGTCGCCGCGGCGTTCTTCGGCGCGGCGCTCTACATCAACATCGCGGAGCAGCCGGCGCGGCTCGGCCTCGATGATCGCGCGCTGCTCGCCGAATGGCATCATGCCTATCGGCGCGGCTTTGCCATGCAGGGGCCGCTCGCGCTCCTCGGCTGTCTCTTGGGGCTTCTCGCCTGGTGGCAGACGCTCGAATGGCCGTGGATCCTCGGCGCGCTGCTGCTCGTTGCCAATGCACCCTATACGCTCTGGGCGATCAAGCCGATCAACGATGCGCTGGCGGCCGAGCGTGCGGCCGCGGACCCGTCACGAACCCGCGCCCTCGTCGAAAAATGGGGCCGGCTTCACGCGGTGCGGACCGCGCTCGGTGGCGTCGCGGCGCTGCTCTTTCTCTGGGCGCTCGTCGCTTAGCCGCATTTCGAATAATCGCAATTGGTGCACTGGTCGCAGCCTTCGAGGCGGATGAGCGCGGCCTGGCCGCATTTGGGGCATTGCGCCATGGGCGGGCGCCCCTCGGGCAAATTCACCACCTGACGCGCGGCGCTGAGTGCTGGCCGCTCGCGCGGCGAAGCGATGAAGCCGATGGCGATCATGTGGCGCTCGATCACGTCGCCGATCGCCGCGAGAAGCGAGGGCACGTAATGCCCTTCCATCCAGGCGCCGCCGCGCGGATCGAACACGGCTTTCAGCTCCTCGACAACGAAGCTGACATCGCCGCCGCGGCGGAACACCGCGCTGATCATCCGCGTCAGCGCCACGGTCCAGGCATAGTGCTCCATGTTCTTCGAGTTGATGAAAATCTCGAAGGGGCGGCGCCGCCCGTCCTGCACGATGTCGTTGAGGGTGATGTAGAGCGCGTGCTCGCTTTGCGGCCAGGCGATCTTATAGGTGTTGCCGGGCAGCGCCTCGGGCCGGTCCAAGGGCTGCGTCATATAAACGACGCCGCCCGCCTCGTAGAGGTCTTTGGCCTTGGGCTTGGGCGCGGGCAGCGGCAGCTCGGGCTGCGCTTGGGCCTCGCTCTCGGCCTCGGCTCGCGCCTGGAGCACGGAGCCCGTCACCGCGTTGGGGCGATAGGTGGTGCAGCCCTTGCAGCCGAGTTCGTAAGCCTGGAGATAGACGTCCTTGAACTGCTCGAAGGGGAAATCCGCCGGCACGTTGATGGTCTTGGAGATCGAGCTGTCGACGTATTTTTGCACCGCCGCCTGCATGACGACGTGATCCGACGGGGCGAGCGCCTGCGCGTCGACGAAGCTCTCGGGCAGCGGCGCGTCATCGCCCTTCAAACGCCGGAACAGCCGCCAGGCGTGATCCGAGACCTCTTCCTCCTTGCGCGTGCCGTCGGGCATCAGCACGTTGCGGGTGTATTTGAAGCTGAACACCGGCTCGAGCCCCGAGGAGACATTGTCGGCGAGGATCGAGATCGTGCCGGTGGGCGCGACCGAGGTGAGGAGCGCGTTGCGGATGCCGTGCCGGGCGATCGCGTCGCGCACATCTTGATCGAGCGCGGCGATGGTCTCGCCGGCAAGATAGGCCTCTTTATCGAACAGCGGGAACGCGCCCTTCTCGGCGGCAAGCTCGGTCGAGGCGAGATAGGCCGCGCGCTGCAGCGCCTTCATCCAGGTTTCGGTCAAGGCGACCGCCTTGGCCGAGCCGTAACGCTCGCCGCAGAGGATCAGCGCATCGGCAAGGCCGGTCACGCCGAGGCCGATGCGGCGCTTGGCTTTGGCCTCGTGCAGCTGTTCCTCGAGCGGGAAGCGCGACACGTCGATCGCATTGTCGAGCATGCGCACCGCCAAGGGCACGATGCGAGCGAGCTCGTCGAGATCGAGCTGTGCCGCCGCGGTGAAGGGCTCGCGTACCAGCGCGGCGAGATTGATCGAGCCCAGGAGACAGGCGCCGTAAGGCGGCAGCGGCTGTTCTCCGCAATTATGGACATAGATGCCATTGGCGTCGAAGGCATTGACGCCGGGAATCTGCACGTCGAACACCTCGGCCTCGCCATCCGGCTCGATCGCGGCGATCTCGGCGATGAAGCGCTCGCGATTGGGCGTGCGCCGATAGGCCGCTGCGATGGCAGCGAGCCGCGCCGCTTTCTCGCTGTCCGCGAATCCGACGGTTTCGGCGAAGACGCCGATATTGTCGTTGGCGATCGCCAACTCGTGGTCGGCGTTGCAGTCGTAAAGCTTCACGCCACCCTTGCCGTCGGGCAGAAGGCGTGGCCCCGCCGGCCGGCGCTCGCGATAGATTGTCGAGGAAATGCCGAGGCGCAGCAGCATCCGCTGTGCGGCTTCAAGGCGCGCGAGGTCGCTCTGCGCCAAGCGGATGCTCGCGCCCTTCTCCTGCGATCCGAGCACGGTCCCGTCGGTATCGAAGAGGCCGCGCAGGAAGCCGCGATAGAAGTCGCTCGATTGCTGCTCGATCTGTGGCGTGATTGCCTTGTCGCCGGGCGCCATGCCGAGCTCGAGCGCGAGCTGGCGCACCGCGCCGAGCGAGAGCCGGTATTCGTCGCGGCCCGGCACCGCCATCCAACCGGCGAAATCGGCACGATGCGGCAGAGTCCGCGCGGCGGCGAGCGCCGTTGCCATCACCGCCTCCGCGCCTACGCCTTCTTCCCAGCCATTGGCGGCCTCGCGTCGGCGCCAGACGCTCAGAATCGCCTTGTCGCTTTTGAGCGTGCCGTCGCCGATCAGAAGGCCGAGGAGATAACCTTCGGCCTCGCCATGAACACCCGGCCAAGCCGGGGCGCGGCGATGGTCGTGCAGCAGGATGCGGTCGCCGGCGCCGAGCTCGCCCGCCTTGCGCCATTCCGTCGTCAACCGGTTGCGGCCGAAACGCGCGACCGTCAGAACCGGATGATCGGCGGTCAGGCGCAATCCGTAGCCTTCGCGGGTTTGGAGCTTCAGGACCGGCTTCTGGCCGGTCGCAAAGAAACCTTGCGCGCCGGAGTCATAGGCCCTGCCGTCGACCAGGGCGGTAAAGGTCGTGCCGATCAATTCGGCGACCTGGCGCGGCCCCTCGCTCGTCTGCACCCAGGTCTCCGCCGTGACGCAAGGATTGGTCGCGCTGATCGTCTCGCAGTAATGAAGATTGTTCCGCCGGTTGATGCGGTCGATGAAGATGACGCCAGGCTCGGCATAGGCATAGGTCGCGCGCATGATCTTGTCCCAAAGTTCGCGCGCCTTGACGACCTTGTAGGTCGTGCCGGCAAAGCTCAGCTCCCAGGGCCCGTCCTGCTTCACCGCCGCCATGAACGCGTCGGTGACGAGGACGGAGAGGTTGAACATGCGCAGCCGGCCGGCCTCGTGCTTTGCCTCGATGAAGGCTTCGATATCGGGATGGTCGCAGCGCATCGTCGCCATCATTGCGCCGCGGCGATAGCCGGCGCTCATGATGGTGCGGCACATCGCGTCCCACACATCCATGAAGGAGAGCGGGCCGGAGGCATCGGCCCCCACGCCCTTGACCGGCGCGCCCTTGGGCCGCAGCGTCGAGAAATCGTAACCGATGCCGCCGCCCTGCTGCATGGTGAGCGCGGCCTCGCGCAAATGGGTGAAGATGCCCGACATATCGTCGGGGATCGTGCCCATGACGAAGCAGTTGAAGAGCGTGACGGTGCGGCCGGTGCCGGCGCCGGCGACGATGCGGCCGGCCGGCAGGAATTTGAAATCGGTGAGGGCGGTGGTGAAGCTCTCGGCCCAGGCGGCGGCATCGCGCTCCGGCGCGGCCAGGGCGCCGGCGATCCGGGCCCAGCTCTCTTCGATGGTTTTGTCCACAGGGGAGCCGTCCGCCCCCTTGAGGCGGTATTTCATGTCCCAGATCTGCTGCGAGATCGCGGCGACGCTGACCATCACGCGAATTCCTTAGGGCTGAAGCACCGCGCCGGCCAGGGCAGCGGCGTGCAAACTTAGTCCAACATGTTGAAGCGCAAGTAATTTCGGCATGCGAAGCGGTTTGATCAAGTTGTTCCCGCTTTGTTTCCAATCCATAGCATCAACCCTGCCGGACCGCCAGAGCAAAGGCAAGCTGCCCAAAAATGGCGGAGGCGAGCCTTATCCCCGGCTTTCATTCCGGCGCGCCGGCACGCTTTCCACAGCTTTATCCCCGCTGGGGTGCTGTGCCGCCGCGATGAGCCGGGCGGTTGCCGTCTCGATCCGGGCTTCGAGCTCGGCCAGCACCGCGCGCCGTTCGCCGCCTGGCGGGATCGGCGGCAGGATTTCGACCGTGATCCGGCCGGGGCGCTTCAAGAGCCGGCGGCGGCCCCAGAAGAGGCCGGAATTGACCGCGACCGGCACCAGCGGCACGTCGAGGCGGTGATAGAGCGCGGCGACGCCCGGCTGGTAGGAGCGGCGCTCGCCGACCGCGCTGCGGGTTCCTTCCGGAAAGATGAAGATCGGCCGGCCACGGGCCAATGCCTTGGCGCTTGCCGCGACCATCGCCTTGAGGGCGCCGCCGCGGCCCATGCGGTCGATCGGGATCATCCCGGCCTTCAGCGCGTACCAGCCATAGATCGGAATCCAGCCGAGCTCGCGCTTGATGACCATCGCCGGGCTGCGGAAGATGACCGGCACGGCGAAAGTGTCCCAGGCCGATTGATGCTTCATCGCGATGAGCACCGGCCCCGGCGGCAGCCGTTCGCGCCCCAGCACCTGATGGTCGAGACCGACGCAGAGCCGCAGCAGCAGGAGCGTGCCGCGCGACCAGAGCGTGCCGCAGCGCATCATCCAGGAAGATGGCGCGAGCAGCAGCGGCAGGAAGGGCAGCGATAAGAGGGCGGTCCAGAGATAGAACGCGACGTAGAACAGGAGCGAGCGCAACCACATCATTCGCTCAGTCCTTGCGGCACGATGGCCGCCGGCAAGACGGGCCGGACGAGCGCGAAAAGATATTTGCTGTACTCGCTCGCGATCAGCGTCGCCGCGCGGCGCGAGCGCCACCACGGCCGCTCGCTGAGGAATTCGGGAAAGACCGGATTGGGAACGATCTCGACATCGGGCATGGCGCGGCTGAACTCCAGGAGGCTGCGCGGCATGTGGTAATTGGCGGTGACGAGGCGCAAGGAGTGAAATCCTTCGGCGCTCATCCATTCCGCCGTCTCCTTGGCGTTGCCGAGGGTGTCGGCGGCGGCGTGGCCCAGCACAATGCAGCAGGCGACGCTTTCCGGCGCCTGGCGCGAGACGTGCAGCAGGGCGCTGACATCGACGCCGCGATAAACCCCCGAAACGAAGAGCTTCTTCGCCATGCCCGCGGCGAGGAGCTTCAACCCGCTCTCGACGCGCAAGCTGCCGCCGGTCAACACGACGATCGCGTCGGTCCGCCGCGCCGGGTCATCGACCGTCTGCGGCATCGAGGCGGCGAAGCGCCACAGGCCGAGGAGCCACAGTGCCGCGGCGGCGACGGCCAGCACGGCGGCGATTTTCACGAGGCGGCCCGAGCGGCTGACGCTCATGGCATGCGCGCGAGCGCCCGCATCACGGTGAACCGCGCCGTCGCCAGTGCCGCCGCGCCCGCCAGCACCGGCAGCAGCGCGAGCGCCGCCCATTGCCACAGCACGAGGCTCAAATCGGGCAGGAGCTTGGCTTCCTCGCCAAGCACCGCGGTTGCCGCGGCGGCGTGGCCGAGGCCCCAGAGCGTCAAGGCCGCGAGCGCGATGCCGCCGATGCCGCCGCTCAACCCCATGCGCATCGCCTCGGTCTCGAATTGGCGGGCGATGTAGAGGTCGCGCGCGCCCATCAGGTGCAAGAGCTCGATCACGTCGTGATGCACGGCGAGCCCGGCGCGGGTGGTGAAGATCACCGTCAGCACCGCCGCAATCCCGACCATGACAAGGATCGCGAAGCCCGTCGCCTCGACCGAGACCGCGAGGCTGTAGAGCCGGTCGAGCCACAGGCGATGGTCGTCGAGCACGGCGCCCGGCACGGCGGCGCTGAGCTTGGCGCGCAGCGCCTTCAGATCGAGCGCCGCGCCGCTGGCGATGCGCAGATCGACGAGGCGCGGCAGTTGCAGCTCCTCCGGCGAAATCGTGCTGCCGAGCCAGGGCTCGATGAGCTTGACCTCGGCGTCGCGCGCAAGCGGCGTCGCGCTGACGATGCCGGGGGTTGCGCGCAGCACCTGCAGGGTCTTTGCGACCGCGTCGTCGGTCGCGGGCGGCACCGGCGCCGGCGGCAGCTCCACCGTCATCGTGCCGCTGAGGCCGCGGTCCCAGCTGTCCAGCACGCCGTTGAGCGCGAGCATGCCGGCCAGCGCCAGCGCCGCCAGATAGACCATGGGCGCGATCAGCCAGGGCAGGAGGCGCACCGTGCCGTCGCGGCGCAGCGGGATATCGTCGCCGACCCGGCCGATCATGCGCGCACCGCGTCGGCCGGCGCCGCGACCTCGCCATTGACGAGGTGGATGCGCTGGAAGCGGCGCTGCGAAGCGAGCTGCTCGTTATGCGTCGCGATGACCAGCGTCGTGCCGAAGCGGTTCAATTCCTCGAACAGCCGCAACAGCCGGCTCGCCATGGCGTCGTCGACATTGCCGGTCGGCTCGTCGGCGAGCAGAAGCTGCGGCCGGGCAATGACCGCGCGGGCGATGGCGACGCGCTGCTGCTGCCCGCCCGACAGCGTCACCGGCCGCGCGCTGAGCTTGTCGGCGAGCCCGACCCATTCCAAGAGCTCGGTCACGTTCTTCTTGACGCGCGCCTCGGCGATGCCGGCGACACGCAGCGGCAGAGCGACATTGTCGAAAGCCGAGAGATGGCCGAGCAGGCGGAAATCCTGGAACACGACGCCGATCTTACGTCTGAGGTCGGCGAGCTCGCGGCGCTTCAGGCGCGAGATGTCCTGGCCGAAGAGCGAGATGAGGCCGCGCGTCGGCCGGTCGGCGAGGTACATGAGGCGCAGCAAGGTGGTCTTGCCGGCGCCGCTTGGGCCGGTCAGGAAATGGAATGAGCCTGAAGCCAGATCGAGGCTGACATCGCGCAGCACCTCAGGACCGGTGCCGTAGCGCATGCCGACATTCTCGAACCGTACCACGTGCTGGTCTTCTCCTGTCCTGCGGCGCGAAAGGTGCCCGCGCATCGACCCGCCCGATGCCGCTTGCGGCGGGAAACATGGCATGCGCTGCGTGGCGGGTAAAGCGCCGCGGCCCATTTCTTGCCTCGACCCCGCGCCGCGCCCTATAACATGCGCCGGGACCGCCGAAACCCGTCCGGGCGATGATCGTCACCTGCACCAGCTGCTCCAAACGCTATCTTGTCGATGCGCGCGCCTTGGGGATGGCGGGCCGCAATGTGCGTTGCGCCAATTGCGGCCATAGCTGGTTTCAGACGCCGCCAGCCGATGCGCCGCAGCTGTTCGAGCTGCCGCTGGCCGCCGCGCCCGACCAGGCGCCCGATTTCGCAAGCGCAAGGCGCGATGCACGGGTGCAGCTTCCCGCGGTCCGGCGCAGCTCGGCACGCGGCCAGATCATCGGCTGGAGCGCCGCGGCGATTGCGATCGTGGTCTTGGCTTGGGGATTGATCGCGGCGCGCGCCGAGATCGTCGGCTTGTGGCCGCCGGCGGGCCGGCTCTATGCGCTTGCGGGCTATGGACCCGCTGTCGCGGGAACCGGACTCGAGTTGCGCAAGGTCACGCCCTCGCGCGGCTCCGCGGACGGCGTGCCGACCCTCGCCGTCGATGGCGAGGTGGTGAATGTCTCGACCGTGGTGCGCGACGTGCCGAAGCTCAAAATCGCGCTGCGCGACGGCAACGACAAGGAGCTTCAAGCCATGACGATCGCGGTCACGGATCAGCGCCTGCTGCCTGGAGCGAGCGTGCCGTTTCACACCGTCATCACGCGTCCGAACGAAGCCGCGACGGGCGTCGTCGTGAGCTTTTCCAGCACCGGCCCGTGAGCGCGCCGCCGAAGCGGGCGCTTCCAGCCCCACCGCGCTGAGCCGCCGATGGCGCGGATCCTCCTCGCCGAGGACGAAGCGTCGGTGAGCGCCTTCGCCAAGCGCGCGCTCGAGCATCATGGTCACGCGGTGACGCCGGTCGCGGATGGGCTCGCCGCGGTTGCGGCGCTCGCGGCCGAGCCCTTCGATCTCCTCCTCACCGACATCGTCATGCCGGGGCTCGACGGCATCGCGCTCGCCTTGAAAGCGAGCAAGGACTATCCGGCGATGAAAATCCTGCTGATGACCGGCTATTCCGCCGAGCGCCAGCGCGCGCACAATCTCGCGGCGCTGGTGCATCGCGTGCTGCCCAAGCCCTTCACGCTCGAAGACCTGGTCGCGGCGGTCGAGGAAGAATTGGCGAAATAGGGCGTCGCCCGCGCCGCCTAAAATTCCTTCAGCAGGCGGTCGATGTAGTCGCGCTCGAGCGCGGGGCGCGAGCGCTCGCCGGCACGGCGGCGCAACTCGTCCAAAATCTGCTTCGCCTTGTCGAGCGCGTAGTCATTCGCCGATTTGCCCATGCGCAGCCGGCCGCCATCGTCATAGCCGCCATTGCCCTGCTCTGTGTCGAGGAGACGGCCGAAGGGATCGCGCTGCGCCTGGTGCAGGCCGGGATCGTCGAACGGCTCGCCGCCCGGCCCGTCGCCGTAGTTCCGGCCGAGCATCTGATTGGCCATCGCGCGTGCCGCCTCCTGCAGCGCATCGAGCGCATCGGATTGCGGACCCACGGCTTGGCCCGGCTGGCCGCGCTGCAAAGCCTCGGCGGCGCCACGCATCGCGCGCTCGGCGCGGCTCATGCCCTGCGGGGCCTGTCCACCCTGCTGCTGCAGCTGCTGCATCAACTGGTTGAGCATCTGGCGGAGCGCTTCCTGCTGCTGCGCATCGCCGCTCAAATTCTGCCCTTGCTGGCCATTGCGCGACTGGTTGAAGGAGCGGTCGAGGAGCTGCTGCTGCTGGCGCATCATCTGCTGCATCTGGCTCATCATCTGGTTCTGGCTGCCATTGCCCGGCATCGGCCGGGCGAGGCGCAGATTCTCCAGCATCTGCTGCAGTTGCGACAGCAGCTCGCGCGCCTGGTCGCGGGCGCCGGTGCGGGCCATGTCGCGCGCGCGGTCGAGCATCTTTTGGAGGTCTTGCAAGCTCATCATCTGCGAGGGATCGACCGCCGGCATCTGGCTCGGATCCATGTGCTGCATCTGCTGCGCCAGCGCCTGGAAATAGCGGTTCATCGCCTCCTGCACTTGGCGCATCAGCCGCTGGATCTCGTCGTCGGGCGCGTTGCGGGCGAGCGCGTCCTGCAGCGCCTGCATGGCGTTGCGCAAATCCTGCTGCGTCCCCGGCGCGCGGCCATCCTCGATGCGCAGCGCCGTCTGCCACAGCAAGCCCTGCACCGGCGCGATCGAGGAGCCGTCGCGATCGAGCTCGAGCCGCGCCTGTGCCGTGCGCAGCGCCATGAAGACGACGATGTCGCCATTGAAGCGGTCCGGCCGCAGCGAGAGATCGGAGAGAGTTTCGGCAACCACGTCCTTGTCGGCGGGGTGGAGCGTCAGCTGCTTCCTCGCCTCGACGATCGCCTTGGCGATCGGGTTGTGGAAAACGCGCTCCGGCAGCACGGTCTGCACGATCTCGCTGTGCCCGGTCTGGCCGAGCGCGTCCGCCGCCTGCAGCTCGATCTGCACCGGCAGGCCGGCCCAGAGATTGGCGGTGAGGTCGGTGTAATCGGTGGCGCGCGCGTCTTTGAGATGCTGCCCGGGCAGCGGCAGGTTGAGCGTCAGCGCCGGCCCGCCTGGATCGTCGGCGCGGTGAAGGATGGCCTTGACGCTTTCGACGCCGTAATCGTCGCCCGCGGTGTAGTCGAGCCGCAGCGCCATGCGTGCGCTGCGCGAGGGCGGGCGGGCGAAGGTCACTTGCGGCGGCAGGTCGGGCACCACCTGGATCGGCCAGGAGCCGAGGCTGCGCCCGTCCTGGTCGATGGCGATGTGCTTGCCGGCGGTAATCGCCGCGCTGTTTTTGAAATTGCTGTCGTCGACGCGGGTGAAGTCGCTGGCGTGGTCGTCGATCTTCAAGCGCGGCGGATTGCGCCCGCCATGCACCTGCGCGAGGAGGGTGCTGCCGGCTGGCACGGCGATCGGTGCGGCGGCAGGCATGGCGGCGGAGAGGAATTGCGGCGGCAGGCCGGTATAGTCGGGCGGCGTCAGCCAGGCATCAAGGCTGACGGCAACCCCGGTGCCGGGTGCGGCCATGCCGGGGCTGACGGCGCGGACGAGGCGCGCCGCCCAATCATCGCCGGCATCGAGCGCGGCCAGCAACAGCACCAGGGCAAGGGCGACGCGCAGCGCGTAGGGATCGCGGCGCGTCAAGCCCGCGGCGGGCACGCCGATCTTGAGACGCCGCGCGGCCTCCGCCATGCGCGCCTGATGCGCGAGCCAGAGCGACACGGTTGCCGCGTCGGTGCTGCCGCCGGCGAGCTTGTCCTGAAGTGCCGCCAGCGGGCGATGCGCCATTCCACTTGCCGTCTCGATGCGGCGCCGCGCCGCCTCGCCGCGCGGCAGGCGGAAGCGGTTGGCGGCCTCGAACAGGGCGGCGGTCAGGGCGATGACGAAAATCGCGAGCAGGATCCAGCGCAGCGGGTTGGCCAGCATCGCCGGAATGTCGAAGAGCGCGAGAGCGAGGAAGATACCGATGACGCCGATGGCCGGCCACAAGGCAGGCCATAGCCGCTCCCAGACCAGAGCGGCGGTCGCGAGCCCCAGCCGGCGCCTCAGCGCGGCTGGTGCCGATGGGGTGACCAACTCGACCATGCGCCAGACCTCTTGGCGATCACGTCTTGGCGAGCCAGGACGGCATCCGGTCTTGCGCCAGAATGGCCTCGTAGCTCGAGCGGGGCCGAATCACGGTGAATTGTGCGCCACGCACAAGCACTTCCGGCGCCGGCAGACGGGTATTGTACGCCGAACTCATCGAAGCGCCATAGGCGCCTGCCGACATCAGGGCGACACCGTCGCCGGCTTCGAGGGCAGGCAATTTTCGTTGCACGGCGAAACTATCCCCGGTCTCGCAGACCGGCCCGACAATGTCGACGGGTTTGGCGCCGCGCCGCGCGGCGGGCCCGCGCAAGGGCAGGATCTCGTGCCATGCGTCGTATAACGCCGGCCGCATGAGATCGTTCATCGCCGCATCGAGGATGACGAAGCGCCGCGTCACGCCGCGCTTCACATGGAGGACGCGCGCCACCAGCACGCCGGCATTGGCAACGAGGGCACGGCCGGGCTCGAAGGCGAGCGTCGCGCCGAGATTGCCGGTGACGCGCTTCACCATCGCGGCATAGTCGGCAATCGAGGGCGGCGTCTCGTCCTTGTAGCGAATGCCGAGCCCGCCGCCGAGATCGAGCCGCTCGAGCGCGACGCCGTCCGCCCGCAACTGGCGATAAAGCGCGGCGATGCGGGTAAAGGCGGTCTCGAAGGGGCGCAGCCGCGTCAGTTGCGAGCCGATATGAACGGCGAGGCCGACCGGGCGCAGTCCCGGCAGCTGCGCCGCGTGGCGATAGGCGGCGACGGCGTGTGCGAGATCGATGCCGAACTTGTTCTCCTTGCGCCCGGTGGTGATCTTCGCATGGGTGCGCGCATCGACATCGGGATTGACGCGGATCGCGATCGGCGCGACGCGGTTCATCGCCGAGGCGACGCCGCTCAGCATCTCGAGCTCCGACAGCGATTCGATATTGATCTGGTGGACGTTCTCGGCGAGCGCGAATTCCAATTCCGCGCGGGTCTTGCCGACACCCGAGAAGATGACGCGATGGCCGCCGATGCCGGCCGCAAGGGCGCGGCGGAACTCGCCCTCGGAGACGACATCGGCGCCGGCGCCGAGCCGGCCCAGACTGGCGATCACGGCGAGGTTGGGATTGGCCTTGACCGAATAGCAGATCTCGGCCGGGGTGCCGAGAAAGGCGCCCGCGAATTCGCGAAAGCGGCGCTCGATCTGCGCGCTCGAATAGACATAGACGGGCGTACCGACCGCTTCGGCGATGCGCTGAAGCGGCACGTCCTCGACCGCGAGCGCACCGTCGCGATAGGCGAATTCCGGCGCCCAGGGCGCAGCCTCGGTCACGCCCCGCTCATTCCTTGGGATATTGCTGCGGATAGGTGTTGGGAATGCCGGGCGGCGGCTGGGGCGGGCTCTTCTTGCCGCAGGCCGCGAGCATCAGGACAACGAGAACCAGGGCGGAGGCCCGGAGGAGATGGTTCATGGACGCACCGTGCCGAGAAAGCGTTTCTTCGCCGCCGCGGCGGCGCGTGCAACCAGCGCGGGCGCGGTGCCGCCGAGGCTCTTGCGGCTCGCGACCGAGCGCTCGACCGTCAGGACGCGATAGACGTCGCGCGTGATACGCGGCTCGATCCGCTGCATCTCATCGAGCGGCAGCTCGGCAAGACCGCAGCCGCGCGCCTCGGCGCGCGCGACCAGCGCGCCGGTCAGGTGATGGGCCTCGCGGAAGGGCAGCTTCAGCGCGCGCACCAGCCAATCGGCGAGATCGGTCGCGGTGCTGTAGCCGCTCGCGGCGACGGTGCGCATCGCCGCGGCGTCGGCTTTCATGTCGCGCACCATGCCGGTCACGGCGGCCAGGCACAGGGCGAGCGTCTCGGCCGCGTCGATCACCGGCGCCTTGTCCTCCTGCATGTCCTTGGCATAGGCGAGCGGCAAGCCCTTCATCACCGCAAGAAGCCCGGCGAGCGCGCCGATCAGCCGCCCGGCCTTGGCGCGCACCAGCTCGGCGGCGTCAGGGTTGCGCTTTTGCGGCATCATCGACGAGCCGGTGGTGAAGGCATCGCTCAGCTTGACGAAGCGGAACGGCTCACTCACCCAGAGGACGATCTCCTCGGCGAAGCGCGACAGATGCGTCGCGGCGATCGCCGCGTCCGAGAGAAATTCCAGCGCGAAATCGCGATCGGACACGGCATCCAAGGAATTCGCCATCGGTCTGGCGAAACCCAAAGCCTTGGCGGTCATGGCGCGGTCGATGGGAAAAGAGGTGCCGGCGAGCGCGCCGGCGCCCAAGGGCGATTCGTTGAGCCGGCGGCGGCAATCGCCAAGCCGGTCGCGGTCGCGGCCGATCATCTCGACATAAGCCAAGAGATGATGGCCGAAGGTCACGGGCTGGCCGACCTGAAGATGGGTGAAGCCCGGCATAATGGTGGCGGCATGGCGCTCGGCCTGGGCGATTAGGGCCGCTTGAAGCGCCTCCATCTGGCGGTCGAGCCGGTCGACCGCGTCGCGCACATAGAGGCGGAAATCGGTCGCCACCTGATCGTTGCGCGAGCGCGCGGTGTGCAGCCGGCCCGCGGCCGGGCCGATCAGCTCCCGGAGCCGCGCCTCGATGTTAAGGTGGATGTCCTCATGCTCGATGCGGAAGGGAAAGCGGCCGCGCTCGATCTCGCCCTGGATTTTCGCTAGACCCCGGGCGATCGCCGCCCCATCTTTCCGGGTGATGATCCGGCGCCTGACCAGCATCGCGCAATGGGCGAGCGAGCCGGCGATGTCCTGCGCGTAGAGCGCGCGGTCGACATCGAGCGAGGCGTTGATGCGCTGCATGATCGCCGCCGGGCCCGCGGCGAAACGGCCGCCCCAGGCGGCGTTGGTCGAGCTCCGTTTGGCTGGCGTCGCGCGCTTGCCGCGGCTCATGTCGGAGAACTTGTCGATGAGGATGCGGTGTCGTCCAGGTCGGTGATCGGCGCGCTCACGGTGCTTCTCGTCCTTTGCGGCGCGGCGCTCGGCATCATGCTGCTGCGTCAGGCTCCGAGCGAGCCGGCGCCTCAGCAACCGCAGGCCGGGACCGCCGCGTCATCGCTGGGGCACTTTATCGCGCTCGACGGCAAGCTGCCAGCGCCCGCGCTCGCTTTCACGGCGCGAGACGGCGCCGAAAAGCATCTCGCCGATTTCAAGGGCCAGTTCCTCCTCGTCAATCTCTGGGCGACCTGGTGCGGGCCTTGCGTCGAGGAAATGCCGGCGCTCGACCGGTTGCAGACGAAGCTCGGGCAGCGGCTCACCATCCTGGCGATTTCGCAAGACCGGCGCGGCGCGGCGGTGGTCGATCCCTTCCTCGCCAAAGCCGGCATCACCCATCTCGCGGTGTTTCTCGATCCCAAATCCGCCGCCATCGACGCCTTCGGCGTGCAGGGCCTGCCGACGAGCTTCCTCATCGGCCGCGACGGGATGATTCTCGGCAAGCTCGAAGGCGCCGCCAAATGGGACGAGGCGCCGATGCTGGCGCGGCTCGAGACCTATATCGCGGCGAAGTAACGGAAGCCGTCAGGGCGCGAAAGCGGCGCTGAGGAATTCGCCGCCGCGCGCCAAGCCCTCGCCGTCGATGCCATGGCCAAGGCCCGGGCGCAGCATCTGCTCGACCGGGACCTTCGCGGCTTGGAGGGTCGAATAGGCCGCAGGCAGCGCCTCGGGCGGCACCACCTCGTCGCGGTCGCCATGAACGAGGAGGATTTTGGGCCGGGACCGCATCTCGGTCGCGAGCAGCTCCGGTGCGAAGAGCCGGCCCGAATAAGCAACGACCGCCGCCACCGGCTTGGCGCGGCGCAAGCTCACATAAAGCGACATCATCGCGCCTTGCGAGAAGCCGACCAGGGCGAGCGAGGATTCATCCATCTTGCGCTCGGCCAAGAGCGCGGTGAGGTGCTGGTCGAGAATGCCGGCGGCGATGCGCACGCCTTCCAGCACCTGTTCCGGTGCGCGACCTTGGAAGCCGAACCATTGCCGGCCGAAGCTGCTCATCTCGCAGGGGAAGGGCGCGTGCGGCGACAGGAACTCGGCCTCGGGCAGGAGCGGCGCCCAATGCGGTGCGAGCCCGATGAGATCATTGCCGTCGGCGCCATAGCCATGCAGCAGCACAACGAGCTGCTTGGGCTTGCCGCCGCCGGCAGGGGCAAGCGAAGGGCCGTCGAGAGTCGATGACATGAGCGAGGGATAGAGCATCGCCGCCGCTTTGTTAAGGCCCCGCCGCGTTGCTAGCTTGCCGTCATGATCGTCACCCGCTTCGCGCCGAGCCCGACCGGGCTCTTGCATATGGGCCATGCCTATTCGGCGCTTTTTGCCTGGCGCCGGGCGCGCGAGGCGGGCGGGCGGTTTCTGCTGCGCATCGAGGATATCGATCGGACGCGCTGCCGCCCGGAATTCACCGCGGCAATCCTCGAAGATCTGGCTTGGCTCGGTCTTGATTGGGACGGCGAGGTGCGCCAGCAAGCGGAGCATTTCGCCGATTACGAAGCGGCGCTCGA
>Ga0070680_100001911_pt1 | contig 15300 bp, 42 predicted proteins | sample KBSC73BmetaG_FD_64672 | JGI IMG/M metagenome (GOLD analysis project Ga0070680, IMG submission 64672) | Corn rhizosphere microbial communities from Kellogg Biological Station, Michigan, USA - KBS C7-3B metaG | ecosystem: Host-associated > Plants > Roots > Rhizosphere | place: USA: Michigan...
GGCAATGTCGAGAACTCCAGCATCACCACGCCGGTCAGCGGAACTGTACCGACCGGCACGAACCTGGTGACGATCTCATGATCACCGCAGCCGTACCTCCACCGCTTACCCCCGCTCAAGAGGCGAGGGTGGCTGAACTCGTGGCTGCTGGCATCAAAGCCTGGTACGCGACACCCCTCGCCGCGAAGGACCGGGACGGGAGAACGTACACGCCCTACCAGGCTGATGTTCGCGGGGTGTACGGGTACGACAATGTCAGGGACGGCGGGCTGCTGGAGAAGCGCTCCGACGCCCTGGAAACCTCGGTCCGCGCCCTGAATGCTGCGATCACAGCGACCGGGGTGAAGGACGACGCGCTCACCGCGGCCATGGCGGACATGAACGCCCGGGTAGCCGAGATCAGGACAGCACTGGCCACCCCAATCCTGCCGTGAGTTCCAACGACTACGAACGCGGCAAGACCGACGCTCGCCTTGATGACCATGATGACCACCTCGCCAAGATCAACGGGTCCATCGAGCGAATGAGCAACGAGATGCACAGCCTGACGCTGGCTATCCAGCGACTCGTGGATCAGGGCACAGCACGCGACGCCACGGTCATCACTACCGCCGCGGCATTGAGGGATGCTGAGAAGGCCCGCAGGGACAAGTCCGAACAGACATGGTCCCCATTCGCCAAGACGATCACAGTTCTCGGGGTACTGCTGGTTGCCGTCGGCATCCTGCTTGCTGCAGTGCTGCGTTGACCCTGCTGACATCGTCTCCCCCAGACCCCGGGAGAACTCGTGCCAGATGAACCAACGATCGGCGAGGTCGTGAGGCTCATCGCCGGTCTCCAGCGGACCGTCGATCAACTGTCCGGCAAGGTCCTCACCGTCGAGGTGTGGAAGGCCGAGCGGGAATCGATGGAGTTCCGCATACGCGAGAACGAGAAGGACATCGCCACCGTTCAGGCGGAAGCGAAAGCCGAGCGCGATATCCGCCAGAACGAGAAGCGCCTAGCGGACGAACGCGCCTCGACCATGCGGCGACAATCGATCTTCGCAGTGCTCACATCGTTTGTCGCTCCCATCCTTGTCGGTCTCATAGTCGCTCTCCTGTTGAAGGGCTGATAGATGTCGGAGACCAACACCACGAAGAACCGGCGCGACCTGTTCGTTGTCGGTCTCGCTCTCTTCTGCTCCCTCGTTCTGGCCGGCGTAATCGGTGGCGGGGTGTTCTTCTGGCAGGAACTCGAACAGTCGAAGGCGGACAACGCCGCTCTTCGCGCCCAGGTCATCGGCTTGGGCGGGAAGCCGGTCGCCGAAGGTAAGCCTGGCGACCGCGGGCCCACTGGATCACCCGGCCCTCCGGGACCTCCTGGCTCTCAGGGGCTGCAGGGCAAGCAAGGACCCATTGGCATCACGGGACGCTCTCCTGAGTGCCTCCTCGTCCCCACCAGGTGCGTAGGTCCCAAAGGAGCCACCGGCCAACAGGGTCCAGCGGGGCCCGAAGGATCGCAGGGAGATCCCGGCGCTACAGGTAAGACGGGAGATCAAGGCCCGGCCGGGCCGCAGGGCGAGGTAGGGCCCGACGGCAAGCAGGGTCTACAGGGTGACGCCGGGCCAGAGGGGAAGCCGGGACCGCAGGGCAGAGGGATCACCGACACCGATTGCGTCGGGACCGGTGGCGACTCCCACTGGGTCATCACCTACACCGACGGGTCTTCTTCGACAGCCTCGGGCCCTTGCCGCCTTGTGATCGTCGATCCGCCCTCAGCGAAATAGAACGGGGACATCATGGCCAAACCGATGACAGCGGACCAGACGCTCGAGTATCTGCAGAAGTGGGGCGTCCGTGTCCTGCAGTACCCCGGCTGGCGCACACGCGGTCGGCCGGGCGCGTTCACCGACGTGAACGGTGAGGTCATCCACCACACCGGGTCGGACATCCAGTCGGACAGCTACCTGGACTTTCTGTTCAAGGTCGGCCGCCCGGACGAGGGGATCCCCGGGCCGCTCTGCCAGGGGGCCACCGACATGGACGGTGACTACCATCTTGGAGCTGTCGGTCGCGCGAACCATGCCGGCAAGGGCTCCGGCGCCACACTGCAGCGCATCATCCGCGAGGACCCCCGCAGCATGCTCGGCGAGATCAAACCGGGCCCCGACGACACCGACGGCAACGCCCACCTGTACGGCAACGAGGTCCGCTACGACGGCAACCCCGGCATGCGGGCGGCGCAGTACCACACCGCCCTGCTGGTGTCCGCGTCCCGCTGCGACTTCCACAGGTGGGGCCCGGAGTCCGTCATCGGCCACCGCGAGTGGACCGGCCGCAAGGACGACCCCGGCCACTGCCCGATGAATAAGTACCGCCTCGACCTCGAAGCCGTCCTCAGGGCCGGCCCCAAGCCCGGCAAGCCGCCGGTCATCATCGCACCCAAGCCGCCCACGGGCAGCACGAGCACGAAGGTACTCGACATGGAACTCAGCGACGTAGTCATCGCGGCCTCCGCAGGGCAGGCGGCCGTCACCGTACGGGACGTCCTCGCCAAGCAGTACTGGCTCGCCAACGAGCACCGGCAGGGCGGCTCGTTCCAGCTGCTTCACGGCAACTGGAACCTGTCCGGCACCAAGGGCGCCCTTGCACAGCAGGCCGACCGCATCGAAGCCGACACCGACAGGATCCCGTGATGACTCGCGAACCGCTCCTCACTGCCGCCGGTATCACTGCGGGCGTCACTGCTCTCATCGGCCTCCTCGTCGCGTTCGGCGTGAACGTGACCGAAGGGCAGACCGCCGCGATCCTCGGCGTCGTCGCTGTCGCGGCGCCGCTGGTCGTCGGGTTCTTCGCCCGCTCCAAGGTGACCCCGACCGCCGACCCGAAGGACGACTCCGGCGCACCGCTCACCCCGGCGGCCTGACATGTTCATCTTCAACCTGATCCTCTATATCGCCGCTGGCATCCTGTTCGCCCTGGCCGCCTTCAATGTCGGCTCACGGGTGAACCTGATCGCCCTCGGCCTCCTCGCCTGGGTCCTCGTGCCCCTCTGCAACCTCATCCACGCACACGCCTGACCGGAGCCAGCCATGTCTGAGACCAATCCTGACGACACCCCCAATGCCGCGCGCTTCGAGGTCGTCATCACCGGCACTGCGGAAGTGACCAAGGCCGCGGACATCGCCGCTGCCCGAGAGGCCGAAGAGGCCGAGAAGGAGAATGACCGATGACCACTGGGCTCCATGCCGTCAACTACGTGAACAAGTGCCTGAACGTCGTGTCGGGCACGACGTTCACCGCGCCCTCGAACACGTACGCGGAGCTCCACACGGCCGACCCCGGCTCCGCGGGCACCACTTCTACCTCCTCGGTGACCACTCGGGTCATCTTCGCCTGGTCTGCTGCCTCCGCGGGGAGCAAGTCGATCACCACGACTCTCCCGGCGTGGACGAACTGGGCAGGGACGAACAACGAGGTTGTGACCCACGTCGCGGTCTGGGATGCGCTGACCTCAGGGAACTTCCTGTACAGCTACGCGCTCACCGCGGCCAAGACCGTAGGAACCGGGGACACCCTGACCCTGACCTCCCACTCCTTCTCCATCGCTCCCCTCGCCGCCTGACCCTCTCCTCTACCGGAAGGGGTGACCAGTGGGCACCTTCGTAGCGGCTGACGCCAGCGCCGTCACCACCTCGGTCACCACTCTCACGGGGGTCACCTGGCCGGCGCACACCATTCATGACGTCGCGATCGTTGGGTGGGCAAGCGACAACACACAGACCCGCACCGAACCCCCAACGGGGTTCACGTCCGAGTTCACCAACGCCGACGGTTCCCTGAGGGCGATCGTCGCCAGCCTGGATACAACCGGCTCGGAGTCCGGGGATGTCTCGCTGGTCTGCGGTGGAGCGAACCGGCAAGCCGGGGTGCTCGCCTTGTATCGGGGCTACGACCCGAACATCACCAATGTCACTTCCCAGCCTGAGACCAGTGGCACAAACGTCACGTCTCACAACTCCCCGAGTATCACTCCGGCCAACGGGAACTCGGCGATTGTCCTCATCTATATGGATCGAGTGACGACCTCGGTAATCCCGACCGCTCCGGCGGGCTATCAGGTACGTGGTTCGTTCGCCACCAGCGGCTCCGGTGGAGTTACTGTCGTCGTGGCCGACAAGCTTGGCGGCCTCACGGGCGGGGTCCCGGAATCCCCCGCCGCATGGACCGGCGCTACGACCAGTACCACCGCGTACGTGATCGCGATGGAACTGGTCCCTCTCCCCGCTAGTCTCGCGGCGGCCGGTGACCTCACCGCGACCGCCACCCTCACGGGCGCTGCGACGGCGGCCAAGTCCATCAACGGCGACCGGACAGCGACCGCCACGTTGGCGGGTGCTGCCTCATTGGCGATCTCTGCGGTCGGGTCGCTCGCAGCTGCCGCCACCCTCACCGGCGCTGCGACCGGAACGAAGCCTGGCCTGGGGGACCTCGCCGCCACAGCACTGCTCACCGGAGCGGCGACGGTAGCGAAGCCAGCCAGCGGCAACATGTCCGCAATCGCGGACCTCACCGGCTCGGCCTCGGTGACCTCTGATCTCTCCGCGACCGGGGACCTGTCCGCCACTGCGACGCTCTCAGGTTCCGCTCTGGTGGACCACCGGGCCTCAGGTGACCTCACGGCCGCAGCCCTGCTGACAGGCGCAGGAGAGGCAAGTAAGGGCGCGAGCGGGGACATCTCGGCCGGCGCCACGTTGGCCGGCTCAGCCCTCATCCTCAAGCCCGCGACCGGGAATCTAGTAGCGACAGCCACCCTGACCGGTTCGGCCGAGGTCTTCCCTCACTTCGACCCTGCGCTACGGACCACCGCAACGGCCCGCAGGGCTGCCGCTAGCGCGACTATCCGAGCCAACTCGTCTGCTACTGCTGGCCGTCCTTCCGCCACTGCCACCGTCAGGAGTCCGGCATGACCGTCGAGTTCAAGCAGGGCGACCTGGAACCGTCCCTCATCATCGACCTGTGGGGTGAGGGCGCGGACCTGAACGACGTGGTGAGCTGGCGTCTCCTCGGCAGGATGCGTGGCGCCACGACTCTGCTGATCGACAGCGACGAGACGGCGAACGTGGTGGTCAACCCGACCGACGCAGAGCGGGCGACCCTCACCCACCGATGGACGATCCCGGAGACCGCGACTCTCGGCCTGCTGTTGCTGGAGGTCGAGGCTCACTGGCCGGGCGCACCACCGCGGCCACAGACGTTCCCGAGGGATCAGGTCAGGATCGCTGAAGACCTCGACCCGTAACCCCGAACACAGCAGCGCCCCGCTCTCCCATCCGTCCATGGGGGAAGCGGGGCGCTCCCATCCCGCCTTGCACATAGCCCATGACCGCGGCCTCCTTGATCAGCAGCAGTTCCCGTGGCGTGAACGAAGCCGCCAACTGGGCCACGTCATTGGCGCGCTGTTCGGCGCGGATCTGCAGGTAGCCAGCGAGGGCCTCGAGCTGGCTTGCCTCGCTCACAGCTTCTCCAGCCTCTCCACGTACGACCGGTCATGTGACAGCACATGCTCCCTGGTACCGAGGATCTCCTGATCCCAGAACACCTGGATCCCCATTGCCCCCAACATGGCTACGACAGTGCCGTCACCGTAGTCCCCGGAGCGGACCCGCATACCGAGGTGGATAGTGGCGGGCTTGATGCGGGACAGGTTGCTCGGCTCACTCATGGCTTCACCCGACATGGCGGCCATACCCGTCATTGCAGCAGCCGCATGGCAGGTAACCCCACGGCCAATCCTTCGGAGCCCCTGCTGCTGGCGGGTTGTCGAGGATGGTCTTCTCTTGCTCAGACATCGACGACCTCCCAAGCCGCAATCGGCCGGCTGACGAGCACAACCTCTAGCCCAGCTGAATGTCGACGCCAAGCGCGGAGGTGTTCCAGCGCCCGCTCCCTCGCTGGGTACATTTGCCGCCTCGTTTCGTCGTCGCTCTCGACCGCGCCCACTAGCTCTAGGTGTCCGCTTGCAGTCCGGATCGCGGCACACCACTGCCACTGGCGCTCCACTATGGTCAGCGGAGGGGCTGTCTCACTCATGAGCGAGCCTTCACGTTGGCTTCGGCCTGCGCAATCGTAGAGCCGTTCAAGACGAGCGTGTTCACCGCTACCTTGGCGAGCCGTAGCGCCTCCTCCTCGGTGAACCGGCAGCGGGCAAGGAAGTCGTCCTCGCGGTTACTAGGGCTCGGCTCCCGTTCCCACTCGCCGTCCCGGTTGAGGACCTGGAACAGACCCTTGACGCACCAGCGGTCATCACCTGGCTCGCCGCGCTCCTCAACCGTGAGGGTGTAGACGTACTTATCGCTGAAGGTGTACTCGTCATACCGGTCGGGGTAGACGGTCCATGTGGTCGCGCGCTGGCTACTCACAGCGGGCCCCCACTCATTGCCGCTCTTGCTATCGTTCACTTTGGTCGCCTCCTTGTAGGCGGTCTGCCGTCCACTCCTCGCCGGGAGTGGGCGGCTCTTTGCTTTGGTGCCGCAGATAACAGCCCGGCGAGCTTCCCCTCAGGGACCTGCCCCCATCATTCGATGCTCCCGCTGCGGCTCAAGAGCATCGGACTTTGCAGGTTGCCCGGCTGATCCGCCTCTGATCGTACTCCCGGTGCAGCGTCAGTTACCGGTCGGCGAAGATAGCAGCGGGATCAGTCCTTCGAGAAATTGCCGCGCGAACGCGACCGACTGTGCGTGCTGGTGCGGGATCTCGGTGTCGTACCGCTCCCACCTCCACCGACCGAGGTAGTCGATCGCTTCATTGGTGACGCCCGGAACAGGGAGGTTGGCAGACATGGCAACGGCGACATGTTCGTCGTGCTCTTCGAGGGCGCGAGTGGCAGTCTTGGGCTCCCACCCCCCGCAGGTGCACTCGGGGGCATCCTCGGGGTTGTTCCCGATCATGTGGTGAGCCCTGAGGACGGCCAGTATCTGCGCCTCCGTGGAGCAGTTCACAGCAGCCCGCTATCGAAGGCTCGGCGACCGTGAATCAAGCAGGCCAGATCCTGAAGCCCGTTCAGTGGGTCAGGGCAGGAGCATCGGCGCCCCCCGCAACCCCCAGCCAGCGACGGGTCCACGGTGAGACGGTCGGTACGCGGCAGTTCGAACGGGGTACGGCCACAGCACAGGGTGACCGCTTCGCCGTCTGCGATCAGGTGCACGGTCTCCATCAGTTCACCAGCACCCAGTCGACTGGATTGCCCCACTTGTCAGGCCCCTTCACTGCGACGTACCGCTGACCGCAGTCCGGGTCTGTCCACATCTCGCCGATCTCCGCGTCTTCAGGAGGGTGGCAGTTGAGATGCATCAGTTACCTCCCACCAGAGTCAGCCGTACCCACACCGACCCGTTGGCCTGACGCGCCCGCCAGTAGCCCTTGTGATCCGGTGTACCCACGTAGTCCAGGACGCACTGGTCCTCGACCGCGCACGTGATCGGCGCTACGCACGTACCACAGGTCGTGGACACTTTCGTGACCGAGGCCGGGACCTTGACGGCATTCGACGGGAGGACTGCTGAGCCGGCCACTGTGGCGATCGTGATGCAGGCGAGGGTGATCCGCGCTCCACGCTTCGGATGCATGGGTCAGCCCTCCTTGGAGCAGAGCGGGCAGGGGATCGCGAAGACCAGCCCCATCCGAACGGCGAGGTCGGAACCGGGCGGGAGGTTCTCCCATGCGGACCACGGCGTGCCTTCGTCGTCGTTCGCGATCTGCCGATCACCGAGGCACTTCGGACAGACGGTGGCATGCTCCTTGGAACTCTGCCGCTCTCCTGCCGCTCCGGCTTCCGAAGGGTCCTGTTGCAATGTCATGCTGCCGCTCCCAATCTGGTTTAGCCATGCGCGGTGACGTTCTAGAGGTTACACAGAACGTCCATTAAGATCAACGCATGCGAGCCTTCAAGTATCTGCGGATCAGCAACGACCCCGAGGGACTGGAGCTCGGCGTCTCCCGGCAGGACGAGGACACGAGCAAGTTGGCCGAACACCTGGGAGCCGAGGTGCTGGAGACATTCACCGACAACGACGTGTCCGCCAGCACGCTCAGCAAGAAGCCCCGCCCCGAGTATGCACGGATGCTGGCGGCAGCACAGGCGGGTGGGTGTGATGCGATCCTCGCCTACAGCAACTCCCGCCTGACCCGGCGACCAGCTGAATGGGAGGAGCTACTCAACCTTCACGCGGCCCGCAAGGTCGAGATCCACACCGTGGTCTCCGGCAGCGCCAACTTCGCCACCGCCGACGGCAGAGCTGTACTGCGCACCATCGCGGCCTGGGATGCAGCTGAGGCCGAGAGGCTGGGGGAGCGCACCCGCAGGGCCCTGGGCGCTCTGGCGAAGGACGGTGCGCCACATGGCGGATCACGCCCCTACGGGTGGGAGGACGACAAGGTCACGCCGGTCCTCTCCGAGGTGCAGATCATCAACGAGATCGCCGAGCGGGTCATCGGCCGGGAGTCCATCCACCAGATCGTCCGCGACCTCAACACCCGAGGGATCCCAGCGGCCAGAGGCGGGAAGTGGCAGCGGTCTTCCGTCCAGCACCTCCTCACGTCCCCGCGGCTGATCGGTATCCGGAGGCATAAAGGCACCGACTACCCGGCCCAGTGGGCGCCCGTGCTGGACGAGCTGAAGTGGCACCAGGTGCAAGCGATCCTCCGGGAGGACGGCAGGAGTACCGGCGGGAACGCCCGCGTCAGCCTCCTCGCCCGCATCGCTCTCTGCGGGGAGTGCGGGGGACTGATGCACATGAAGAACGGCGGCGACAACGCCCGCTACTACTGCCCTGCTTGCAGGCTCATGCGACTGCGGGATGTCGTCGACTACTACGTGGAACGCGTCGTCGTCCATCTGCTCGAGCAGGGCTTCGCGCCGGCCGAACCCCCACCGCCCGCAGACCTGAAGCGGCTCAACGCCCTGAAGCTCAAGATCGCCCAGACCGTGGAGGCTTTCACCGAGCATGACGCCCAGCCTCCCCGGGAGTATGCGGTCACGATCGCGAGGCTGAGGGAGCAACTGACGGCCGAGGAGAGGCGGCTCTACCCAACCCCGCAGGGACGTGTCGCCGGGGCGGTGATGGGGCTTGGCGCCGAAGAGGCGTGGAACGGACTGACGCTGGACCTGAAGCGGAAGGTGATCGTCGACCTGGCCGAGGTCCGGCTACATCGCGCTCTCACTGGGAGGAGAGCGTTCGACCCCGGGACGGTCGAGATTATCCCGCGTGCATAGGTTCTGATCCGTCCGGTATCCGGGTGTAATCCAACTGATACTTCACGAGGTGTAGCGCTCAGGCCATATGAACGATCAAGTGGGGGACACCGACCGCCACACGGGGGATGCCTGTTTAGCGGCCGGTGCCCACTCATACAAACGAGTGAGCGCCGGAGAGGTTACTCATGACCGAAAAACTGGGGGATGCCGTGGATGAGCTACTACGCATTAGGGCTGAGATCGAGGCTGCACTAGAGCAGGTCGACCAGGTCATCTCTGAGGCGGTGGCGTCTCTCGATTGATGAGCTTCTCCAGGTCGTCAGCCGCCTTGCGGAATCTATCCAGGGCCTCGCGGAGTTGTTCCCTGTCCAGCTCCTCGGGCCGCTCCCCCTCCACCGGCACCCAGTAGCCGAGTCCTCGTCGAGCCTCGATCTCTGAGACTCCGAGCACTTCGGCGATCCGAGGTATGCGCTCCTCGTTGACGACTGTCCGGCCGTTCTGCCAGCCGTAGACGGTCTGAGTGGTGACCTCTAGTGCATCCGCTAACTGCCGGACGTTCATGTTGCGGCGTTCCATCTGGGCGGTGAGCCAGGCGCCGTGCGTCTGTGCCATAGCCACAACTTTCGAGTGGTGCGTGTTACCTGTCAAGTTGCACGCCAAGAAAGTCACACTTGCATCTTGACAGGTGACAGTTACCAGATGCAGGATGATCCACATGAAGCCGACCGAGATCCACGAAGAGTGGGGCAAGCGAGTCAGGCAAGCGCGCCGGGCGAAAGACATCACCGCCGTGAAGTTCGCCGCCGACGTCGGCATCAGCCGCACACAGGTACACCGCATCGAGTCCGGACAGCAGGCCCCCAGTGACGGGCTGCGGATCCGCATCGCGGAAGCCCTCGACGTCGACCCCAACGAGATCTTCAGCTACGACCTGCGGGACGCCTCATGACGCCCCGCAAGGGCAGGCCCCTTCAAGGCAAGGAGGGTGAGCGCGCGGCCAGTAGTGCAATCAAGAAGCTCGCCCGCGGCAAGCCCTCCAAGAGCAAGAGCGAACTTCCTGGCGTCACCATCCGCCGCGGACGCCAGGAGGGCGTATGACCACCGAGCAGGCCGCCCTCATCGACCAGGCGGCGCGCGAGCGGGCTGGCCATTGGCTCGCCGGCGGACAGCTTCCCGAGCAGGTCCAACGCCGACTCCGACCGCTTCTCACCACGGCCCGCAAGAAGGCCGCCTAGTCCCTGGACGGCGGTGGTCGAGGCACCCCCCCAACTCCCGCTGCCGTCCAGGCTCCAACACCTGAAGTACCGCACACAAGAAGGGGCCACAGCCCCCCGATCCGCAAGAACGAGGGCTGTGACCCCACAACAACGAATTGAGGGTATCGCAGATGCTGACCGCAATCGTAGTGATCGTGGTGGTGATCGGGGCTGCAGTGGCCGCGGTCCTCCGCGACATGAAGCACCACCCGGAGCGCTACCAGGACACCGAGGTCGACCAGTGGTCCGACATCGAGGGTTGGTGACCCTGTGAGCCCCCACGGCCCCGGCGAGACAGCGGTCGCCTACGCAGCGGCAGCTGACCTGTTCGCCCAGCGGATGATCTGGCTCGGCGACCTGTTCACCAAGCACCCCTACCTCAGGGCTGAGGGCGCGATCATCCGCCCCATGGGGATCGACATCACCACGGTCGGTTTCAACGGCATCCTCCGCGACTGGGACAGGGCCCTGCCGCCGATCGTCGTCCGCGACACCGGCTTCTTCCCCATCCAGTCCGGCCTTGGCGTCGAGGACGTCCTGAAGACCGGCGTCTGCACGGTCCATATCCGCCGCCTCGACAGTGTCGGGAGCCACTGATGGCCAGCGCACCTGGACGCAAGGACTCCTGCCTCGTCGCTCTCATCGTCGGCTTCGGTGGCCTCGCCTTCGTCGGCTGGGCTGCCTCCGAGATCGTGCGGTGGGTCGTATGACCGCCACCCTCTACGCACTCAACCGCCTCCACGACGTCTCCGGCGTCTCCGGTGAGGGCGACGACAAGGCAACGGTGGTCGAGTTCGAGTCCGGTCTCGTCGCCATGCACTGGAACTCCGACACCCCCACGGTCGAGGTCCTCACCGACATCAGGCACGTCATGAAACTTCACGGCCACGGAGGCGCATCCGTCTTGACCATCCTCGAGAACCGTCTCGTCCGCGCGTATCAGCGAGTCATGCCCTTCGTGGTGGCCAGCCAGGACCCTACGCGCCCCTTCACGGTCGGCGCCCACCCCGATCACCCAGACCGCCTGCGCCTCGTGTTCTGGAACGAGCGGGCGTGGAAGTTCTGGATCGCTCTCTTCGATGGCAGCTCTGACGCCGCCACCCACACGGAGGTCAACGGGGAGATCCAGCACCAGTGGATCGACCCCGAAGGCGATCTTTGGTTGGTCCATTACACGCCTACAGCAACCAGTAACGACCCGGAGGAAGACCGATGACGTACACGCCGGAGGAGCAGAAGGCCAACCGGGAGAAGTGGGTCGCAGCCCTGCGGTCCGGGGAGTTCAAGCAGGCTCAGGAGGTCCTCAAGACCGAGGGGCCAGACGGAGAGATGCGCTACTGCTGCCTCGGCGTCGCCTGCTCGCTCGCGATCCGAGAGGGGATCGAGGAGGACTGGCCGGACGCGGCGTACGAGGACTGGGATCAGGAGCTCCCCGTCTCGATCAGAGACTGGCTGGGCTTGCAGAACAACAGCGGGTATCTGGTTGACGAGATCGAAGGCGAAGAGCACCTGATCGGCCTGAACGACAAGGCCAACTACACCTTCGCCCAGATCGCTGACGTGATCGAGTCCGGCAAGGTCAAGCTGCAGGGCCTCCACTCATGATTACCAACGCGATCGTGTGGCGGCATGCCCGACTGGCGGTAGGTCTGGACGTTCAGCCGGCCGACCACTTCGCTGAGCGGATCCACGGCCTGTCCACGGTCCCCGACATGCCTGGGTGTGACACGTCGTTCATGGCTCGTACCCGTGAGCTGCGTGGACTGGTAGGTGTGCGATGAGCGAGAACATGCGGATCGCTTTCGGCCTCAAGGTTCGCGACCTCCGCGAGCAGCAGGGATGGAGCCAGGGCAGCCTGGCGCAGGAGATGCGCCGCAAGGGCTTGAAGGCCACGGCTGCCCGGATCTCGCGACTGGAGCACGGCGACAGGAACATCCTCCCGAATGAACCGCGCGTCATCGCCGCAATCTTCGAGGTGGACGAGTCCTACCTGTGGAGTTCGCGATGAGCTTCGTAGCGCGGAACCATCCGCAGCAGGTCGCCGAGCGTGGCCCGCTGGACGAGATCGACGACCGCACCACACCGTGGGACTTCTTCACGCCTATCTCCGAGCGCTTCGGGGGCTTCACGCTCGACGCCGCTGCGGCTGAGCACAACGCCCGGTGCGAGAAGTACTACACCCGCGCCACCAACGGCCTATTGCAGTCATGGGCAGGCGAGAAGGTCTGGTGCAATCCGCCGTACTCGCACCCAAACCTGGGCCTGTTCCTCGCCAAGGCTCACCACGAGTTCACGACCATCCAGCCCGCCGACCTGATCGTGATGCTCCTGCCCGCCAATCGCACAGAGCAGGCGTGGTGGCAGCAGTACGTCGAGCCCTTCCGTGACGGCCGGGATCCGCATGGCCCGCGCATCGAGTTCCTGAAGGGCCGCCTGCGGTTCCTGAAGCCCGGCCAGACCGAGATCCTGCCGAACGAGCGTCCGCCCTTCGGCTGCCTGCTGGCGATCTGGGGGTCCTCATGACCGCCCTCCTCACTGCCGCCGAGGTGGCGCAAGCTGCCTGGGTCGCAGCGGCCTGGGCCTTCATCATCGCTGCTTTCGGTGGCGGTCTCCTCATCCGCAAGGCGAGGGCCAGAGGCAAGCGGCTTTTTCGCGATGAGCCCACCGCCCGCGTGAAGTCACTCCACCAAGACAACTCCCACCTGCATGAGGCGGACGCGCTATGACCGGCGACGAGCACTACAAGGCGTCTGAGGACTGGCTAACCGCAGCCACCGAGAACGACCTCCCGTACGAGAGAGCGGTCGTTTACGCCAACGTTGCACAGACGCATGCCCTGCTGGCTCAGATCGCCACCGCTCGCGAGTTGGGTGCTATCCAGCAGGCAGGCATCGACGCCTTCAAGGCGGCCGACGTGGAGACATCGAAGGCCGGTCAGTTGTTCTGCAGGCGCACCCAGAACTGCCGCCTTGCTGACGGCCACGCAGACGGGTGCAGGCCATGACCCCCGACGAACTGCGCCCCATCCTCGCCGACTACCGCAAGCAGGTCCAACGGGCATGGTCCAAGGCCACCGCAGCCCCCGGCTTCGAAGGTGCTGACGGTAGCCCTGTAGGGCAGTGCGGCGTCACGTCGGCATGGCTGCGAAACCAGCTCTGGGCAGATCACGGAATCTGGACCGCCTACCGCATCGGAACAGCGTGGCGCCTAGGCGACGACAACCCAGTCTCTGATCACTGCTGGCTGGAGATCGGTCGCGGCTGGGAGCGCATCATCATCGACCTCACGGCCGGTCAGATGGAAGGGCTGCCTGACGACGCGATGTTCTGCGAAACCTTCCGGACGTTGTGCTCGTACGAGATCAGCTACGTAGCCAATAGCTGCCTGTCTGATGCGCAGTTGGCCGAAGACCCCGTGCAAGCCCGCCTTGCCCTACTGGAAGGAGCGCTGTCGTGAAGCCCCGCTACCTCCTCCTCGCCGGCTGGGCGCCGGTCCTCCTCGCGTTGTGGACCTACCGCCGTCATCTCGTGGCGTTGCTCCAACCGGACGGCTATGACCCGGTGGCTGTACGTACCGCATGGCTGGAACGCGAGAGGAGCAAGCGATGAGTGACGACCGCGCGGAGAACGCATGGGACGAGGTTCGAAACAACCTCGTCCGCTGGCTACGAGGTCGCGCCACTGAGAACGAGCGAGTTGCGGCACTCGGCGGCCAGGATGACCCGGAGATTCAGCGGCTACTAGCGGAGATGGGGTCACCCACCTACGCACAGCAGGCCGTAGCCGAGCGCGCGCTGGCCGCCCAGATCGCCGCCCTCGCTGCCCCGGAGGCCACCTCATGACGTGGCGTATCGAACTCTCAGACACCAACGAAGACCTCCCGTTGGTGGCGGTGATCAAGGCGCAGGCGATCTGGAAGCGCCTCACGGTGATCCAGCGCCTGGCCGTAGCTGCCGCATACCCGGACGCCTCGGTCATCGCAGGCAGGAAGACGCTCCGCTGTCTCTACGACCGGGGCTTTATCGAGGTCGGAGATGTCCTCACCGAAGCGGGCAAGCAGGTAGCCCGCTGGAACCTGCCCAAGAACGGGGAAAGCCATGGCGCATAACAAGTACTACGAGGAGTGGACCGAGCAGGCTTCCTGCCGCGAGATCGGCGGTGACGAGTGGTTCCCGGAGATCGGCCAGAGCCCCATCGAGGCCAAGCGGATCTGCATGTTCAGCTGCCCGGTCAGGTTCGAATGCCTGGACTACGCGATGCGCCTGGAGCAGGGCCTGAGCAAGACGCTACGGCACGGCCTGTTCGGTGGCCTGTCCCCCACTGCCCGCATCCAGTACGAGCCTGAGTGGCTTGCCCAGCAGGAGGTGACTGCGGCATGAGCGCGTCCTACGAACGGTTCGACGCCCGCATGGACGAGGCCCTTGAGAAAGACCCGCCGTTGATCAGGTGGGTGCCGAACGGCAAGGGCGTGATGGTCGCCGTCGAGGTCCTCGACCGGCACACCGAAGCCCGCACCTGGGACATGGGCCGCCACACCCGAAGGGATGTCGCATGAACTTCAAGCTGGATCTCGACTACATCGACGTCGCCGCCCGGATCGCCCAGTTGCGCGAGAAGCACCCGGAGGGATCGCTGCAGCAGGTGTCCCTGCAGTTCGTCGACTTCGCTGGTACGTCATGGGTGGTCTACACCGCCGCCGCGTACCGCACGCCTGGCGATGAGCGGCCAGGCATAGGGACCGCCTGGGAGCCCGTACCTGGGAAGACGCCCTACACCAAGGACTCCGAGCTGCAGAACGCTGAGACGGC
>Ga0070680_100001922_pt1 | contig 15264 bp, 9 predicted proteins | sample KBSC73BmetaG_FD_64672 | JGI IMG/M metagenome (GOLD analysis project Ga0070680, IMG submission 64672) | Corn rhizosphere microbial communities from Kellogg Biological Station, Michigan, USA - KBS C7-3B metaG | ecosystem: Host-associated > Plants > Roots > Rhizosphere | place: USA: Michigan...
CTGCGCTCGAGATGGTGAACGAGGTGCGCGCGAAACAGGATCCTCACGGCCGATCCGCCGCGGGGCTGGCCGAGCCGCTTTAGGAAACTGTTAACAGGCTCGGCGGGTCTGTGGCGAATCGATCCGCGGTGTGCTTCGCGGCCGAGTCACGTAACGAAGCTTGTCCTCCGCCGAGCCGGTCGCGCGGCGTTGCTCGGCACCTCGGACCGAGCGCCTTCACTGGCGGGCACGCAGGGCCTCGGGCGCTCGAGCATGGCGACATCACTCTCCCATGAACCAGGGAGCTCGATGCGCAGCGTCGCCCCGTGAGGTGATCCTGGCTCGAGCGTGAGCGCACCGCCGTGCGCCGAGACGATCGACTCGCAGATCGACAGCCCCAGGCCCATGCCCTGTGGCTTCGTGGTGTAAAAGGGTTCGAAGACGCGGCGGCGAACCCGAATGTCCACGCCGGCGCCGGAATCCTCGATCGTGATCGCGATGCCGTTCGCGCCGAGCGGAAGAGTCCGAACTCCGATGTCGCGCCTGCGGCCGGTTATCGTCGCGAGCGACTCGATCGCGTTCTTCAATCCATTCAGGAGCACTTCGAGAAGCTGACCTCTGTGTGCGCGTATCGACAGCGCCTGCGGCGCGAGATCGAACTCGACGCTCACGTGATGCGCCTCGAGATCCAGTCGCATCAGCTCGACCGCCTCGCGAACGAGCGCGTTTCCGTCGACGGCCGCGCGACTCTGCGCGCCCGGAGCATCGAACATCGTGCGGACGGAATCGATGATCTCGCCGGCGCGGAGCGCGCTGTCGCGAATGTCGTCCAGCGAGGCTGAAACGTCCTCCGGGCTCTGCGGCGACGTGGAGAGCAGTCTGGCGCAGGCCTTCTCATTCAGAAGAATCGCGGTCAGCGGTTGACGAAGCTCGTGTGCGAGCGCGCCGACGACGATCTCGATGGCCGTGCGATGTCCTTCACGTTCCTGTTCCCGCCCGAGCACGGCGAGGACGAGACGGCGATGCAGCATGAGGGACTCGGAGAGGAACACGATCAACACGAAGCTCGACGACACCACGCCCATCGACCGGCTCACGTAGAACACGAGACTGAATCGAGAGCGGATGATGACCTGGAAGAAGGTCTCGATCAGCCATGAGCACATCGCGACTTTGAGCCACAGGTCGATCATCGACGTCGCACGCCGCCTGAAGACCACGATCGACACCACGGCTTCGAGGAGCAGCAGTTGCGTGCCGAACTCGTGGAAAACCGCCGTCGTGTGAATGGAATCCGCCATGATCGGCGGGAGCAGATCGGTGCCGACGATGAAGAGCCATGTCACCGCGGCGATGCTCGCGCTGACACCGCCGACCGCGACGCCGATCGAGATTGCGGCGCTTCCGTCGTCGTCCGATGATTCCGTCCGCCGTTCCCTGAGCAGCGTGTACGCAACCGCGCTGAGGACGAACACGAGATGCTGCGTCATGTACAGCCACGCCGTCGTCTGGACGCGAGCACCAAGCAACCCACTTGGCGCGAAGGCGCCCGGGAACGTCAGCGCGTGCGGGATCATCGTCAACGACTTGAACAGGAAGCCACTCGCGAGCGCGAGCAGCGCACGACTTCGCGTGACGGAGAACTGTGCGTATAACAACGCCGCCGTGATGACGTCGTTGAGGCAGATGATCGTGTTGGCGATGGGGACGAACGCGTCGTATCGCTGAAGCTGAACGTCGCGATACGCGACGGTGCCAAGAAACGCGGCCGCCAGCACGATGACGAGCGCTCGCGCAATCCAGCGTTGCCTGGGCCCGGGCGGAAGCGTGGATATGAGGAATGGACCGGCTTGCCAGCCTGTAGCCTGGCGGAGTGCGGGCGCGCTTCGCGCCGCGCGGGCGGAGCTCGACTCGTGGCCCATCATGCGGATGCTCGTTCCGCGAAAACCCTCGCGTGGTGCCGCACGAGCTCGAGGAGCAGGTCGGAATCCAGTGGCTTTCGAAGAATGACGCCGGGCCACGCGTCTCGGATGGCTGGGGCGAGCTCCGACCGGTCCTGTCCGGTCATGAAGATTATTGGTGTCGCCGTGCCGCGAGCGCGGAGCTGCTCCGCGAGGTCGAGGCCAGTCATCTCGTCGTGAAGGTAGACGTCGAGACAGATGCAGGCCGGCGCGCTCGGCGCGCGTGTCAGGTAGTCGCGCGCGGAATGAAAGGCCGTGGCATTGATCCCGTGCGCGCGCAGCAGTCGCTGCAACGCTCGACGAATGGGTTCGTCGTCGTCGACAATCGCCACCCAGGTTTCGGTGCCGAGAATCGCGCTCATCAGAACAGAGATATGAGGAGCCTAATGTTCACGGTCCAGCCTGGCGGGCAGGATTGGACCTTAGGCCATGTTCCGAGAGGACGCGGGCGGAAACAGGATCCTCACGGCCGATCCGCTGCGGGATTGGCCGAGCCTCTCTGCGCTCCGAGAGAGCCGAGCGCGCCGCGGTTGGCGGCGATGAGCGCGATGCGATCGTCGGGAAGATGCCACGACCCGGGCTTACACAGTCGGATCGCTGCGTCTTTCAGAGCTGGCGGAAGATCGCTTCGCTGCAGGAACGCCAGCGTTCCCGGATATTCCCAGTTGTTGTCGAACCCCTTCGCGTCCCATCGCGCAATCACGCCGTCGAGCTGCGCCAGACTCGTTTCCGCCAGTGCGGCGTCGTGGCGCATTGCCGCGGCGAGATACCGGAACAGCGCGGCATTGTACTGGCCGCCCGGCGTCTCGTCCTCGTCCGCGAGATGGCGCGCAGCCAGGGTATCCACTTCCGCGTATCGCCCGGCCGTGAGCGCAATCTCGAGATAGTCGTCTTCGAGCTTGCGATACGTCGCCGGATCCGTGGTGCGCAGGGCTTGATAGCTCTTGAATCCCCTCGCCGAGGACATGACGCGCCAACTGCTGTCGAAGGCGGCTGGATTGGTCGGCGCGATGCGCTCGTGCAGCACGCTCGCCAGCACTCGACGCGGCCAGAGATTCGTCTTCATCGAATCGGCGAAATGTTCGAGAAGTCTCACGCCCTCGGGGAGCTGCTTGTGATCGGCGTAGTGGTCCACCAGGTCGACGTAGCCGCCTTCGTCACTCGGAAACGCGAGGATTCCGTGAAGGGCCTCGTCGCGCCAGTCACAGCGGCCGTCCGCGTTGAGGTCGCACGCCTTGAGCTGAGTCAGACTCTCGCGAATGACGACGTCGTGGTTGGCGAGGCTGTCCAGGATCATGATGACCGAATCGCGCCGGCCGCCGTCCGGCTCCTCGTACAGCGCCCTGCTCACCGAATCCGTCGTGGTCCGGGCAATCGCGATGAGCGCGTCGTTCAGCCACGCCCCTCCAAAGACCTGTGGACGGCGATCGAGCAGCGTATCGAGCGCGACGAGCCGGGCCATCGACGGCAGCGTCCCGATGGCCGTGACTGCCCGCATCGCCACCGAGCGGATCAACGTGTCGGGAGCCTTGGACGCGAGCAGAGTCACGAGACTCGTGCGCGCCTTCCCAGCGAGCAACGCGTTCGGAGCCACCGCCGTCCGGCCGAGAACGTTGGCGGCGAGGATACGTTGCCCGGAGTCGCCGTGGACGAGCAGACTGTCGTACACTCCGAGCGCACGCGCGATGCTCGGTTCCCAGTTGGGAAACGGTTGCGTCGCCGCGGGCGACATTCCACCCAGACCGGTGACGAGCGCCGCGTGCAGGCGCTTCGTGTGGTCGTATGGGCTGGTCTTCGGCAGCAGATGCAGCAGGTATCCAGCCGACGCTTCCGCGAAGAACGGCCTGGCAAGCGCGTTGACGATCTCGGCGTCGCGCTGGGCGGTCGCGCTGTCCGCGGCGGGCCTGAGCGCAACGATGAGCGACCAGCCGGGCGTGTGTCGCACGCGCCAGCCATCGGCGAGGATGATCGCGAGCGTCGGAAGGAGCGCGACGATCATCACACGCGCGCCCCACGGCCAGATCAGAACGGGATACATCCAGTGCGCGAGCGCAGCGCGCCACCGCTGCGGCCGCGAGAGCTCCGCTCGGATTCGGTCGAGCGCCTCGAGCGAACGCTCGTTCGGCGCGCCCCAGAGGATGCGGAGCAGGCGCCTCCGCAGCGTGGGGTTGGCGTCGCGCCAGAGCGACTCCAATCCTTGCACGGTCGCTTCGCGCTTCGTCTTCACGAGCGAACGGTGCGCGATGCGGCGCAACTGCGGCGAGTCGCCGCGCAGCCATTCGATCAGCACATCGGATGGAACCGACCGGCCATAGCGTCGCAACAGACGCCGAGGCGACCAGCGGACCGATTCGTCCGGCCGAACCAGCGCATTCGCCGCGATGCGCGCCGTCTCCGCATTGGCGAACACCTGGCTATAGATGGCGCGGCGCTGGCGGCGAGCCATCGTCGCCTCGCGCAACACCAGGCTCCCGATGAAGACGCCGACGACGTCCGTGAGGAACGAGCCCCAGAACACCAGCACGGCAGCCGTGTAGCAGGCGTACTCGAACGGAACCACGACGACGCGCGTGAAGGTGCTCTCCGTGGCGGCATACGGAGCGACCACGTACCACGTCGTCGCCCAGATGAGCAGCGCGAGCACCTCGAGCCAGAGGAGACGTGCGGCCGTGCGGCGCCGGTGGATCGCGAAGGACGCAAGGCCGTGCACCAACGGCAGAATCGTGAAAACGTTCAGCGAATAAAAGATCAGTGCGACGAACCGCTCGCCCGCTCCGGGCGTATGCGAGAGATCGCGCTGGCGTCGGAGCATGGTCGCCGTGACGCCCAGCATCAGGCCGGCGACGATCGCATAGACCGTGGCGAGCAAGGGATCGCTGCCCCACAAGGCAGCGAAGACGACCACGCCGACGAACAAGCCAATCGACGCGAACACGGCACCGAGAACCGCCACGGTCCAGCGCATGAGCGACGTTGTCGTCGTCAGCGCATCGAGCACCTGTCGAAGCGACGCCGGCGAGCGTAGCCGCGCGAGCGCCGTCGTGGCGCCGTCCCGGTCGTCGGGGTCGACGTCGCGGAGCGCGATCGCGATCAACGCCTCGACAGCGTCGCTCGTCTCGAGCGCACGAAGCGAATCGATCGCCACCACCCGGAGCTCGCGGTCCGCATCATGATCGTCGACCACCTTGGCGAGCAGCGAAACGACGACCGGCTCGCGGAATGCACCCAGCGCCGCGAGCGCAGCCGCGCGGTACGGCGAATGTGCCGACGCTGCCTCGTGCAGCAGCTTGTCTCGCTCGGCCGGTCCTCCCAGGTCGCGGAGGCTTCGAACCGCCCGCGCACGTACGCGCGGGTCCTCATCGCTGATCGCCACCTCGAGCGCGCGGCGGCTCGCCGTGGCGTCGTCGGCGAACCGCGCGAGAATCTCGACGGCGCGACGGCGAACATTCCAGTTCTCGTGGAACGTCGAGCGAAGCAGCAGATCGAGCTGGTCTTCCGGTCGCTCCACACGCTCGAGCCAGTACGCTGCCGCGCCGGCCGACTCCTCGCCGCCCTGAAGCAGCGCGCATTGAAGCACGAAGCGCGTCTCCGCGGCGCTCAGCGAGAGGTAGCGGCGTTCAGCATGAATCTCGTGAAAGCGAGCCGCCGACAGCAGTCGGCCACTCTCCTCCCAGTCGCGAAAGCCATCGGCGACGAGACGCTGAACGCGCTCCGTCTGATCGGCTCTCGTCTTGACGTCGGCCTCGATGATGGCGAGCGCCTGCGGCGGAACGACCCGAAGCCCTCCGAACGGACGCTTGCGGAGGAGTCCTCCCGGAACCGACAGGCTGTCGATCACTCGATCGAAGACGGCAACCCTGATTCCGGTTCTCCGTGAGAGAACACTCAAGTCCGGCGCACCGCTTCCACCCGGCTGCTCGGCCAGATACTCGAGGAGGGCGCGGGCGGCGTCCGCGTCCTCGGGATTCGCCTCGTCGAGCGATTCGAGTTGCCGCTCGACGTGCCGGCGCAGAATGCCGCCTGCCCCGCCGGCCCGCCGCAGCTCGTCGACGTCCAGCGTCGTCACGCCGAGCGCGCTCGCGCGCTCGAGCGCCCAGTCGTGAACGAGGCGAACCAGCGGCAGCGTGTTGCCCCAGCTCGTTCGACTCAGCTCGGCGCATTCGTCCGCCAGCGCGTCGACGCACGCGTCCGTGAACTGCACTCCGGGCGACGACCGCACGACACTGAGCACCGCGTCGTGCACGGTGATCGAAGGCAGCTCGTACTTCGCGCGTGTCGCTTCGGGATAGTAGCGCTCGAGCGCATAGATGCCCGTCAACTGCCGCGCATCCGTGACCAACACGAGCCGCGCCGCCGGGTCGGCCCGCCCGAATTCGGCGAACAGCGCATCGAGCTCGGACCGCTGCTCATCGCGCGGCAGATCCAGCAGGCGTTCAAAGCTGTCTAATATGACTATACTCGGACGCCGGAGCGCCTCGGCGAGGGTCGCGGACGAATCACCGCTTCTCAGCAGCCGCGGCCACAGGGGTTTGCACTTGGCGTAGAAGACGCTGATGTCCGGATTCTGCTCCACGAGGCGCGGAACGATGCGATTGCGCACCATCTCCGACTTGCCCGAGTTCGATCCGCCGTAGAGCACGACGATGCGCGTCTCGGCGTCCGCGACCTCGCGCGCGAGACGCGTCGCCTGCTCGTCGCGCTTTTCCAGCAACTCGGCCGGCGGAGCCAGTTCCGCGGTGAGCAGGTCCCATCTCGGATTTTCCTGAGACGAGATCACTGGTCCGCCCTCGGAAGGCGGGGACGCGCTTCCGGCGGGATGATCTCGTGCAGATTGTCGATGATGTAACGCGCCATGCGCTCTCTCGTTCGGAGCGGCACCTTGAGCATGCTTCGAAGCCACGCCGAGGAAGGCCAGCTATGGTCTTCCGTGAAGCTGGCGTACTCGGCGACGTTGATCGCTTCGTGTAGCTCGGCGAGACTGGGCGAGTCGAAGAGATCGCGATACGACTGGAACGAGACGACGCGCGTCCGCGCGAGCAGGTGACAGACGGCATGCACGTGAGCCAGCGTGAAGCGGCTGTGCACGTCGGCGCCGCGCGTGCGCTCATAGCCGTCCGCGAGTCCATCGATGATTCGCGGGTCGAAGTCGAAGCCCGCTTCGCGTGCCGTATCGCCGATGATCGACGCGACCTCGTCCCGGCTGAACGACGCACACTGCAGCGTCGCCGCGGGGATGTTGGTGATCTCCGCGGCTCTCCGGATCGCCGCCGGACGTCCGTCGTCGGTCGTCACGAAGACGACGGTCAAGCTGCCCGTGCCAGTCGGCGGCAGCGAGCGCCTCAGGTCCTGCACGAGCTCCGCCTCGGCGGCCCGCGTCGTCTCGACATGGGCCGTGAGGCGCTCGAATTGGTCGAGAAAGAGAACCACGCGCTTTCCGTCCGTACGGTTGGCGAGGTGTTGCAGCGTCCCCGCGAGATCGAGGCCCGACGGCGGCGTTTCACCGCATGCTGCCAAGCAGGACGCAACGGCTCCAGGGAGAAACTCGCCCAACAGCGCAGACGGCAGTCGTTTCTCTCCGCCGGGCGTCGGTGGACCGGATGGATCAGTGCTGTGGCAGCGAACGTAGAGACCAAGCACGTCCGATTCTCCGTGCGGCCGCAGGCGCGACAGCAGCCCTGCTCGGACGAGCGACGTCTTGCCGGCGCGACCCGGGCCGGAGAGCACGATGACGCGTGGAATCGGATCGCGCGCAAAGATGTCGAAGAATTCAGCGATCTCGAGATCGCGCATCCTGAGCGCCGGCCGATCGCTGACGTCGTGACTTTCAAGAAACTTGAATGGATTCGTCGACGGTGCAGGTCCAGGGTTCCGATCTGCCGTCAGATGCTGCCTGAGCTCAGCAAAGAATTCGTCGAAGGTCGAACGAATCTCGGAGCCGTCGGAGTTGCGAAGTCGCATCAGGCCGCGCAGATGCGTCGACGGACCTCCCGGATCGACGCAGACGACCGATCCGCCGCGATCGCTGAATGCCCGGATGACACATGCGTCGTCGAAGCGGTAGCCGCAGACGATGGTGTCGCGCGCCGTGAGCTTGTTGACGAAGCCCTCGACGGGTTCCGGATACCGATACATCTCGGCGGAGTCGAACAGGAAGTAGTCGGACGAGCGAAGGCTGCCGTGCAGCTTGATGATCTTGATGCGTGGTTCGTCGGAGTCGAGCAAGCGCTGCAACTGATTCGGATCCACTTCTCCGCGAATGATGACGCGGAATTCGTTGGCGCCGACGCCCGCGCGACTCAGGGCATCCTCGAGCAGGGTGTCGAAGTTGAAGGTCACCACGACGTCGAAGAAGCCATCCTTCAGGAGCTTCGCGAGGTGTGTATAACCCGAGCTCGGGGCCTTCGTGAGGTATGGACGAAGGAACGCTTTGCGGTCGTCCGGGGTCGCGCGGCGCCAGAGCTCGTCGAACCGCTGGTCGACGTTGCCCTCGATCCCGTCACCGTGGTTGCGCACCAGCTCCTGAACCAGCGTTGCGCCTGCGGGAACACCCGAGCTGATCGAGGCGCCGGCGCCGAGCATGAGAATGTACTTGGGAGCCTGCTGATCTCGACGGACGCTGATCAGGCTCGCGACGCGCTTGGCGGTTTCCATAGCTCGCCTCGACGGTGTCTCGGGGGAAAGACGCGGGCGGCATCTGCATTCCCGCGACGACGTCCTGATCTCATACGCGGGAACGCCAACGTACCAGTCATCGCGGGGAGCCGCCAGAGCGCGCCCGGCCAAGAACATGCGCCCGGCGTGCTTACGCTTTCGGCACAGCCCCCGAATTCCAGTCTACGCCGCCGACGCGCGTTCGACCCCGACGAGGACGGGCTCCTCGTCCAACACGTCGACTTTCGAGAACTGGAGATAGCCGACGAAGAGCGCGATCAGCACGAGGAGCACGATCGTCACGGTTCCGTCGCCGTAGCCGAGTCCCTGCTTCTGGGGCGGCTCGCCGAACCAGTCGGCGAACGATGCGCCGAGCGGCCGCGTGAACACGTAGGCGAGCCAGAACGCACCGATCGACAGCAGCGACTCGCTCCCGTCTCTCGCGCGGAACGCCCCGCGCAGCAGCGCGTACGCAACGCCGATGGCCGCGAACACGATCGTGAAGATCACGCCTGACTTGAGGTAGCCCCAACCGAGCGTCGAAGCCGTCATGTCGCCGGCGGCGGTGCCGAGGGCGAACGTGACCAGCACCGTGATCCAGTAGAACGTCTCGCGGCGGCGATTGATGATACTGTGAATCGACAGCGTGCCCTCGGCGCGGTACCACCAGACGAAGACGATGGCGAGAATCACGACGAAGCCGATCGTCGATTCCATGTAGCCGAGCTTCAACCCGTCGTGCAGCACGTCGGCTGCCATCGTGCCGAAGATCGCGACCATCAACACGGCGAACCAGTACGTCCATGCGACGTAGCGACGCATGCGGAACTGGATCACCAGTCCGATGGCGAGACCGACGACGCCGACGGCGGCGACGAGCGCAGGACTGATGTGCGCGAGGAAATCCGACGTGCTCTCGCCGGCCGCGGTCGTCAGGATCTTCACGATCCAGAAGAAGATCGTGATCTGAGGCACACGCGTGCGCCCGGCGCTCCAATGGGGTTCGTTGGTCATGGGCCCGCCAACGTGCAGCGTGCGTGCCCCGATTGGACTCGGTGCTTACCTGGAGCGCGCTGAGCGCATTAAGAAACACCAATGCTCGCGACATATTCGGCGTAACCACTCTCGATCGCGGCCATCTGCTTCTTCGAGAAGAACCACATCCAGACGCCGAAGAGCATGAATGGAATGCCGGCGATGGCGAGGATGACGGTGATGGTGAAGAAGCCGCCGACGACGATGCACAATATCGAGAGCAGCTTGAGCTGCTTCGGCTGTGCCATCAGCCGCTGACGCTCGGCGTGCAGGACGTCCGGATCGCGTGCTCCGGTGGACTTGAACAATCCGACGACGCTCCGGGAGTCGAGCTTGCGGAACGGTGTCTGTGCATCTGCGGGCATGAGACCCATGGGTGCCTCGGAATGGGGACGCTTGCTTTGCGCAGGACGCGCGCGAAAACCGTCACGATTCGAGGCGGGACGAACGCGTGCGTCGACCCACGGCGAGTCCAGTACATCGCGCGCGGCGCGCGTTCGACGTGCTCGATGAAACGACAGATGGAACGACATCCGACCGCGCGATCACCCAGATAAGTCTTCTGTCGAGCTCGACGACGATAGCGTCCGCCGGACGACGTAGCCGGGGCACGATTCTCGTAACTTCCGTGAGCATCCCACTCCCAGCTCACTGAAGAATCGAATGACCCGTCCGTATGGATCGATCCGCCGCGGGCTCGTCGCCGCGGCATGTTGCCTGTTCGCTGTCGCGTGCACCGCTACCGACGCCAAAGCGCCAGGCGACGCCGCCGTTCCCGGCCCGGCCGCCGCCAAAGGCACGAGCGAGCACACCGACAGCGCCGCCGCCGCGACGCCCGTCAACACGCCGACGACGTCGGGACTGAGCGTACGGACGCCGGCGATGATTCCCGTCGGCGATACCGCGCATCCACTGCTCAACAAAGGCCGCACGAAACACGACTCGATCGCGTACGCATCCACCGTCGCGTTTGGACGCCGGCAGCTCGCCAAGTGGCCAGCACCGCCCGCGCCGCTTCCCGGCTCGATCTTCCCGGCGAAGCGCATCGTCGCCTTCTACGGCAACCCGCTCTCGAAGCGTATGGGCGTGCTCGGCGAATACCCGGTCGACACGATGCTCGCGAAGCTCGACGCCGCGGTGCGCGAATGGAACGAGGCGGATCCGTCGACGCCCGTGCAGCCCGCCCTGCAGCTCATCGCCGTGGTGGCGCAGGGAGCGCCGGGACGCGATGGCAAGTACCGCCTGCGCATGGACACGGCCCTGATCGAGAAGGTCTACGGTTGGGCGCAGCAACGACACGCCCTGCTGTTCCTCGACATCCAGGTCGGACACAGCACCATGCAACAGGAGCTGCCTCGGCTCATGCGCTTCCTCGAGCGCCCCGATGTCCACCTCGCGATGGATGCCGAATTTGCCATGCATTACTCGAAGGAAGGCGTGGTGCCGGGAAAGCGCATCGGCCAGTTCGACGCGAAGGACATCAACTGGGTGTCGCAGCAGCTCCAACAGCTCGTGACCGAGAAGAAGATCCCACCCAAGGTGCTGATCGTTCACCGCTGGACCAAGGAGATGATCTCGAACTCCGACAAGATCGCCCTCGATCCGCGCGTCCAGATCGTGATGGACATGGACGGCTGGGGACCGCCGTGGATGAAGTTCGAGTCGTACCGCGACTACATCGATCTTTTCCCGGTGGAGTACACGGGATTCAAGCTCTTCTTTCACAACGACGTGAAGCGCGGCGATCCACTCCTCACGCCGATCGAGCTGCTGAGACTCCGGCCGAAGCCGTTGTACATCCAGTACCAGTGATCATCTCACTCGTGACGCATTGACGAGGCTCCAACTGTTTCGCAGGTTGGACCCGCACATGTAGCTGCGTTTGCGCGGAGCCCTGATCCAGGAGTCCATGCGTCTACCGAGCACGCGCCCCACCGCCGCAGTTCGCAGTTCATTTGCCCAAGAAACTTCCGTCTCGCGGACGCTCGCGGTCGCGCTACTCACAGCGGGTGCGTACTACGGCGGCGCGAAGCTCGGCCTCGCGCTGACGCTCCCCGGCGAAGCGGTTTCGACGCTCTGGCCCCCGAATGCGATCCTCCTCGCGGCGCTGCTGCTCACGCCGCGGCGCACGTGGTGGATCATCATTCTCGCGGCGTTCCCGGCCCATGTCGCGGTCGAATTGCAGGGCGGCGTTCCCTTCCCGATGGTCGCGTGCTGGTTCATCAGCAACGTGAGCGAAGCGCTCATCGGCGCGGAGTGCATGCGGCTGCTTGCGGGCGAGCCCCTGCGCTTCGATACGCTGCGCGCCGGCACCGTGTTCGTGGCCGGCGCCGGCGGATTCGCCGCATTCCTCTCGTCGTTCCTCGACGCGTGGTTAGTCGGATTGAATCACTGGGGCAATGCGGGCTACTGGGATGTCTGGCGCTGGCGCCTGTTCTCGAACATCATCGCCACGCTGACGATCGTCCCGGTGGTCATCACTGCGACGGACGCCGTCAAGGCCCTCCGCTCCACGACGCGGATCCGACAGGCCGAGGCGATCGTGGTGGCGATCGACCTGGTGATCGCGAGCGCATGGGCCTTCGCAATCCAGGAGAAAGACCCGGCGACGGCGATGCTGATGCCATACGTGCCGTTGCCGCTGCTTCTCTGGACGGCGCTTCGCTTCGGCCCCGCAGGCACCAGCGCCGCGATCCTCACCGTCGCATCGATCGCCATCTGGAGCGCCGTGCATGGACTTGGCCTGTTCTCGGTCGGGTCCCCCATCGGTCACACGTTGGGACTCCAGCTCTTCCTGCTCTTCACGAGCGTCCCGCTGCTCATTCTCTCGACGGTGCTCGAGGAGTGGAAGCACTCGCGCGATCTCCTGCGTCGGAGCGAGCGGCACCTTCGCGATGCGCTCGACTCCGCGAACATCAGCACCTGGGAGATCGATCTCCGGAACGCGACGATCTCGTGGTCCACCGAATCGGCGCGGCTGCTCGGCATCGACGCGCCGGAGCCCGGCATCCCGCTCACGTCGTTCTACGCCGCGCTGCACGAGGACGACCGCGAGGAAGTGTCACACGAGATCGCGTATGCCATGCGCACGCAGTCGCACGTGCGCACGGAATTCCGCGTGGTGCTCGAGGGCGGCAGCGTGCGCTGGGTGATGGCGAAAGGCAGCGTGATGCGCGACGAAGCGGAGCGACCTACGCGCATGGTCGGCCTGTTCGGCAGCCGGACCGCGCGACGGCGCGCCGAGCGCGCGCTGCGGAAAAGCGCGCAGCGCATCGCGCTGGCGGCAACCGCCGGCGATCTGGGATTCTGGCATCTCAACTTCAAGACGCGGCGACGCTGGATGTCAGACCAGGCCTTGAGGATTTTTGGATTGGAGCCCGGGGCGAAGTTCAGCGAAGCGTCATTTCTCGACCGCATCCATCCCGAGGACCGCGAGCGGGCGCGCGCGGCGCGAGAGGCCCTGCGCACGACAGGCGCGACGCTCGATCAGGAGCTTCGCGTCATCCTCGACGACGGGTCGGTTCGCTGGGTCCATGCGACCGCACACGTCGTGCGCGATCATGGCGGCCACCCCGAGGAAGCCGTCGGCGTCTTCGTGGACATCACCGACCGGCGCGAAGCCGAGCTCGAGGCCGAGGAGCAGCGGCGGCACCTCGCGCACCTATCGCGCGTCGCCGCCGTCGCCGAGCTGTCGGGGGCGATCGCCCACGAGCTGAATCAACCGCTGGCATCCATCACGGCGAACGCGCAGGCGGCGAGCCGGATGATCGCGCGCGGCGCCTCCGTGGATGCCGAGGAGCTGCTCGCGATCAGCCGCGACATCGTGGACGACAGCCAGCGCGCGGGTGCCGTGATTCAGCGCATTCGCGGACTCATGCGCAATGATCCGCCGGCGATGGAACCACTGCGACTCAATGAGCTGACGGACGAAGTGCTGGCGATCACGCGCGGCGAGCTGCTCGAGCACAACGTTCTCGTGGACCTCACCCCCGAAGAGGAGAGCGCCTACGTGCTCGGCGATCGCGTTCAGCTTCAGCAAGTGCTGGTGAATCTGATCGTCAACGCCTGCGATGCGATGAGCAGCGTGGAGCCCGCGGCGAGACGCCTGTCCGTGAGCTCCACGACCGAGGCGGGCATCGCGAGGATCTCCGTCTCGGACACGGGACACGGAATCGAAGCCGGCCAGACCGAGCGAGTCTTCGAGCCCTTCGTCAGCTCGAAGCCGGGTGGCCTGGGACTCGGCCTCGCCATTTCGCGAAAGATCGTCTCGGCGCACGGCGGCGACATCTGGGCCGACGACAGCGCCACCGGTGGCGCGACCTTTCACCTCACGCTGCCGACGGTGGCGGAGCCCGCCTTGGCGGCTGCGGAGCCACGAAACACGCTTCGTGCGCACCTGACGCACCGGCGATTCGACCCGGGCTCGTCCCGCAAGGGACTCACACTGCTCGCTCGAGCGGTGCGGGAAGAAGCGCACCGGCTGCGCGCCGAGCGGCACGCACTGCTCGAGCGCCTTCGCGCGGAGCGCCAGCAGCGCCGGGCTCGCGATGCCACGGGCGCCGTGAGCGCGCCGAGCGAGTCATTGCCCGGCGCGTCACGGGGCGAAGCCACCAGTGCTCAGAGCACTGATCAGTGAATTCTCATAGCTGAGGCAGGGCCGACACGACGTGCATCACCGTGCGTCAGCTCATGCTCGCGAGCACGCGATCCAGCGCCCGGTAGCTCTCGTTCATGCCGCCCTCCATTCCGGAGCTGACCATCCCGTCGCGATCCGCGCCCGTGTGGAAGAGAGAGATGCTCGAGATGCGCGTGCGGCCGTCGCCGAGGTCCTCGAGCATCATCGTCTGAAGCGCGACGTGCCCCGGCATACCGTCCCACTCGAACGTGGACACGATCTTCGACTCGGGAACCACCTCGGCGAAGCGGCCCTCGAAGCCGTGGGTCTCGCCGTGCGCGTGCTCCACGTAACGCCAGTGGCCGCCGCGCACCGGCTCATGCTTCTCGATGTCGAGCTTGTTGCCGCGGCCCCACCACTGCGCGATCAGCGCGGGATCGGTGAGTGCCTTCCAGACGCGGTCGCGCGGCGCATTGACGATGCGCTCGATGTGGACCTCGCGGTCGCCCGACAGGGTGACGGTGGCGTTGGCGGGTTGCTGCGGAGCTGCGGCGGTCATGGTGTGTCTCCTTTGGTTCGCTCGAGGAATGCCTCGAGGCGATCGAGGCGCGCTTCGAGCATGGCATGGTACTTCGCGATCCAGGCAGTCTCGTCGTCGAGCCGCCGCGGTCCGATCCGGCAGTAGCGCACGCGGCCGACCTTCTCCGTCGAGACGAGCCGCGCATTCTCGAGCACGTGTACGTGTTTCTTCATGCCGGTGAGGGACATGTCGAAGGCGGTGGCGAGCTCGGTGATGGTGGCGTCGCCGCGGCCCAAGCGTTCGAGGACACGTCGCCGGGTGTCATCGGCGATGGCGGCGAAGGCAGCGTCGAGCACTCTATACTGAACCATACGGTTCAGTATCGCCTGGTGAGCGGACCTTCGCAAGAGGAGTTCTTGGATCTGACGGAGTTTGGGGGAGGCAAGAAATCGCTCAATCGCCTCGCCGACTCGGGCCGACCCTCCGGACGAACCGTTTTTTCG
>Ga0070680_100001924_pt1 | contig 15257 bp, 14 predicted proteins | sample KBSC73BmetaG_FD_64672 | JGI IMG/M metagenome (GOLD analysis project Ga0070680, IMG submission 64672) | Corn rhizosphere microbial communities from Kellogg Biological Station, Michigan, USA - KBS C7-3B metaG | ecosystem: Host-associated > Plants > Roots > Rhizosphere | place: USA: Michigan...
GCCGCGCCGATCCACAGCGGCGGCGTCCCCGGCCGGACCGGCGGCGGCCGCAGCAGGCCATCCTTCACCTTGTAGATCTGGCCGTCGTAGTCGAAGCGCTCGCCGGTCCAGGCCTTCTCCAGCACATCGAGCGACTCCTCGAAGGCGCGCGTGCGGGTGGCGTAGTTCCAGCCGAACATCTCGAACTCGGCCGGTCGATAGCCCTGCCCCAGTCCGATCTCGACCCGGCCGCCCGACAGATTGTCGACGACCGACAGATCCTCGGCGAGCCTGAGCGGGTGTCCGTGCAGCGGCGCGAGGGCGATGGCCTGGCCGATCCGGCAGTTGGGTGCGGCGACCGCAAGCGCGGCACACGCGACCACCGGTGACGGGCAGTAGCCGTCGGCCTCGCCGTGATGCTCGCTCGCCCACACCGAGTGGTAGCCCAGCCGGCTGGCCTCGGCGGCGAGCTCGAGCCCCTCGCGATAGGACGTGTCCCAGGCCTCGCCCAGGCCGCGATGGGCCTGGAAGCTGAACGAGATGCCGAGCTTCGGCGCCCCGCTCACAGGAACGCCTTGGCGATGCGACCCCAGTCCTCGATCGCCTTCTCCTGGCCAGGCACGATCTGGATGGTGAACTGGGTGAAGCCCGCCGCGCGCAACGCCTCGATGCGCTGCTTGATCTCGTCCTCGGTCGCGGTGAAGGACGTCGTGCGGATCAGGTCGGCCGTCACGAACTTGCGCTCGTCGGGCTTCAGGAACATCAGGTGACCGCGATGGTTCTCGAGATACGGCGCCTCCGCGGGCCTGAAGGTCTTCGCCAGCGCCACGTAGCCCTCGACCTCCGGCCGCGCCTTGGTGGGCATCGCCGTGGTGCCGGGCTTGAAGCCCATCATCGCCTCGTCGGCGGCGCGGTGCAGCATCACCGCCGCGCGCGGCCCGGCCTGCGCCATGGCGCGCTCCGAATCGGCCGGCTCGCCGTCGGCCAGGACGCAGCCCAGGGTGAAGGCGGTGGCCTGCAGGTCGCCCAGCGCATGGCCCGCCTTGGTCCACGCCTCGCGCATGTCGGCCACTTCCTTGCTGCCGTGCGTGACGCTCGACACGAAGTCGATCCAGCCGGCCTTCAGCTTGGCCGCCAGGTCGCGCGTGCGTGGCCCGTAGGCCGAGAGATGCAGCGCGATCGGGTCGCGGGTGTTGATCAGCCCCAGCTCCGGATTGAGGAAACGGGTCTTCCTGGTCTGGCCCTCCATCTCGAAGTCGACCGTCTCGCCGCGCAGCAGGCCGTAGACCTGGGCGATGTAGGTCTCCATGTCCTTGACCTTCATCGCCCCGAAGCCCATCGCGCGACGGGCGGTGAAGCCGGTGCCGACCCCGAAGTCGATGCGGCCGGGCGCCAGGCTGTTCAGGGTCGCAAACGCATTGGCCGCGACCGGCGCGATGCGGTTGGACGGCACCAGCACGCCGGTGCCGAGACGGATCTTCCTGGTGTTGACCGCCGCTGCCCCCATGGCCACGAAGCAGTCGGCCGACAGCATCTGCGTGTCGTAGAACCAGGCGTGGGTGAAGCCCAGCTCCTCGGCGCGCTGCGCCACCTTCCAGGAGTCCGCGGCAGTCGGCAGCGCGATACCGAAATCCATGTGATTGCTCCTCAGGTGTCGGCCAGCGCCGCCAGCATGCGGTCGCGCGCGGCGAAGTCGCCGTCGGCATGAACCGGCTGCAGGCAGACATGGGTGGCACCGGCGTCGAAGTGGGCACGCAGGCCCTTCTTGATCGCCGCCGCGTCGCCCCACAGGCACATGGCATCGATGAACTTGTCGCTGCCGCCGTCGGCGAGATCGGCCTCGCTGAAGCCCTCGCGCAGCCAGTTGTTGCGATAGTTCGGCAGCACCATGTAGCGGCTGAGCTCCTTGCGGCCGAGCGCGCGCGCCTTGGCCGGATCGCTCTCGATCGTCACCTTCTGCTCGACCGCCAGCACCTTCTTCGGCCCGAGGATCCTGGCGGCCTGTGCGGTGTGCCTGGGCGTCACGTTGTAGGGCACCGCGCCCATCGATTTCCGGGCGCTCAGCTCCAGCATCTTCGGCCCGAGTGCGGCCAGCACGACGGGCGCCTCCGCGCCGTTCGGCAAGTCCTTGTGCAGGGTCTCTAGATAGGCGCGCATGGTGGCGAGCGGCTTGTCGTAGCGATGGCCGCGCAGGCCCTCGACCATCGGGATGTGGCTGACGCCCAGCCCGAGGATGAACCGGCCGCCATGCAGGTCGTTCAGCGACACCATCGCGCGCCGCGCCGAGAAGGGGTCGCGGGCGTAGATGTTGGCGATCGAGCTGCCGATCGTGAGTTTCTCGCTTTTCGACAGGAGATATCCGCCCAGCGACATCGACTCGTAGCCGCGCGATTCGGGATACCAGAGCGCCGAATAGCCGTTCTTTTCGACGGTCGCTGCGAGATCGGCGAGCTGCGTGCCATCCAGTTTGTCCGTCGAGTACCAGACTCCAAGGCGTCCGAGCTTCATGATGGGTTCCTCCGCTGTCTTTGCAGGATCACGTTAGCGGACGTATCGTCGTAAATCGATTGGTCGTGACGCGGCTCCTGGAGGAACAACAATGGATGTAGGGGTTTTCTACTTTCCGACCGACTACGGCATCAACGTCGCCGAGCTCGGAAAGGCCCTCGAGGACCGCGGCTTCGGCTCGCTGTACGTCCCGGAGCACACCCATATTCCGCTGAGCAGGAAGACGCCCTTCCCCGGCGGCGGCGAACTGCCCAAGCGCTATGCCCACACGCACGATCCGTTCGTGGCACTGGCCTTCGCGGCGGCGGCAACCAGGAAGCTGAAGATCGGCACCGGCATCTGCCTGGTGCCCCAGCACGAGCCGATCGTGACCGCCAAGACGATCGCCAGCCTCGACCAGCTCTCGGGCGGCCGCTTCGTGTTCGGCATCGGCGGCGGCTGGAACGTCGACGAGATGGAGAACCACGGCGCCACGCACAAGGACCGCTTCAGGATCATGCGCGAGCACGTGCTGGCCATGAAAGCCCTGTGGACCGAGGAAGCGGCCTCCTATCACGGCCAGTTCGTGAACTTCGATCCGGTGTGGTCGTATCCCAAGCCGGCGCAGCGGCCGCATCCGCCGATCATCCTGGGCGGCGAGAGCGACCACACCCTGCGCCGCGTCGTCGACTATTGCGACGGCTGGTTTCCGCGCACACGCCAGGGCTTCGACCCGGTGCAGGCCACCGACCGGCTGCACAAGATGGCCGCCGAGAAGGGCCGCGATCCCAAGTCGCTCACCATCACGGTGTTCGGCGCGCCCAACAAGGCCGAGGCGCTGACGAGCTACGCCAGGGCCGGCATCGACGGCGCCTTGCTGGCCGTGCCCGACGGCACGCGCGACGAGATCCTGGCCTTCCTCGACAAGCAGGCGCCGCTCACCAAGGTCGCTCGGTGAGCGTCGCCATCGGCCTCGGCCTGATGGACTTCCCATTCAAGTCGGGAGCGGACTACTGGCGCTGGGTCGATCTCTGCGAGCAGGGCGGCGTCGATTCGCTGTGGCAGACCGACCGGCTGATCAGCAAGCAGCCGATCCTCGAATGCATGGCGACGATGGCGGCGCTGGCCGGCCGCACGCGGCGCATGCGCTTCGGCATGAACGTCGTGTCGCTGGCGTTGCGCGATCCGGTGCTGCTGGCCAAGCAGTGCGCCACCATCGACGTGCTGTCGGAGGGCCGCCTGCTGCCCGCCTTCGGCATCGGCAGCCCACTGGGGCCGGAGTGGCAGGCCCTCGACATCGACACCAGGACGCGCGGCAAGCGCACCGACGAGAGCCTCGAGATCATCGCCCGCCTGTGGCGAGAGGACAGCGTCGACTTCGCGGGCAAGCACTATCGCCTGAAGGGTGCGTCGATCTCACCCAAGCCGGTGCAGCCCGACCTGCCGATGTGGATCGGCGGCTCGTCCGAGGCCGCGATCCGGCGCACGGCGAAGTACGGCACCGGCTGGCAGGGCGGCGGCGAGACGGTCGAGGATGCGGGCAAGGTGGTCGCGGCCATCAAGAAGGCCGTCGCCGCGGCCGGCCGCTCGATCGACGAGGATCACTACGGCGCAAGCTTCCCCTTCTACTTCGGCGCCGCGACCGACCCGGCCGTGACCGGCGCCCAGGCCGCCTACACCAAGCGCACCGGCCGGGACGCCAGCCGCTACTTCGCCATCGGCGATGCGCAGACGATCCGCGCGCGCGTGGCGGAGTATGTGGCCGTCGGTATCGAGAAGTTCATCCTGCGTCCCGTCGGCGACGGCGACGCGGTGATCGCACAGACACGTCAACTCATCGAAAAGGTACTGCCACTGGTGCACACCAGAAAGTAGCCAGCGTACAACCTCACCCTGAGGAGCGTCGCAAAGCGACGCGTCTCGAAGGGTGGGCAACACCAGGACTGCGGCCCATCCTTCGAGACGCGCGCGGCGCGCGCTCCTCAGGATGAGGTTTCCTCTGGAGGCAAGAATGCATCTCGGCGCGGCGATGTTCTTCACCGACTATTCGATGTCGCCGGGTGAGCTCGCCACGGCGCTCGAGGAGCGCGGCTTCGACTCGGTGTGGTCGCCCGAGCATTCGCACATCCCGCTCAGCCGCGAGTCGGCGTTCCCCAGCGGCGGCGAGCTGCCGAAGAAATACTACGACGCCATGGACCCGTTCGTGGCGCTGATGGCCGCGGCGGCGGTGACGAAGACCCTGAAGGTCGGCACCGGCATCTGCCTGATCGCCCAGCGCGACCCGATCCAGACGGCGAAGCTCGTCGCCTCGATCGACCAGCTCTCGGGCGGCCGCTTCCTGTTCGGTGTCGGCAACGGCTGGAACAAGGACGAGATGGCCAACCACGGCACGGCGTTCGAGACCCGCCACAAGCTGGCGCGCGAGCGCATCGAGGCGATGAAGGCGATCTGGACCAGGTCGAAGCCCGAGTATCACGGCGAGCTGGTGAACTTCGGCCCGATGATGACCTGGCCCAAGCCGATCCAGAAGCCGCACCCGCCGATCTGGGTGGGGGGTGCCTTCCCCTATGGCGCCCGGCGCGCCATCCGCTACGGCGACGGCTGGATGCCGCATCGCGTGCGCCCGCAATACGCCAACGCGCGCGACAAGATCCCGGAGTTCCGCGCACTGCTGGCCCAGTCCGACCGCGACCCGGCCACCGTGCCGGTCTCGATCTGGGGCGCCAAGGAGGACGAAGACATGCTGAAGGCCGACCGCGACGCCGGCGTCGCGCGCGTGATCGTGAGCCTCGACTCGGCCAAGGCCGACGTGATCCTGCCCCAGCTCGACCGCTGGGCGGCGCTTTTGCAGAAAATAGCCTCAAGGAGATGACAATGCAGCTCGGAGCCTCCCTTCCCGTCGGCGATATCGGCGCCGGCCCCGCCGTCATTCGCGACTACGCGCAGGCCGCCGAAGGCCTGGGCTACGACTTTCTCTGCGCACCCGACCACGTGCTGGGCGCCGATCCGGCCAAGATCCGGCCCGACGGCCCGCGCATGGGCTCGAACGCCACGGCCTATCACGATCCGTTCGTGCTGTTCGGCTACCTGTCGGGCCTGACCACGAAGATCGGCTTCGTCGCCGGCGTGCTGATCCTGGCGCAGCGCCAGGCCGCCCTGGTCGCCAAGCAGGCCGCCTGCCTCGACGAACTGTCGGGCGGGCGCTTTCGCCTCGGCGTCGGCGTCGGCTGGAACGAGATCGAATTCCAGGGACTGGGCTCCGACTTCCGCACCCGCGGCAAGCGCTCCGAGGAACAGGTGCGCTTCATGCAGGAGCTGTGGGCCAAGCCCGCCGTCACCTTCAAGGGCAAGTTCCACGAGCTGACCGACGGCGGCATCAATCCCCGCCCGAAGTCGGGCAAGGTGCCGGTGTGGTTCGGCGGCCATGCCGAGGCGACCTTCGAGCGCGTGGCCAAGTACGGCGACGGCTTCATGCCCAACCGGTGGCCGCCGGGCGACGAGGCGCTCGCCGTGTTCGACAAGCTGCGCCGGCTCACCAGGGAGGCCGGCCGCGACCCGAAGGACGTCGGCCTCGACGTCTGGGTGTCGATGGGCAAGGGCACCGAGGACGACTGGCGCCGCGAGATCGCCTTCTGGAAGAAGGCGGGCGTCACCCACATCACCCTGCACACGACCTTCGCCAACCCCATCCACACGCGCATCGCCGGCAAGACCTACGACGACCACCTCAAGGCGATCACGCGCTACCGGGCGGCGGTGAAGGATCTGCTGTGAAGTTTACCCTTCACTTCGGCAACAACACCTTCCCCGATCTCGCGAGCGCGGTGCGCATGGTGAAGGCGGCCGAGGCGGCGGGCTTCGACTCGGTCATCGCCGTCGATCACGTGGTGTTCCCGCACAAATACACGTCGGTCTATCCCTACGCGCCCGACGGAAGGTTGCCGGGCGGGCCGGGCGGCGCGCTGCCCGATCCGCTGATCTGGATGGCGGCGATGGCCGCCGTCACCACGACGCTGCGCTTCATGACGGGCGTCATCATCCTGCCGCTGCGCAATCCGCTGGTGCTGGCCAAGCAGGTGGCGACGCTCGACCACATGAGCGGCGGGCGCATCGAACTCGGCATCGGCGTCGGCTGGCTCAAGGAGGAGTTCGAGGCCGTCGGCGTGCCGTTCGACAAGCGCGGCAAGCGCTCCGACGAATATATCGCCGCGATGCGCACGCTGTGGGCCAAGGACGGCGCGAGCTTCGCGGGCGAGTTCCTGAAGTTCGACGAGGTCAGCTCCAATCCCAAGCCGGTGCGCGGCCGGGTGCCGATCGTGATCGGCGGGCACTCGGAGGCGGCGGCCAGGCGTGCAGGACGGCTGGGCGACGGCTTCTTTCCCTCGATCGGCAGCCAGGTCGACACGGTGCCGCTGTTCGACGTGGTGCGACGCACGGCCGAAGCCGCCGGCCGCGATCCGAAGTCCATCGAGATCATGGCCGGGTGCCCCGACCTGCTGCCCGGCTCGACGAAAGATCCGCGCGCGGCCATCGACGAACGGGCCAAACAAGGCGTCGGCCGCATCATCCTGCCGGTCTGGCGCTACCTGCCCGATCTCGAGGACGGCCTTGGTCGCTTCGGCGAGACCGTGATCCGGCCCTTCGGCGGCTGAAACGTCTCGCCGAATCTCATTTGCCTGAGACACGAAAAACGCTGTCCCGCCTGCATTTCAGGCCTGTTTTCTCACATTCCACCCCACCCCCTGCAGGCATTGCTATCAATGCATGCAATGCCTACATTCTCGGCTCCATGACCCAGCTCACCATCCGCGGCATCGACGACAGGCTGAAGCGGGCGCTGCGCGTGCGGGCGGCCGAGAACGGCCGCTCGATGGAAGCGGAGATGCGCCAGATCCTGCGTGCCGCCCTCAGCGTGCCCTCACCGGAGGAGGAGCACATGCGCAAGCTCGAGGAGATCGAAGCGGCGGCCCGACTCCGGTTTCCGTCTGAAGGCGGCTGACTCCGCCCCTCAGCACCGTTCATTTCGGCGCGTTCGCGGCACGCCCAACCCTGCCGGCCCGCCCCTGCGTGATGGCTCGCATCGCGCTCACATCGCCGTCTGGGCGAACCACTCGACTTAATCCTCGACCCGGCCATCGAGTCCACGGACCGTCTAATCGTCCAAACGTGCCGTTCGTCATCAGCTCCCGGCTGGGCTACGATAGCGCGGCAGGTTCGGATGGCCCACGGGTGAGGAGATGCGAGCGATGCGCACGAGCTTTCCCACCCAGGCCATGAAGATCGAGAAGGTCAAGGAGCACATCGGCGCCATTGTCACCGGCATCGACCTTGCGCAGCCCATCGACGGCGCGACCCGGAAGAAGCTCTACGATGCCGTCGTCGAAAGCGTGGTCCTTGTGATTCGGGGGCAGGAGCATCTCACCCCGGGCCAGTTGCAGGCCGCTGGAGAAATGTTCGGCGAACTGATGGAAGACCAGAACCGGCGCTATCTGGTTGACGGATTTCCGTTGATCAGTGTGCTCGACAACCGTCACACGGACAGCAAGGGTCAGCCCGCAAAAGTCGGCGCCAATGCCACTTGGCATACCGATCACACCAACCAGGAATTGCCGCCCAAGTTCACCATGCTGTATGCGGTCGCCGTGCCAGATAAAGGTGGTGCCACATCGGTTTGCAACGCGCGTGCGGCCTACGAGGCGCTTCCGGATGAGGTGAAACTGAAGATCGCAGATGCGAAGACCGAGAACACGCTGATCAGCAGCGCGCGGATGACGACAGGCAATCCGGATATCGTGAAAGCCCAGCGCGAGGCGACGAAGCCGCCGACAGTGCATCCCCTGGTCCGCACCCACCCGGAGACCGGCACCAAGGCCGCGTGGTTTCACAAGGGCAAGACCGAGACGGTCACCGGCATGTCACCCGAAGAAACCCAGGATTTCTTGCAGGATTTGACCGACAGGATCACGCAGCCGCAATTTTGCTACGCGCACGAATATAAAAGAGGTGATCTGCTGATCATCGACGACCGCGCCTCGATGCATAAAGCCGGCTTCGATTACGATCACAGCCAGCATCGCCGCCTGTATCGGATGCTGGTGCGGGGCGACCGTCCCTACTGAGAGACTGCGTGCAGCGGCGCTCGCCTGCATCACCGTCTTGGCGAACCACCCGACCTGATCCTCGAACTCGGCCATCGAGTCGGCGGGGATTATCAGCGCGCAGACATGGTCGACGCCGATCTGGCTTCGGCTCCCTACTCGATCACGTCGTCAGCCAGGGCCAGCACGCCGGCCGGAATTGTCACCCCGATCGCCTTGGCCGTCTTGAGGTTGACCGTCAGCTCGAATTTCGTCGGCTGCTCGGCTGGCAAGTCGCGCGGCAGCGTGCCGGCCAGGATCCGCTTCACGAAGTAGGCCGAGCGGCGGATCAGTGTATCGAGGGACGGGCCGTAGCTCAGCAGGCCGCCCGTTTCGGTCTGCTCGCGGCCCGGCCCCACCAGCGCGATCCGGCGTTCAAGGCAGAGTTGGGCGATCTGACCGCCGATTGTGACCAGCATGGCGTCGAGCACCACGATCACCGCATCGGGTTGCGACGCCGAAGGTGGAGCGAAACCCGCGTCGATGGCCTCCGGCGCACCGACTTCAATGGCACTAGCCTCGATTCCGACGCTTCCAGCGGCGGCGCGAATGCTTTCAAAGATCGGACGGTTGGTCGGGTTGCCGGGATTGATCAACACGGTGACCCGCCGCGCCTCCGGAAGCGCCGCATGCATCATGTCGACAAGCTTCGGCGCCGCCTCGTCGCTCATGGTCGCGACGCCGGTCGTGTTGCCGCCCGGACGGGCAAGGCTGTCGATCAGGCCGGCACCGACCGGATCGTTGGTCCCCACGAAGACGATCGGGATGGTCTTCGTCGCCTGCTGGGCCGCTCGCACGGAGGCGATCGTCGTGACCAGAAGAACGTCCGGGCTGCGTGCGAGCGCCTGCTGCATCAGGGCGGGAAAGCGTTGGTAGTCGCCATCCGCCGGAAAGACCTCGAGGACATAGTCCCGTCCCTCGGCTAAACCATTCTCCGCGAGGCCCGCGCGCACCGAGGCGAGGCGGGCAACTCCGGCCGATGCGGTGCCGGGCTCCATCCAGGCGAGGCGTACCAGGTTCTGCGCCTCGGCTTCCGCCGCGAGCACGACGCCGAGAGCGGCGAGCAGATGGCGCCGCTTCACGCGATTACAGTCCTGGCGAACCACTCGACCTGATCCTCGAACTCGGCCATCGAGTCGGCGGGGATCATCAGCGCGCAGGCATGGTCGACGCCGATCGCCTTGAGTCCGGCGATCTTCTCCTTGATCAGGTCGGGCGAGCCCACGAGATTGGCCACCACCTGCTTGGAGAGATCGCGGCCGGTATAGGCCAGAGACTTGCGATGCGCGACCAGGCCCGATTCCATGTAGCGCTTCTCGGCCTCTTCCGGCGTCTTGGCAATCGTGAGCGAGAATTGCGGCGCGATCTCGATCTCCCTGGGGTCGCGGCCGAGTTCGGCGGCGCGGTCCTTCAGGATCCTGATCCACTCGGCCAACTCCGGCCACGGCCGCCACCCCGGCAGCCAGCCGGTCGCATATCGCGCCGTGCGCTCGATGGTGGCCTTGTTGTGCCCGCCCAGCCACAGCGCGAACGGATCGCGCTTGGGCTTGGGGTACATCTCGATGTCCTTGACGGCGTAGTACTTGCCCTCGTGCGTGACCCGGCGCTCGGTGAACAGGCGCTGCATCAGCGCGAGGCCCTCGTCCATCATCTCGCCGCGCTGCGCGGTGGCCGCGATGCGCGGCGCCCAGGCCGCGAACTCCTCGCGATAGGCGCCGATGCCCAGCGCCAGGATCAGCCGGCCGTTCGAGAGCTGGTCGATCGTCGACGCGGTCTTGGCCAGCCAGAACGGATCGCGCATCGGCTGCACGGCCAGCGCCGTGCCGACCTCGAGTGTGGTCGTGGCGGCGGCACAGAACGACAGCACCGTCAGCAGCTCGTAGAAATTGGGCGGCGAGTCGGGATAGAGTTCGCGCACGTAATGCTGGCTCTGGATGTGGTCGTTGCCCCACACCGAGTGATAGCCGAGCTTTTCGCAGAGCTTCGCCATGCGCACGAAGTCGGACGGATCGACGAAGGGCACGGGGTACATCACCCCTTCGAAGCCGGTCGGCAGGCTGATGCTGAATTTCATCCGTTGATCGCCTTCAGGGTAGCCGCGATCGAGGCGGCATCGTCGATGCCCCCCAGCACGACCTCGTCGAGGCCGATCGCGCGATACTCGTCGAGCCTGTCGCGCACCTGCTGCGGCGTGCCGCACGCGGTGTGCCGGCGCACGACGTCGTCGCTCACCAGCCGGTCGACCTCGCTCCAGTCTTCCGCGGCATAGGCTGCCGTCAGTGCCGGCTGGTCGAGGCTGGCGCCGCCCAACCGGATGTTCTCGGCATGATGGGCGCCGCGCAGCACGAAGCCGATCGGACGGCGGATCGGATCGAGCGACCCCAGCTTGGTGTAGACGATGCAGGATGTATGGCCGCCGCCGGCCTGGTCGAGGCAGGCCTTCACGAACGGCGGCGAGGTCGCGGCCGAGATCAGCACGCCGTCGGTCTGCCGGCCGGCGAGCTTCAGCATGGCGGGCCGCGACGCCGCAACCACGATCGGGATGGCATGGCCGCCGTTGGCGAGGCGGCGCCCGGTGACCTTGAACATCTGGCCGTCGAAGTCCGCCATCTCGCCGGCGAAGAGCTGGCGGCAGATCTTCACCGCCTCGCCGATCGCGACCAGCGGCCGGGGCGAGTCGATGCCCGCGGCCTTGAGATCGGCCGGCGCGCCGGCGCCGAGGCAGAGGATGACCCGGCCTGGATATTTCTCGTCGAGGCTGGCGGCCGCCATCGCGATGTAGACCGGATGGGTCGAATAGGGACTCATCGCCATCAGGGCGACCTTGATCTTCTTCGTCGCCGCCAGCGCCAGCGCCGCCGTGGTCACCGGATCGCGCAGGAACAGATGACAGGCGATCCACAGGGTCGACGCCCCGCCCGCCTCGGCCGCCTGTGCCTGCGCGTCGATCTCGGCCAGCGGGGCGCGGCCGTCGATGGAAATTCCGATCTCAGCCATTGGCAAATCCATACGTGTTCCTGAGGGCCTGCAGAAGCTCGGTGAGGCCGCCGTTCACCAGCGGCGGCTCGGGCAGCGCCTGCTCGATCGGGCCGGGATCCTTCGACCCCGCCGCCGTCAGCAGCGCCACGCATCTTTCGTGCCGCTTTATCGTGCCGTCGGCCCGCAGCCGCTCGATGGCGGCGAAGGGCGCGGCCGACGAGGCTTCGGGCCACAGGCCTTCCCTGGCCGCCAGAGTGACGACCCAGCGGCGCAGGTCCTCGTCCTCGATCGTGACGGCGCGACCGTTGGAGCGGCGCAGCACGTCGAGTCCCTGCACGGTGGCTTGCGCGGCCCCGATGGAGGTGGCGATCGACGGCGCGTTGCGCCCGACCTCGGGCGGCATCGCCTCGCCGCTCGCCAGCCCCTGCGTCAGCGAGCCCGAGACTTCGGCGGCGACGAAGCGCGGCACCCGATCGATCCAGCCCAGCGCCTTCAGCTCCTCGAAGCCCTTCCACATGCCGTAGAGCGCGTCGCCGTAGCACACCGGCAGCACGCACCAGTCGGGCGGCTGCCAGTCGAACGCCTCGGCGACCTCGTAGGCGATCGTCTTGTAGCCTTCCATGCCGTAAGGGTTGCTGCCGACGACGGGGCCGAAGAACGGCGAGGTCGGATACCAGCCCAGTTCGCGTACGCCCGCCGACTGCAGCCGCCAGCGGTCGGCCTTGTCGGCGACCTTGACCACCATGGCGCCGTACGCCCGCATCTGCAGCACGAGCGCGGGCGAGGAGCCGACGAAGGTGAAGACGACGCAGGGAAGCCCCGCCTTGGCGGCATAGGCCGCGGCGGCAGCACCGGCGTTGCCCGACGAACTGGAGGTGACGACCCTGGCGCCGAACGTGCGCGCCATCGTGAGCGCACCAGAGCCAAGCCGGTCCTTGAACGACCAGGTGGGATTGCGCGACTCGTCCTTGATCCAGACGTCGCCCAATCCCAGCGACGGCGCCGGCAGCAGCGGCGTATTGCCCTCGCCCAGCGTGACCGCATCGGCCGCCGGCGCATGGAGGAACGCCTCCCAGCGCCACATCGATCCGCGGTCTCGCCGGATCGCGTCCTGCGAGGCGCCCGCGCCGGCTGTGCCGCTATACGCAACGGTGAGGTTGGCCGGCGCGCCCTTGGCGCGGCAGGCCGGGCAGTCGTGGGCGTAGCGGTCGACGGCGTAACCGGCGCCGCAACGAACGCAAACCAGCGCACGGGGAGTAGGCATTGGCGCCACGTTACCACTAGAGTGGCGGATCATGTCCACGCTCCTGATCACTCATCCGGCCTGCCTCGGTCACGAACCCGGCGAGCATCATCCCGAGAGTCCCGACCGCCTGCGCGCGGTGCTGGCGGCGCTGGAGGGTGAGGCGTTCGCGGACCTCGCGCGCCAGGCGGCGCCGGCCGCCACCACCGAGCAACTGTGCCGCGTGCATCCGTCGGAATATGTCGAGGCGATCCTGGGCGTGCGGCCGACCGGCGACGAGCTGGCGATGATCGACGCCGACACCTTGATGAGCGCCGGCAGCGCCGAAGCCGCCCTGCGCGCAGCGGGCGCCGTGGTGGCCGCCGTCGACGCCGTCGCCACCGGCCAGGCGGGCGCTGCCTTCGCCGCCGTCCGGCCGCCCGGCCATCACGCCACGCCGACCCTGCCCGGCGGCTTCTGCCTGTTCAGCAACGTGGCCATTGGCGCGCGCCATGCGCAGGCCCAGCACGGCATCGGCAAGGTCGCGATCCTCGACTTCGACGTCCATCACGGCCAGGGCACGCAGGCCACGGTCGAGACCGACCCGTCGCTGTTCTATGCTTCGACCCACCAGTCGCCTTTCTATCCCGGCACCGGCTCGGCGCGCGAGCGCGGCATCGACGGCAACGTGGTCAACGTGCCGCTGATGGCCAACAGCGGCAGCACCGAGTTCCGCACCGCCTGGGGCGACCATATCCTGCCCCAGCTCGACCGCTTCGCCCCCGACCTCGTGATCGTGTCGGCGGGCTTCGACGCCCACCTGCGCGACCCACTGGCCCAGCTCCGTCTCGCGACCGACGACTTCGCCTGGATCACGACCGAGCTGGTGGCCATCGCGCGCAGTCATTCGCGCGGCCGCATCGTGTCTGCACTCGAGGGCGGCTACGACCTCGCGGCGCTGGCCGATTCAGCCGCTGCGCACGTTCGCGTGCTGATGGGCAACTGAGCCGACATAAAACGGGAATAATCGGCGGCGAAGTTGCGTAGACACGCTGGCGTGTTTACGGAAGCAACGATGAAGCTCAAGGGGATCTGGGGATTGTGCGCGGGCACGGTCGCGCTCGCGGCCGCGCCGCCGGCGTGGGCCGAGCCGCCGCGACTCGGATCGGCCTTCTATCTCGGCGGCAACGTGGGCTATGGCTTCGGCACGGCGACCGCGACGCTCGGCGATCCCGGCGGCGCGTCGGCCGGCGCGAGCAACAGCTACGGCACGTTGTTCGGTGGCGTGCAGGCGGGCTACGACCACTACTTCCCCTCGCGGCTGATGCTGGGGGTCGAGATCGACGCCTCGGCCGCGAGCTACATGGACTTCGCCCAGGTGATGTCCTATCGCGCCACCGGCACCGGCGGCGCCGACGAGCAGCTCGAATATCTCGCCACCGCGCGCGCACGGCTGGGCTGGGGTATCGGGAGCTGGACGCCGTTCGTGACCGGCGGGCTGGCCTGGGCGAGCGTGCGCCAGTCGCGCACCGACTTCACCACCGGCTTCGAGGACGCGACCGCGGGCCGCCTGCGCGCGGGCTATGCCGTCGGCGCCGGCATCGACCATGCGCTGGACGGCAACTGGTCGGCGCGGCTGGAGTATCTCTACACCAACCTCGGCGCCACCGGCTTCACGTTCAACTCCGGTGCCCGCTCCGACTCGCAGTATGACCTGCACCGCGTGCGCGTCGGCCTCAATTATCGCTTCGGCCAGGACGGCGAGGAGAAAAAGAGCACCGAGGCCGATGACATCGGCCCAGGAAGCTTCGAGATCCACGGCCAGTCGACCTTCATCTTCCAGGGCTATCCCGCCTTCGCCGCGCCCTACGACGGCGCCAACAGTCTGCCGGCGAGCGGCCAGGCACGCGAGACCTGGACGACGTCGCTCTTCCTCGGGGTGCGGCTGTGGCAGGGGGCTGAGTTCTATTTCAATCCCGAGCTGCTGCAGGGCTTCGGCGTCGCCGACACCACGGGCGCCGGCGGCTATCCCAACGGCGAGGCGCAGAAGTCGAACTATCCCTACCCGCGCTTCAATCCCTCGCGCGTCTTCGTGCGCCAGGAGTTCGGCCTGGGTGGCGCGACCGAGAAGGTCGAGGGCGAGTACGGCCAGCTCGGCGGCACCAAGGACGTCTCGCGGATCACGCTGCAGATCGGCAAGTTCGCCGTGCACGACCAATTCGACACCAACGACTATGCGCAGGACCCGCGGATCGATTTCCTCAACTGGTCGATCTGGGCGGCCGGCGCCTTCGACTATCCGGCCGATCGCGTCGGCCTCACCTACGGCGCCACGGCCGAGCTCGACCAGAAGGACTGGGCGGCGCGCGCCGGCTACTTCCTGGTCGGCAACGAGCCCAACGCCAGCGTCTTCGACTGGAATCTGTTCGCGCGCGGCGGCTACGTCGGCGAGG
>Ga0070680_100001927_pt1 | contig 15249 bp, 16 predicted proteins | sample KBSC73BmetaG_FD_64672 | JGI IMG/M metagenome (GOLD analysis project Ga0070680, IMG submission 64672) | Corn rhizosphere microbial communities from Kellogg Biological Station, Michigan, USA - KBS C7-3B metaG | ecosystem: Host-associated > Plants > Roots > Rhizosphere | place: USA: Michigan...
GTCGTTGCCCCAGAACATCCGCTCGCCCAGGAAGAAGGTCGGGACGCCGAAGGCGCCGCGCGCCTCGGCTTCGTCGATCAGCGCCTCGTGACGGGCGTGCGTCTGCGGCGCGTCGAGATCCCGCCGGAACGCTGCCTCGTCGAGGCCAAGCTGCGCGGGCAATGTAGCGATCCGGCCAGCGTCGATCGTCGCGCCCTCGGCGAAGATCAATCGGAACAGCAGCCGGCAGCACCGGACCAGCGCCCCCTGCCGCTCGGCCGCGAGGCAAGCCAGTGCCGGCATGGCGGGATCGACCGCGAACGGCTGAGGCTCGCGGAACGGGATGCCGTAATGCGCCGCCCAGGCCGTGGCGTCGGCTTCGCGATAGCGCGGGTCGTATTGCCCGACCAGCGGCAGGCGGAACGGATTGGCGCCGCGCCGGTCGATCAGCGCGCCGCTGGCGATCGGCTTACAGACGAAGCGGCAGCCATGCCGCGCTTCGAGCCGATCGATCTGGCTCGCCGCGAGATAGGAATAGCGGCTGCCGAGGCCGAGATAGAAATCGACCGCCGTCACCGCCGGTTCCGGCGCAGGTCCTCCTCGTCCTTCCACATCAGGTAGTGCGGGCCGAGATCGGAGATCCTGGTCGCGCCCATCTGCGCCATGCTGATGTCGATCTCGCGCCGGAAGATGCCGAGCGCGCTCTTCGCTCCCTGCACGCCGCCCGCCGTCACGCCGTACAGCGTCGGCCGGCCCTGGAAGACGAACTTGGCGCCCATGCAGAGCGCGATGATGGCGTCGAGGCCGCGGCGGATGCCGCCGTCGAACATCACCGTCATCTTGTCGCCGACCGCCTCGTTGATCGCCGGCAGCACGTGCAGCGGCGACGGCGCATTGTCGAGCTGCCGCCCGCCATGGTTCGACACCATGATGCCGTCGACACCGAGCGAATGGGCGCGCACCGCGTCGTCGGGATGCATGATGCCCTTGAGCACGAAATTACCTTTGAAGAGAGAGCGAAACCGCTCGACGTGCTTCCACGTCATCGGTGCGCGGTTCTGGTAGGCCACGAGATCGGCCACCTTGTTCGCCGAGGCGTCGGGGCCCGCATATTTCGCCCAGTTGCTGAAATACGGCGTGCCGTGGCGCAGCCACTGCAGCATCCACGCCGGATGCTCGAGCGCCTCGAGCTTGGTGGCGAGGCTGAGCTTCAGCGGCCGGCCCCAACCGTTGCGCTGGTTGCGCTCGCGGTTCGAGCCTTCCGGCACGTCGACGGTGAAAACGAGCGTCTTCAGGCCGGCATCGGCCGTGCGCTTGATCAGGTCCTCCGAGATCGCCTCGTCTTTCGACGAATAGAGCTGGTACCAGCCGTGGTCGGGCGCGAGCTTGCCGAGATCCTCGATCGAGCCGGTGCTCGAGCCCGACATGATGAAGGGCACGTTGGCGTCGCGCGCGGCCTCGGCCAGCATCAGGTCGGCGCCGTGGCGGAACAGGCCGGCGAGGCCCGTGGGCGCGATGCCGATCGGGCTGGAGTAGGTACGGCCGAACAAGGTCGTCGACTGGTCGCGCACCGAGATGTCGACCAGGTAGCGCGGCACGATGCGCGCCTGCCGGAACGCCTGCTCGTTGGTCGTGATCCCGGTCTCGTCGTCCGTGCCGCCTTCGATGAAATCATACGCGATCTTGGGCAGCCGCTTCTTGGCGAGCTTGCGGAGATCGTCGATGTTGACCACGCCCTTCATGTGCATTCACTCCCGTTGCCGCGATTTTGACGCGCTTTGCCGCCCCCTGCCAGCGGTGTTAGACGAACCGCTATGCAAATCAGACACGTCCGCCCCGGCGACGAAGCCCAACTCGCCACCCTGCTCGAGGACCACGAGTGCCACTATGGCAATCCGGTGCGGCCGGGCTCCGGCGCCGAAGGGGCGGCCTTCCTCGTCAAGGGCGGCCCGCTTTGCCTGGTCGCGGACGGCGATGAGGAGGGCGGCGGCACCCTCGCGGGCTTCGCCATCCTGAACCCGTACTTCCCGGCCACGGGGCTGACGCACGGGCTGTTCCTGAAGGAGCTCTATGTCGCATCGGCGGCCCGCTCGAAGGGCGTCGGCGAGAAACTCATCGAGGCCATCCGGGCGCTCGCGCGGGAACGCGGCGATACGCGGGTGATCTGGACGACCGGCATCGGCAACAAGGGCTCGCAGCGCTTCTACGACCGGCTCGGCATCAGGCGCATCGACAAGGTCTACTACGCGATGGACCTATGAGCGGCCTGATCCTGCACCACTACGACTTCTCGAACTTCGCCGAGAAGGCCCGGCTGATGCTGGGCTTCAAAGGGTTGGCGTGGCGCGGCGTCGAGCAGCCGCCGATCGAGCCCAAGCCCGACCTCGTTCCGCTGACCGGCGGCTATCGCCGCATCCCCGTGCTGCAGGACGGTGCCGACCTGTGGTGCGATACGCGCCTGATCGCGCGCGAGCTCGAACGCCGCGCGCCCGCGCCGACGTTCTTCCCCACCGCGAGCGCAGGCGCCGCCGAGGCGCTGGCGGGATGGGCCGAGCACCAGCTCATGCGGCCGATGGCGCTCTATGTCTCCGGCGTCAACGCCGACCACATGCCCGACGGGCTGCATGCCGACCGCGCGAAGCTGCACGGCCTGCCGGTGCCGTCGATCGAGGCCGTGCGGGCGGCAGCCACGCGCAACCTCCACCTCGTACGGCCGCAACTGAAATGGCTGGCCGACATGCTGGGCGACGACCGGCCGTATCTCCTCGGCACGGCGCCCTGCATCGCCGACTTCGCGGCCTATCACGTCGTGTGGTTCCTGCGCGGTCGCAAGATCGACTGCCGCGCCGAACTCGATCCCCATCCCAAGCTGATCGCCTGGCGCGACCGCATGGCCGCGATCGGCCACGGCCAACGCACCGACATCGCGCCCGCCGTGGCGCTCGCGGAGGCGCGCGCCGCCTCCCCCGCCGCACCGCGCGCCAGCGCGCCGCAGGACGGCGATCCGCTGCCCGGCGAGCCTGCCCGCGTGCGCGCGGCCGACAATGCACGCGACTGGATCACCGGCGAGGTGCTGTCCGTCGACGCCCACGAGATCGCGCTCGCGCGGCACGATCCCGCCGTCGGCGAGGTCGCCGTGCACTTCCCGCGGCTGGGCTACGACTGGCGCCGCGAGCGGCGCTAGGTCCGGCTGCCGAACGCCCCCGCGCCGGCGAACTTCTCGACCTCCGAGCCGTCCCACGCCAGCCATTCGGCCAGGATCTCGGCGGTGTGTTCGCCCAGGAGTGGCGGCGCGGTCGAGGGCGCCGGCGGCTGGTCCTCGAAGCGAATGGGCCGCGCGATGAAGCGCACGTCTCCGCAAACACGGTGCGGGACGGATTGAACCATGCCGCGACCCACCAGCTGTGGCGCTTCACAGACTTCGCCGACCTGCTTGATGGCGCCCGCAGGAATGCCGGCCGCCCGGAAGTCCTTCAGCCAATCGGCGCGGGTCCGCGCCGCGAAGATCGGGCTCAATAGGCCGGCCAGGATCGGGCGGTTGGCGGCGCGCCTGGGAGCGGCGTCGAACCGCGGGTCGGCCAGAAGGTCCTTCCGGTCGATGACATCGCAAAAAAGAACCCAGAACTTGTCGTTCGCGACGCCGACGTTGATCCATCCGTCGCTCGCCTCGAAGGTCTCGTAGGGGCTGATGGTGGGATGCACGTTGCCGCGGCGCTTCGGGCTCTCGCCCGAGGCGAAGTACATGCCCGCGTTGAAGGTGAGCAGCGAGGCCATGGCGTCGAGCATCGACACGTCGACCCTGCCGCCGGTCCCCGTGCGCTCGCGCCGCATCAGGGCGGCGAGAACGGACTGCGACGCATAGAGACCGGTCACGAGGTCGGCGATCGACGTGCCGACCTTCATCGGCGGACCGTCCGGATCGCCGGTGATGTCCATGACTCCGGACTCGCCCTGGATGACCAGGTCGTAGCCCGGCCGGTCGGCGTCGGGCCCGGTGCGGCCGAAGCCCGTGATGCTGCACTGGATGAGGCGCGGGTTCTTCGCCGACAGCGCCTCGTCGTTCAGCCCCCACTTGTCGAGCGTGCCGGGGCGAAAGTTGTCGATCACGACATCGGCGACGCCGGCCAGGGCAAGCACGACGTCGCGGCCGGCCGGCGACTTCAGGTCGATCGTGCAGCTGCGCTTGTTGCGGTTGACCGACAGGAAGTAGGCGCTCTCGCCGTTGATGAACGGCGGCCCGTAGCGGCGGCTCTCGTCGCCGCTGCGCGGGTCCTCGATCTTGACGACGTCGGCGCCGAGGTCGCCGAGCTGCATGGTCGCGAACGGTCCCGACACGACCCGGCAGAGGTCGAGCACCTTGATGCCCGACAGCGCTTCGGTTTCAGACGATCGCATCGGCGAGGTCTTTCATGCTGGGCACGAGGATATCGGGCTGATGTTCCGTCTCGCCGAACGGGCGGCTGCGGCGGTCGATGAATGCCGTGCGCATGCCGGCCGACTTGGCGCCGATGCAGTCGAAGGCATGGTTGGCGACGAAGAGGATCTGGTCGGGCTTCAGGCCGCACAGCTCTGCGGCCTTGGTGTAGGTGGCGACGTGCGGCTTGAAGGAGTTGGCCTCGGCCACCGAGATCACCTTGTCGAACGGCACCTTGTGGTACTGCTTGGCCGTCTCGAGCATGTCGGGATCGCCATTCGAGAGGACGACGAGCTTGTAGCGGGTGTGGAGCTTGGCCAGCGCCTCCGGCACTTCCGGAAACGGCTGGAGCTTCTCGATCTCGGCGACGAGATAGCGGACCTCGTCCCTGGTGTAGTCGATGCCGGCGCGATCCATCACGTGGGCGACGGCGCGATGGCCGATCTCGCGATACGGCGTGTGCTCGCGATGGAGCAGCGCGTCGATCATCGAGTTCTCGTAGTGCGTGCGCCGCCACCAGGTGACGAACGAGTTCGGGTTGCCCTTCCAACCCTTCTTTTGCAGGAAGGGCGTCGCGATGGCCGTAAGGCCGCCCTGCATGTCGACGACCGTTCCATACTGATCGAACATGCAAACCTTCACGTTCCGCTTGATCGCCTCGCTGTCCATGACCGTCTCCTGATTTTGCCCAAGCACCGGCAGGAGTTAGCCCGTCCGTCCATATCCTTGAAATGAATTTATATTCTTCTACTATTCATATGGTGAATAGTAGAAGGACAGGGCCATGTCGCTTCGCTCGGTCGATCTGAACCTGCTGGTCGCCCTGGATGCGCTGCTGTCGGAGCAGCACGTCACCCGGGCCGCCGAGCGCGTGGGCCTGAGCCAGCCCGCCATGAGCAACGCCCTTGGCCGGTTGCGCGGGATGTTCGGCGACGAACTCCTTGTCCGCACGGCGACCGGCATGCAGCCGACGCCACGGGCGATCGAACTCGCCGAGCCCCTTCGGCAGTTGCTGCGGCAGGCAGAGCATGTGCTCGCGAGCGACGCCGGCTTCGCCGCGGAGAATTCCGAGCGGACCTTCACGATCCGGATGTCCGACATCCTTGCCTTTCTCATCCTGCCGCCGCTGATGGCGCGCAAGCCGGCGGCGTCGCGCATGGCCTACAGCATCCTGCACCTCCCGCCCGCCGATACCGTCGAGGCGCTCGAGCGCGACGAGATCGACGTCGCCATCAGCATGGGCCTCGACCACTCGAAATCGATTCGCGCCGAGAAGGTGCTCGCGGACCGGATGGTGTGCGTCATGCGCGCGTCACACCCGATCGCCGGCCGACCGCTCACCTTGAAAACGTTTCTCGCACAGGACTACGTCAAGCAGTCGATGAGTCCGACCGACATGCGGTTCGTCGACAATGTGCTGACCGACATGGGCCACCAGCGACGCATCACGCTGAACGTGCCGCACTGGCTCGTCGTCCCGCACGTGCTCAAGCAGACCGACCTGCTGATGGTCATGCCCGGCCGCCTGGCCGCCGCGCTGAACGACGACGCGCTGTGCGCCCGCGATCTTCCCTTCAGGTCCGCCCCGTTCGACTGGATGATGTACTGGCATCGCCGCTACGACCAGAGCAACGCCAACCGCTGGCTGCGGCAGGAGCTGCGCGAAGTGTGCGCCGCCTTCTAGCGGCAGGCCGCGCCAATCCCCGGTGCCACCAGGGACGCGAACTTGGCCGACCCGCGTGGCGTGAAGTGGCCGAGGTCGATGAAGTCGGCGCGGTCGAAGCGGTCGACCGGCACGTCGATGTAGGTGTCGCCCAACGCCGCCGCCTCGCGCCGCGCGATGGCGTTCAGCCGCACGACCAGCGCCCAGACGTCCTTGTCCTCGACGAAGGGAATCCAGGTATCGAACTGATTGTCCGCCAGCTCGGCGCGGTTCATGACCTGGCCGATCCAGATCGTGGCCACGCCGCGTCCGCGGTTGATCGCGGACAGAGTGCGGATGTGGTCGGCGTAGATCGCCTCGAGGGCGGGATCGGGCGCCGCACTCGTCTCTCCGACAGGTAGCGGCGCGGGTTGGGCGGTGTCGACGGCGAGCACGACGAGGCGCAGCAGCAGCGATAGCGCCGGCGACACCGACAGGTATGGCCCGCCGACGCGGCGCGTCTGCAGCTCGTCGACCTGGCCCGGGATGTGGAAGTCGGCGTAGCCGGGATCGAGGCCTGCCACGTGGCTGTTCCTGAGATCGTTCCATCCGCTGTAATAGACGGCGCAGCGCGGCGTCACGCCGTAGGAATCCTCGTAGAATGCCGTCTGCAGCAGGTTCTCGACGGTCGTGTAGGCCGGCACGCCGTGGTTCAGGACGGCGTAGCGGTCGCCGCCGAGCTGCTTCTCCAGCATGTCCGCCCAGGTCTCGCCCTCGCCGGCGCCGGGGTCGTAGGTCGTCGAGCCGCCGAACAGCGCGATCACGGTGCGCGCCCGCAGCTCCTGCGGCGTGCGTTCGCGGCCGCGCAGGCCGGCGGTGTTGTGGTTGATGGCCACGTCCTCCCGTGCGTCCGGCGGTGATGGCCGCGGCACGGCCTGCAGCAGCGGATGCCAGCGCATGCGTGAGACCCCGAACTCGGTGCGCGGAAACAACGAGGACGCGGACCAGTGGAACTTGTAGAGCGTGGCCGAGCCGAAGCCGATGCCCACTTCCAGCGCCAGCAGCGACAGCAGCGGCATGGTGGCCCTGGGGAACCGCGCCAGCGCCAGCACGAGCACGACCAGGGCCGCGAGATAGATGAAGTACCACCCGCGCGGCGACCACAGCGGCAGCTTGTGTTCGAGCGACAGATGGGCCGCCAGCCCGGCGATGACGACGGCGAAGGCGAGCGCCAGCGCGATGGCGATCAGGCGCTCGAAGCGGTAAGGCCGCCTCACCGGCGGAACCGCCCGATCTCCAGCCCGTCGATCGGCACGTTGGTCGCACCGGTGGCGACCAGCTCGGCCATCATGGCGCCGGTTCCCGGCCCGAGCTGGAAGCCGTGCGCGGAAAAGCCGAACTGGTGATAGACGCCCTCGGACGTGCCGCTCGGCCCGACGACGGGAATGCCGTCGGGCATGCTGGCCTCGATGCCGGCCCAGGCGCGCACGATGGTGGCCTGGCGCATCACCGGGAACAGCTCCCACACGGTGCGCGCGCTGAGGCTGAGCTTCTCCCAATCGATCACGGTCTCGTTGCGATCGCGATAGGGCGTGGCCAGGTGCCCGCCGCCGATCACGACGGTGCCGTTGTCGAGCTGCTTGAAGGAGAGCTTGCGGCCGCGCAGGATCACCACCGGCCGGATGAAGGCCGGCAGCCGGCTGGTGACCATCAGCATCGGCGCGATCACCTCGAGCGGCACCGGCTCGCCCAGCATCGCCGCGATCCGGTCGGCCCAGGCGCCGGCCGCATTGACCACCTTGGGTGCCTCGATCGCGCCGTCGCTGGTCTCGACGCGCCAGACCTCGCCCACGCGCGAGAGCCCGGTCACCCGTACGCCCTCCAGCACCGTGGCGCCCTTCTCGATCGCGCGCTTGCGAAACGCCTGCGTGGCGCGGAACGGGTCGGCCGCCCCGTCGCGCCGCGAGACCACGCCGCCCGGGCAGTGCGCCGACACGGCGGGCACGAGACGCCGCAGCTCGGCCTTGTCGATCAGCTCCTCGTGCGTGAAGCCGCGCATCCGCAGATCGTCGACCCGCGCCTTGAAGCCCGCGAGCTCGGCATCGCTCTCGGCCACCAGCACCGTGCCGTGGGCGGTGAAGCCGCAGTCGTCGCCCACCAGCTCCTGTACGTGCTCCCACAGATCCATCGACGAGATCGACAGCGGGATCTCGGCGATATCGCGCGCGAGTTGGCGCACGCCGCCGGCATTGACGCCCGAGGCGTGGCGGCCGGCGTAGTCCTTCTCGACCAGGATCGGCTTCAGGCCACGCAATGCCAGATGCAGCGCCGTCGAGCAGCCATGGATGCCGCCGCCGATCACCACGACGTCTGCGGTCCGCACTAGACCTCACCACGTAGCTGTCGCCCCAGCATCACCTCACCCTGAGGAGCGGTCCACAGGACCGCGTCTCGAAGGGTCGGCACGAGCACATCGTCTGTAGCCCATCCTTCGAGACGCATCGCTACGCGACGCTCCTCAGGATGAGGGCAAGGTTGTCGTCCCATTGCCTATCTTTCCACGGCCTTGCGTTCCGCCTCGCTGATCGGCAGCGAGGCGAGTTCGGCCAAGGTGATCGGCTTCACCGGCGGGCGCAGGCGGTAGTAGCCGACGTCGTCCGGCGTGCGGCCGCGCTCCTCGGCGATCAGCTCGGTCACAGTGAGGCCGCACAACCTTCCCTGGCACGGGCCCATGCCGCAGCGCAGGAAGGCCTTCATCTGGTTCGGGCCCTCGCAGCCCAGCCGCGCGGTCTCGCGCACTTGTGCCGCCGTCACCTCCTCGCAGCGGCAGACGATCGTGTCGCCCTCCGGCCGCCGCAGCGCTACCGGCGGCCGGTAGAGCACGTCGAGGAAGGCGCGGCCGATCTCTTCGCGCTGCAGCCGCTGGCGCGCGCCCTGCGGATCGGGCACCGAGACCTGCGGCGCCACCGCACGCACCGCCGCGATGGCCGCGATCCGCCCGCGTTCCGCGGCCGCCGTGCCGCCAGCGATGCCTGCGCCGTCGCCTGCCACCGCGATACCGGGCACCGAGCTCTGGAAATCGGCATCGAGCACCGGCACGAAACAGAGCTGGCGAGGATCCCAGCGATGGGCGACGCCGGCGGCGATGGCGAGATTGACGTTGGGCACCACGCCCTGGTGCAGCAGCAGGAGATCGGCCGGGATGCGGCGCCCGTCGACCACGACTTCACGCAATCTGTCGGTGCCGACCGCCTCGATATGGCGTGCCGCGCGCACTTTCGCCTTGGCTTTGACCTCGCGCACCAACGCCAGGCCTTTGCGAAGGTAGGGGGACAACAGGAAATCCGGCAGGTGCAGCGCCGCGCGCAGCCAGTTGGCCCGCGGCGTGGTGTCGAACACCGCCTCGAAGCGGGCGCCCGCGCGCAGCATCTGCGCAGCCAGCAGCCACAGAAGCGGGCCGCTGCCGGCCAGCACCGTGCGGCCGTTCGGCACCAGGCCCTGCGCCTTCAGCACGGTCTGTGCCGCGCCCGCCGTCATCACCCCGGGCAGGGTCCAGCCCGGCACCGCGAACGGACGCTCGAGCGAGCCGGTGGCGATGATGACACGCCGCGCCTGGATCATCCGCGCCTGGCCCGCGATCGACACGCCGACCGTCAGGGTGCGATCGAGGTTCCACACCGTGGCACCGGTCACGATCGACGCGCCGCTGCTCCTGGCCTCAGTCGCCAGCGCGGCGCCCGCCCAGTAATCGTCACCCAGGATGGCGCGGTTGCGAATGGGATTGGCCGTGATGCCGCGATAGATCTGCCCGCCAACACCCGGGTTCTCGTCGAACAGGACGGTCGAGAGCCCTGCCCGCGCGGCGGTCGACGCCGCGGCCAGCCCGGCCGGGCCGCCACCGATGACGATCAAATCATACGAAGCCGCAAGTTCGGAAGCGTTCATGTCCGCCCCGCCGTCGTCCTGAGCGTAGCGAAGGACCTTGCGCTTGCTGCGAAGGAGTCCTTTGACATGAGCGCAAGGTCCTTCGCTTCGCTCAGGATGACAAAAAATATCATCGTCCGGCCTCGCGCTTGCCGAGCTGGGTCTCGATCTTCATGCCCTCGGCCACCGGCACCAGGCAACCCTGGCGGCTGCCGATGCCATCGACGGTGACGAGGCACTCGAAGCACACGCCCATCAGGCAGTAGGGCGCGCGCGGCGCGCCGCTGACCGGCGTGGTGCGGCAGTGGTCGATGCCGGCTGCCAGCATCGCGGCGGCGACGGTGTCGCCGATGCGGGCGCGGATCGGCTTGCCATCGACGCTGAGCGTCAGGGTCGCGCCGGTATCACCCAGCCTCTTGAACATGGAACCTCCGTGCGCTGAAGGGAGCGACCAGCGACTTGTCGAGGGCGCCGCGCGCGATCATCGGCGCGACGGTGAGGGCATGATTGGCCGCGAGCGTGACGCCGGAGTGGCAGCACACGGTGAAGGCACCGGGATGGCTCTCCGACTCGTCGTAAATCGGGAAGCCGTCCTGCGTCATCACGCGAATCGCGCTCCAGGTGCGCACGACGTTCACGTTGGCCAGCAGCGGGAACTGGCGCACCGCGCGCGAGGCCTCGGTGGCACTGACGCCGATGGTGAGGCCCGACGGATCGGTGCTCTCCTCCTTGGAGTCGCCGATCATCACCGTGCCCTCGTCGGTCTGGCGCAGGGTGACCACGGGATGATGGAGGAACGGCCGTAGTCGCTCGGTGACGACGATCTGGCCGCGCTCGGGCCGCATCGGCGCCTCGAGCCCGACCATCGGTGCCAGCCGCATGTTGGCGTTGCCGGCGGCCAGCGCCACCTTGGCCGAACGGATCTCGCCCTGCTCCGTGGCGAGCCGGAACTCGCCGCCGTCATGCGCGATGGTCTCGACCCGATGGCTCGGCAGATAAGTGACGCCGCGCGCGGCGATCGCGGTGTGCAGCGTGCGGAACAGGCGAAGCGAGTTCACGTGGCCATCGAGCGGGCAATAGCTCGCGCCCACGACCTCGGGCCCGATGTCGGGCAGCATCCTGGCCACCTGGGCATGGTCCAGAATCTCGGTCTTGTAGTCGACGATGCCGGGCTGGTTGTGCAGGCGCTTCAGGATGGTGGCGCGCGCCTCCAGCTCCTTGTCCGACAGCGCCAGGTGAAAGCCGCCCGGTCGCTGGAAGCAGACGTCGAGGCCAGTCTCCTCCTTCAGCGCCTGGGCGAAGCCGCCCCAGGCGTTGGACGAACGGATCGTCCAGCCGGCGTAGGGTGCGAGGCCAAGGCCTTTGCTCTGCACCCAGACCAGGGCGAAGTTGCCGCGGCTCGCGCGCACCGCGCGGTCGCCCTCGTCGAGCACGACGACGCGGCAGCCCTCGCGCGCCAGGCCCCAGGCGGTCGCGACGCCCACCAGCCCGCCACCGACGACGGCCACGTCATAGGCGTCAGCGGCCATCATGGCCTCTTCCCACCAGCAGGCGCTCGAGCCCGTAGGCGCGGTCGAGCGCCACAAGGCCCGCCACGGTGATGGCGATGACGCAGGCCGAGACCGAGGTCACCAGCGGATCGATATTGTCCTGGATATAGAGAAACATGCGGACCGGCAGCGTAGCGGTTCCCGGGCCGGCGATGAACACTGTCATCGTCACCTCGTCGAACGAATTGATGAAGGCGAGCGCCCAGCCACTGGCCACGCCCGGCACTACCAGCGGCAGGGTGATTCGCTTCAGCACCGTCCACTCCGACGCGCCGAGCGAAACGGCCGCGTGTTCGACGGCACGGTCGAGTCCGGCCGCCGAGGCCAACGTCAGCCGCAAGGCGAACGGCATGACCACGACGATGTGCGCCAGCACCAGCCCGGTGAAGGTGCCGCCGATGCCGAGCAGGGTGAAGAAACGCAGGAAGGCGATGCCCAATACGATGTAGGGGATCATCAACGGCGACATGAAGAGCGCCGCAGCTGCCTCGCGTCCCGGGAAGCGATGGCGCGCGATGGCCAGCGCCGCCGGCACCGACAGGCCGACGGCGATCGCCGACGACAGCGCACCCAGGACAAGGCTCTGCCAGAAGGCCGAGATGAACTCAGGATAGCGCGCGATGGCGTAGAACCAGCGCAGCGACCAGTGCCGGGTCGGGAACGAGAGATAGCCCTCGGGCGTGAAGGCGACCCAGCAGACGACGACGATCGGCGCCAGCATGAAGATCACGAACAGCGCGTGATAGAGAAGCGCGACAGGACCGTTTCGGCTCATGGGGCGCGGCTCATCCGAACACCCGCGCATAGCGCCGCTCGACCAGCCGGTTGGCCACGATCACCACCGTCGCCAGGACGACGAGGAGAATGACGGCGACCGTGGCGCCGAGCGGCCAGTTGAGCGTGTTCAGGAACTCGTCGTAGGCCAGCGTCGAGGCGACCTTGAGCCGCCGGCCGCCGATGATCGCCGGTGTGGCGAAGGCCGAGGCCGCCAGCGAGAAGACGATGATCGCGCCCGACAGGATGCCGGGCATCGCCTGCGGCAGCACGATCCGTCGCATCACCGTGAACGGCCCCGCGCCCAGCGCCACCGCCGCGTTCTCGATCTGCGGGTCGAGGCGCTGCAGCGCCGCCCACACCGCCAGCACCATGTAGGGCATCAGCACGTGGGCCAGCGCCACCACCATGCCGGTCTCGGTGAACATGAAGGGAATCGGCGCCGAGATCAGCCCGATCGACATCAGCCCCTTGTTGACCAGGCCGGAGTTGCCGCCGAACAGCAGCGCCCAGCCCAAGGTGCGCGCGACGACGGAGATCAGCAGCGGTCCCAGGGTCACCAGCAGAAAGAAGCCGCGCCACGGACTCTTCATGCGGTTGAGGATATAGGCCTCGGGCGCGCCGAAGACGGCGGCCAGCACGGTCACGCTGGCCGCGATCTTGAAGGTCCGTCCGAACACCTCGTAGTAATAGGAATCGTCCAGTACCTCGCGCCAGTTCTTCAGGATGAACACCGGATCGATGCCCTTGTACTGGCCCCAGTCGTGGAAGGTGAGCACGACTGTCATCACCAGCGGCACGATCACGATGGCGGCGAACAGCACCAGCGCCGGCATCACCAGGAGATAGGGCATCGTCTTCATGACGCGCCCCACGCGAGATGCACCGCTGCGCCCTCTTCCGGCATGGCCGCGCCCGTGTTCTGGCGGATCACGGTGACCAGGCCGCCCGCCGTCTCGACCTGGTAGAGCCAGTGGTTGCCCTGGAAGATGCGCGTGCGTACGGTGCCGGCGAGCCCTGTCGATGCGAACGCGATGCGTTCCGGCCGGATCGCCTTGCCGTCGACGAGGTTGGTCTTGCCCAGGAAGTTGGCGACGAACGGCGTCGCCGGACGCTCGTAGGCCTCGTGCGGCGGCGCCACCTGCTCGGCGCGGCCCTTGTTCATCACCACGATGCGGTCCGACAACGCCATCGCCTCGGCCTGGTCGTGCGTCACCAGAATGGTCGTCGTGCCGACGGTGCGCTGGATCTGGCGCAGCTCGATCTGCATCTCCTCGCGCAGCTTGGCGTCGAGATTCGACAGCGGCTCGTCGAGCAGCAGGATGCGCGGCCGGATGACCAGCGCGCGGGCCAGCGCCACCCGCTGCTGCTGGCCGCCCGAGAGCTGGCGCGGGAACCGCGCGGCGAAGGCGCCGAGGCCGACAAGCTCCAGCGTTTCGCCGACGCGCCTGCCGCGCTCGGCCGCCGCGACACCCTGCATCTCGAGCCCGAAGGCCACGTTCTCGGCCACGCTCATGTGCGGGAAGAGCGCATAGCTCTGGAACACGATACCGAGGCCGCGCCTGGCGGGCTTCACCGCCAGCAGGTCGCGGCCCTCGAGGTGGATGGCGCCGCCGCTCGGCTCGACGAAGCCCGCGATCATCTGCAGGGTCGTGGTCTTGCCGCAGCCCGACGGGCCCAGCAACGAGACGAACTCGCCCTTCTCGACCTCGAGGGAGAGTCCGTCGACCGCCGTCTGCGTGCCGAAGCGCTTGGTCAGTCCGTCGAGGGTGAGAAAGGCCATGGCCTACCCGGCGATGCGATGGGCGATACCGCCGTGCAGGCGATAAAAGGCGTCCTGCGGCTGGTCCATCGCCAGGATGTCGGCCTGCGGTGCGCTGACGAACAGGCCGCGCAGCACCCGTCCGATCCCACCATGGGCGAACACGGCGACCGGCTTGCCGGCCGCCAGGGCCACGATGTCGTCGAGCGCCGCCTGCGCCCGCTCCGCCGCCATGATGTAGTTCTCACCGTTGGGCGGGCGGTAGTGCCATTTTTCCTGCCGGCGCATCTCCATCTGACCCGGCCAGCGCGCCTCGATCTCGGGCATGCTGAGCCCGTCCCAGTCGCCCCAGCTCATCTCGCGCAGACGATGGTCGAAACCCGCCGTCTCCTGCACCAGCCCTGCCGCCTGCGCCGCGATCGACAGCGTCTCGCGCACACGGCCGAGCGGGCTGGAGCGCACGATGATCTCGGCCGGGGCGTAGCCCGCCTGCTTCAGCTCGCGCGCCAGCCCTTCGCCCATGAGCCGCGCCTGCCCGCGACCCGTTGCCGTCAGCGGCGAGTCGAGGTGCCCTTGCGCACGCTTCTCGGCATTCCAGACCGTCTCGCCGTGCCGGAAGAGAAAGATCGGATGATGCGCCGCCACGATCCTATCGTTCGACCTCGCGGTTCCAGCGCTTGGTCCACTCGTCGCGGTGGAGGTTGATCGCATCCCAGTCGGGCGAAATGATCTTCTTCGCACGCTCGCCGACCGGCGCCATCTTGAGCTCGGGCATGCCGACGTCGACCTTGGTGTTGACCGGGCCGTTGCCCATGTCCTTGGCCATGCCGGTCTGCACCGAGGCCGAGATCAACGTCTTGATCATCTCGTACGCCAGCGGGTTGATCGAGGCCTTGGCCACCGGACAGGCCGAGGCGAGCAGGATCGGCGCGCCCTCGGTCGGATAGATGAAGTCGACCGGGAAGCCGGTGTTGGCGAAGGCCTGCACGCGGCCGGTGCCCCACACGGCGATGTTGGCCTGGCCCGACTGGAACAGCTCGGTCATCTTGCCGGGCGACGGCTCGTAGACCAGCACGTTGGGATTGATGTCGTTCTTCATCACCTTGAAGCCCGGGTCGATGTTCTTCTCTCCGCCGCCGTTCAGGCGGGCGTACATCATCAGCGTGTAGAGCCCGTAGGTGTTGTTGATCGGCGGGATCACCAG
>Ga0070680_100001928_pt1 | contig 15249 bp, 8 predicted proteins | sample KBSC73BmetaG_FD_64672 | JGI IMG/M metagenome (GOLD analysis project Ga0070680, IMG submission 64672) | Corn rhizosphere microbial communities from Kellogg Biological Station, Michigan, USA - KBS C7-3B metaG | ecosystem: Host-associated > Plants > Roots > Rhizosphere | place: USA: Michigan...
CGCTCGTCGAGGAGCAGACGTGGCACGGCACGGCGAAGTGGGCGCTGCTGCCCGTCGCCGCCCTGGTCCTGGGCGGCTTCGTCGTGTGGGAGCACCGCTACCGGCAGCGGGGCAACCAGCCCGTAGCGGACCTCGAGCTGTTCCGCGTGCGCTCCTACGGCCTCGGTTGCGCGCTGGCGCTGGTCTACTTCGCCGGCTTCACGTCGGTGTTCTTCACCTACACGCTCTACGTGCAGCAGGGCCTGCACTACAGCGCGCTGATGGCCGGCGCCGCGGTCACGCCCTTCGCGCTCGGCTCCGCGGTGTCGGCGGCGGTCGGCGGCCGCACGGTCGACCGCTACGGCCGACCGCTGGTGGCGCTCGGGCTGGTGCTGGTCGTGGTCGGCATCGCGGCGACCTGGGTCGCGGTCGAGGCGGTCCCCGGGCACGCCGTCGGCCTGGCGACCGCGGCGCCGCTGCTGGTCGCCGGCATCGGCAGCGGGCTGGTGATCTCGCCGAACCAGACGCTCACCCTGGCGAAGGTGCCCGTGCACGGCGGCGGCAGTGCCGCCGGCGTGCTGCAGACGGGACAGCGCGTCGGTACGGCGATCGGCATCGCCGCCGTCGGCTCGGTGTTCTTCTCGACGGTCGCGTCGACCCACGGGCACTGGGCCTCGGCCTTCCGCGACGGCTTGCTCGTGGTGCTCGCACTTCTCGTCGTCTCGCTGGGCATCGCGGTCGCCGACCTGCTCGCGCCGCACCGCCGCCTCGCGCCCTAGCGCCGGTCGTATCAGAACCGCGGGGCCCCGGCTCTCCTCAATGCGGGCGGAACCACACCGGCATGCGGGTGAGAGCACTGGACCTCCGGCAGCGATGGCGTCATCCGGACGCCGCACCGGCTCTGCTGGTGGCGATCGTCGTCGTGCTCGCGGCCCTGACCGGGTCGGGGGCGCTGCTCGGCTCGTCGGACCCGACGATCGCCGCTGCGGGTGACATCGCCTGCAGCCCCAACGAGATCAACCATGCCCGGGGCGACCGCACCCAGTGCGCCGAGGTCGCGACCGCCGCACTGCTGGCCCGGCTGCACCCCACCGCCGTGCTGACCCTGGGCGACGACCAGTACTACTGCGGCAACCTCGGCGACTTCGCCGACGCCTACGCGCCGTCGTGGGGGCGCGACCTGGCGATCACGCACCCGGCGGTCGGCAACCACGAGTACGGCACCGGCTGCGGGCGCGACAGCGCAACGGGGTACTTCACCTACTTCGGCAAGCGGGCCGGCCACGTGAACGAGGGCTGGTACAGCTACGACCTCGGCAGCTGGCACGTCATCGCGCTGAACTCGGAGTGCAGCTACGGCAAGGGTCCGGCCGACTTCGGCGGCTGCGGGGCCGGCAGCCCGGAGTACCACTGGCTCGCCGACGACCTCGCCGGCGACCGGGCGGCCTGCACGCTGGTCTACTGGCACGAGCCGCGCTTCTCCTCCGGCGAGCACGGCGACGACGTCGCGATGACGTCGATCTGGAACCTCCTCGTCGCCGCGCACGCCGACGTCGTGCTCAACGGCCACGCGCACGTCTACGAGCGGTTCGCCCCGGCGGGGGCGACGACTCAGGCCACCGGGCCGCGGAACGGGGTATTCCAGGACCCGAGCCCGGACCCGGCCGGGATCCGCGAGTTCGTGGTCGGCACCGGCGGGCGCAACCACGGCACGTTCGCGCACCCGGCGCTGCGCGGCGAGGTGGTGCGCGACGCCACGACGTTCGGCGTCCTCGAGATGCACCTGCACCCGGACGGCTACGACTGGCGCTTCGTACCGGTCGCGGGCGGCGGCTTCGCCGACGCGGGCACCGGCAGCTGCCACTAGCCCGCTGTGACCTGGGTCACAGACCTCCGTTGTGCAGGCGGCCGGGCACCGATATAACGCCCGTTACGAACCGTTTCGACCCGGTTCCCGGCCCGGGCAGGTGATAGGTCCATGGCGTCGTCGGCGCGCGAGCAGCACCAGAACATCGATTCGCTCTCCGACCCGTTCGCGCGCAACGCGCTACGGGTCGCCTACCACGTCCGCAAGTACTCCGTCCTCTACGTCTGCGGTGCTCTGGGCGCGATCGCGCTGGCGCTCTTCCCGACCTACACCGGGAGCACCGGCGGCAACCAGAGCGTGGCCGAGGGCCAGGGCATCTACGGCAACAAGGGTGCCGGCGGCCAGGGCGGCGGCGCTCTCAACGGCACCAGCACCGTCACCTCCGGCACCGGCGCACCCGCCGGCGCGGGCGCCACCGCGGCAAGCGGCAGCGCGGGCGCGGGCAAGAGCGGCAGCCCCGGCAGCCAGGCCGGCGCCGCGGTCACCACGGCCACGTCGGGGACGAGCGGCGCCAGCAACCAGGTGCTCGTCGGACGGGGCGTCACCCGCGGCGGATTCACCTGCGCCCCCGGCGTACGCCAGCTGCCTTTCTCCGTCTACGCCGACCCGTGCGTCGCGAAGTACACCGGCAGCAACGGCGGCAGCACCTGGAACGGCGTCACCGCCAAGACGATCACGATCGCGATCCGGCACACGTCCGACTCCACCGGCGCCAACGAGCAGGCGACCAACGCGGAGAGCGAGGCCGCGGGCGGTCAGACCTACGAGACGTCGGAGAGCTACATCAAGGCGGTCACCGCCTACCTCAACAAGACGATCGAGCTCTACGGCCGGCAGGTGAAGCTCGTCGACTACAGCGGTCAGGGCAACTACACCAACGAGGAGCTCGACACCGGGCAGGCGGCCGCCTGCGCCGACGCCGACGCCGAGGCGACCAGCGTCCACGCGTTCATGGGCGTCGACTTCGAAGGGCTCTACGAGTGGGGGCCGTTCGCCGAGTGCGCCGCTCGCTACAAGATGATGACCCCGCAGGGCGCGCCGTACTTCCCGGAGTCCTACTACAAGAAGTACGACCCCTACGTCTGGGCGACGACGATGAACTGCTCGATGATCGCCGACGAGGTGGGCGAGTTCATCGGCAAGCAGATCGCACCGTTCCCGGCGAAGTTCGCCGGCACCGACGGCGCGACCAACCTGCAGAACGCGCCGCGGAAGTTCGGCACCTACGTGCCGAACAACGCGGAGTACCAGGAGTGCGTCAACCAGACGCTGCAGATCGACGAGAACCAGTACCACGTCGCGAAGAACCGCGAGGACCAGTACAACTACGCGCTCGACATCTCGCAGTTCCCCAACGACACGCAGCGCGCAGCGATCCAGTTCGCGGCGAACAAGGACACCACGATCGTGCTGGCCTGCGACCCGATCTCGCCGATCTTCCTGACCAAGGACGCGTTCAACCAGGGCTACCACCCCGAGTGGCTGATCATCGGCGTCGCGTTCGACGACACCGACAACTGGGCGCAGCTGTGGGACCAGGACGAGGTCAACGGGCACCTGTTCGGGTTGTCGCAGGCGGCCTCGACCGACGAGCTGCTCAACCCCAACGGTGAGGCCGGCAAGGCGCTGAAGGCCGCGGGTGTCCCGTTCAACATCACGTCCGTCACCGACTACTACGAGATGTTGTCGATCTTCGACCAGCTGCAGGCCGCCGGGCCCGACCTGACCCCGGCCAACGTCGCCGCCGGTACGCACGGCCTGCCCGTCGGCGGGCCGGGTGCGTTCGGCACCTGGTACTACGGCCAGACGCACACCGCGATCGTCGACTCGCGCGAGGTCTACTGGCTCGGCAACCAGACCTCGAAGGCCGACGGGCGGCCCGGCACCTACGTGCCGATCTACAAGGGCAAACGGTTCCGGGCGGGCCAGTTCCCGACCGGCCAGCCGCCGTTCTACCAGTGATCCCGCGCCCCCGGCTGCCGCTGCCGCCCGTGCAGCTGCAGCCGGCCACCTCGCGGCTGACCGGCGCGGCCTCCACCGCGGCGGCCGCCGCCACCGCGACCCCCCGCCGGCGCGGGGCGCTGACCGTCGCCGCCGTCCTGGGCGCCTACCTGCTGGCGCTCGGTCTGCTGCCGCACGGCGCCCCGCTCGGCATCGTCCTCGAGGGCACGATCCTGGGCGCCATCAACGCCCTGGTCGCGCTGACGATCGTGCTGGTCTACCGCGCCAACCGCGCGATCAACTTCGCCGCCGCGTCGTTCGGCTCGGTCGCGGCGATCGTGGCGATCGAGGTCCACGTGCAGCTCGGGCTGAGCTACGGCCTGTCGATGGTCGCGGGCGTCGTACTCGCCGCGGCCCTCGGCGCGGTGCTCGAGAAGACCGTGATCCGGCGGTTTGCCAACGCGCCGCGGCTAATCCTGGCGGTCGCGACGATCGGCCTGGCGCAGGTGCTCGACGGGCTGAGCATCCTCATCCCGGTCGAGTGGGGAGGCACGAAGTCCGGCACCTTCGCCGTGCCGTGGAACGCCCACTTCTTCATCGCCCCGGTGCTGTTCAACGCCAACTACCTGATCGCGATCGTGGTCGTGCCGGTCGTGCTGGTCGCACTCACGTGGTTCATGCGCTACAGCTCCTACGGCGTCGCCATCCGCGCCGCCGCCGACAACGGGGAGCGGGCGCGGCTGCTCGGGCTGCCGGTCAACCGGCTGTCGACGATCGTCTGGACGATCACCGGCGTGCTGTCGGCGCTCGCCATGCTGCTGCGGGTGCCGATCCTCGGCTTCCTGTCGTTCAGCAGCGTGTCGCAGAGCGGCCCCGAGCTGCTGCTGCAGACGCTGACCGCCGCCGTGCTCGCCGGCATGGCCAGCATGCCGGTGGCCGTGCTCGCCTCCGTCGGGCTCGGCATCGCCTCCGAGCTCGCCGCGTGGAGCTTCCACGACGCGACCGCGATCGACGCCGTACTGCTCGTCATCATCCTGGCCGCACTGCTGGTACGCCGCGACCGGCTGTCCCGTGCAGCCGAGTCGGGCATCTCCACCTGGGCCAACATCCGCCCGGTGCGGCCGGTGCCGCCGGAGATGACCGGGCTGCTGTCGGTGCGCCTCGGCACCCAGGGGCTGCGGCTGGGGTTGCTGGCCTTCGGCCTGACCCTGCCGCTCTGGATCTCCGACGCGCACCAGCAGCTGGCCAGCCTCGTGCTCATCTACGGCATGGTGGCGGCCTCGCTGGTGGTGCTCACCGGCTGGGCGGGGCACATCTCGCTGGGCCACATCGCGTTCATGGGATTCGGCGGTGCGTCCACCGCGATCCTCGTGACCCACCACGGTTTCGACGTCATCGGCGCGGTGCTCGTCGGGGGCCTGGTCGCCGCCGCCGTCGCGGTCGTCATCGGCGTCCCGGCGCTGCGGATCACCGGCCCGTTCCTCGCGGTCGTGACGCTGGCTTTCGCGGTCACCTCGGCGAGCTACTTCCTGGTGCCCAAGTACTTCCCGTGGTTCGCGACCGACGAGACCATCCCGCGACCGGCGCTGTTCGGCCGGATCGCGACCGGCACCGACCGGCAGTTCTACTACGTGGCGTTCGTGGCGCTCGCCCTCACGCTGGCCGCGGTGCGCGGGCTGCGCAACAGCGCCGCCGGGCGGGCCGTCATCGCGGGCCAGGACAACCGGCTTGCCGCGCAGTCCTTCGGGCTCAACACCACCCGGCTCAACCTGGTCGCGTTCGCCATCTCCGGGGCCATCGCCGGCGTCGCGGGCGGCCTGTTCGTCATCCAGCAGGAGGGCTTCAACCCGGCGTCGTTCAACGCGGAGAACGGCCTCGTCTTCTTCACCATGGTCGTCATCGGCGGCCTCGGCTCGATCCCGGGTGCGGTGCTCGGCGCCGTCTACGTCTACGGCGCGCAGTACCTGCTGCCACCGGCCTACGCGATCCTCGCCACCGGTGCGGGCCTGCTGCTGCTGCTGATGTTCATGCCGGGAGGGCTCGGCGAGGCCGTCTTCCGCGCCCGTGACACGCTGCTGCGCGCCATCGCGAAACGCAAGGGGCTGGTCGTGCCCAGCCTGCTCGCCGACGTCCGGGTGGCCGACGACGAGACGACCCCCGAGCACCCGGTCGACGTGACGCTGGCGATGAGCAGCGCTGCGCTTCCGGACGCCGAGCTGCCCGCGCCGTACCCCCGGGAGCCAGAGCTCACCGGGAGGCAGCGGTGACGACGACGACCCCGCCACCGACGACCGGCCGGTGGCGCCGCGCCATCGGCGGGTTCCACGAGCTCGGCCCCGCCGGCCCGGTCGCGCTCCTGCTGCTGGTGGCGCTCGCCGGCGTGCAGAGCTTCGACATCGTTGCGTTCGGCGTCCTGTCGCCGGACATCCGGCAGACGTTCCACGTCTCCAACACCGTCATCGACTCGATCGCCGGCCTGACCAGCGCGGTGCCGGTCATCTTCGCGATCGCGATGGGTTACCTCGGCGATCGCGGCAACCGGCTTCGAATCGCCCGCTGGGCCGGCCTCGTCTGGGCGGTGACCGCCATCGGCACCGGCCTCGCCCCGGTCATCGGGCTGCTGATCGCCGCGCGTCTCGTCGGCGGCATCGGCTACCTCACGACCGAGACCGTCTACCCGAGCCTGCTGTCCGACTACTACCCGCCGCAGCGGTCCGGCTGGGTGTTCGGCGCCTACCGCCTCGGGTCGCAGGGGCTCGCGCTGATCGGCGGGCCCGCCGCCGGCGCCCTCGGCGCGATCTTCGGCTGGCGGGCGGCGTTCATCGTCCTCGCCGTACCGACGTTCGTCTTCGTGGCGCTCCTGTCGGTCCTGCGTGAGCCGGCACGCGGCGCGTCGCAGGGCATGTCCCTGGGCGGCGAGGCGATGGGGTCGGTGACCGAGGGGTTCCGCCGGGTGCGGGCGATCGGCACCCTGCGGCGCACCTGGGTCGCGGCGTTCCTCTTCGGGGCCGGCACGCTGCCGTTCCCGACACTGCTCAACAACTTCTTCCACGACGTCTACCGCCTGGGCGACACGGCCCGCGGCAACGTCAGCGCGCTGTACGGCGTCGGCGGGCTGGCCGGCATCGCGCTCGGCGCCTGGCTGACGCAGAAGGCCGTGACGCAGGGCAAGCTGTCGCGGCTGCCGATCCTCAACGGCTTCATGGTCGTGGAGTTCGCGCTCGGCATCGTGGTCATGGCGGGGTCACCGGCGCTCGGCGGCTCGGTGCTCGGCGCCGGGCTGCTCTCGATCGGGGCGGTCGGGTTCCTGCCGGCCTACACCGCCCTCGTCGCCCTCGTCGCGCCGGCCCGGTTGCGGGCGCAGGCCTACGCGTGGTCGCTGCTCTGGTACGCGCTCGGCGGCGTGCTGCTGTCGGTCGTGATCGGCGGCATCAGCGACTCGCACGGCAACCGGGTGGCGCTGCTCGTCCTCGCAGGACTCGTCGGCACCGGCGGACTGATCGGGGCGTCGGCGTGGCGCTTCGTCGGGCGCGACCTGGCGCTCGCCTCGTCGGTGGAGACCGCGGCCGGCTCCGACGCGCTGCTCAGCTGCACCGGAATCGACGCGGGCTACGGCGGCGTGCAGATCCTGTTCGGCGTCGACTTCGAGATCCGCGAAGGCGAGATCGTCGCCCTGCTCGGCACCAACGGCGCGGGCAAGTCGACGTTCCTCAAGACGGTGAGCGGGCTGCTCGACCCGACCGGTGGCGCGATGTTCTACCGCGGCCGCGACATCACCCACGCCGACCCGCAGACGACCGCGCAGCTCGGCATCATGCACGTGCCCGGCGGCCGCGGCATCTTCCCGACGCTGTCGGTGGCGGAGAACCTGCGGGTCGCCGGCTGGCTCTTCCGCGGCGACAGGGCCTACCTCGACGAGGCGATGGCCCGGGTGAAGAGCTACTTCCCCGTGCTGGACGAGCGCGCCGACACCCTGGCCGGCGACCTGTCCGGCGGCGAGCAGCAGATGCTGTCGCTGGCCCAGGCGTTCCTCGCCAAGCCCGACCTGCTGCTCATCGACGAGCTGTCGCTCGGGCTCGCCCCGGCGATCGTCGAGCGGCTGCTCGAGATCGTGCGGGCGATCCACGCCCAGGGCACGACGGTGATCCTCGTCGAGCAGTCGGTGAGCACCGCGCTGCGGATCGCCGAGCGGGCCATCTTCATGGAGAAGGGCGAGGTCCGCTTCTCCGGCCCGACCGCCGACCTGCTCGAGCGGCCTGACATCCTGCGCGCGGTCTTCCTCGCCGGGGCCGCCGGCGGCAAGCTGCTCACCAGCGCCGCCGCCAACGGCAACGGCAACGGCGTCCACGCCGCCATCCCGGCGGCCGGGTACCCGATCGACGCGCACGCCTCGATCAACGGCAACGACAACGGCAACGGCAACGGCAACGGCAACGGCAACGGCAACGGCAAGTCGAAGGGCAGGGCCCGCGGTCGGGCGGCGTCGGTGGCCGATCGGCCGGTCGTCATGGAGGCGCTCGAGCTGGTCAAGCGCTACGGCGGCGTCACCGCGGTCGACCACGTCAGCTTCACGCTGCACGACGGCGAGATCCTCGGGTTCGTCGGCCACAACGGCGCGGGCAAGACGACGCTGTTCGACGTCGTCTCCGGGTTCACGCCGCGCAACGGCGGCCGGGTGCTGCTCGGCGAGCAGGACCTGTCGGAGTGGCCGGCGCACCGCCGGGCGGCCGCGGGGCTCGGCCGGTCGTTCCAGGACGCCCGGCTGTGGCCGCAGCTCACCGTGGCGGAGTGCCTGGCGGTCGCGCTGCACGGGGAGGCCGAGATCGAGGCGGCGTTCCCCGCCCTGCTCGGCCTGCCACGCGTCGCCGAGTCGGAGGCGATGGTCGCCGAGCGCGTCGACGAGCTGATCGACCTCATGGGGCTGGAGGCCTTCCGCAACAAGTTCATCTCCGAGCTGTCCACGGGCTCGCGCCGGATGGTCGAGCTCGGTTGCGTTCTGGCGCACCGGCCCAAGGTGCTGCTGCTCGACGAGCCGTCGTCGGGCATCGCCCAGCGCGAGACCGAGGCACTCGGCCCGCTCATCAAGCGCATCCGCGACCAGCTGGCCTGCAGCATCCTGATCATCGAGCACGACATGCCGCTGATCAGCTCGCTGGCCGACAACCTGATCGCGCTCGACCTCGGTCGCGTCATCGCCTACGGCCCGCCCCGGCAGGTGCTCGACGACCCGGCGGTCATCGAGTCCTACCTCGGCGGCGCGGTGGAGCAACAGCCGAAGAAGCGCCGGCCACCGGACCGACGGCGACGTACGGCGGCAGGAGCGGGCACATGAGCCACCACCCGCGGCACGCGACGCCGCGACGTGTCCGGGGCGGCCGGATCGCGCTGGCGGCCGCACTGACGGCGATCGGAGTGGGGGCGCTGTCGGCGTGGGACGGCGCGTCGGCCGCCGCTCCGGACAAGTTCGGCTGGTGGGACGTCGGCAACGCGGGCGCGGTCGCCGCGCCGGCGCCGCCCGACGTGCCGGCGAAGGGCCTTTACGTCGAGAACGGCTTCAACGGCCCGACGGCGATCTCCGCGCTGACGTTCGCCGTGCCGAGCGGCGCGCAGGTCGGCGGGCTGACGCTGCAGACCGCCGGGTCTCCCGTCATCACCTCGCCACCGGTCGCCTGCCCGCTCACCAGCCAGGCGCAGGGCTACCAGCCGGCGGAGGACGGGGCATGGAGCGCGCACCCGGCCTACGACTGCACGACCAAGGTGGTCGGGGTGGTCAGCAGCGACCAGAAGACCGTGACGTTCTCGGTGGGCAGGTTCGTGCACGACGGCGTGCTGGCGATCGCGCTGCTCGCCGGGGGCAGCGCCGACCGGGTGCCGTTCGCGACACCGGCAGCCACGGCCCTGGCCGTCACCGTCCCCGCGACCGGCTCCGGCGCGCTGCCCGGCACGCCGAACGCGGGTGGGGGCACGACGGCCACGTCACCGGCAGGAGCGGCGCCCGGGGTCGCCCCGGTGGGCAACGGGCTCGCCGGTCTCGCCGCGGCCGCGCCGGCGGACCCGGCCTCGCCGCCGGCCGCTCCCGACATCGCCGGCGCACCGGCCGCGGTGGGCCTGCCACCGGTGACCGCCTCCTCGACCGACGGGTCGGCCGCGAGCGAGACCCGCGGGCGCGCGCTGGCGGCGGACACGGGCTCGAGCGGTTCGTCGCACCGTGCGGCTACCGCCATCGGCCTCGCCGCCGTGGTGGCCGCCCTCGTCTTCTGGTCGGAGGGCTTCGGGGTGCTCGGCGGCCGGGTCACGACCTTCACGACCCGGCGGCGTACGCCGGCGCCCGCCGAGGAGACGGTCAGCGACGCGGCGCCGGCAGCGTCCGTGCATAGCTGACCAGCTGCGCCAGCGGGACGGTGCCGCGGATGCGCACCCAGGTGCCGCCGGGCAGCGCGATGCGGATCTCCGGGCCGTCGGAGCGCAGCGCCGTCGTGGCGTCGCCGAGGCCCGGCAGGTGGACCGGTTCGGTGACCGTCGGCTGGTTGCTCCACGGCACCGTGCCGCCCCGCTCACGGCCGGCCTCCACGGAGATGACGTCGGGGCCGCGAGTGAAGGCCCACACGGTCGACTGCGCGACGACGCCCTGACCGGCCGGGTCGGGCACGGTCAGCTCCTCGGGCCCCCACGCATCGAAGCCGGCCGGAGCCGGTGGCGCCGAGATGGGCGCGTGCGGGTCCACGCCCTTGGTCACCGTCGCCGCCTGCCGGCTCCCCGGCAGGGGTTGCGCACCCGCGGTCCCCATCGGGTCGGGCCGGTCGCCGAGGTGCACCTCGACGGCGTCGCGACGGAACACCAGCCGGCCATCGAGCGTCCAGCGCTCGGAGAGCACCAGCCCACTGCCGTCGATGCAGAGGTCGTCGTGGTTGCGGTCGCCGTCGAGCTTGCGGACCGCACCGCCCGGTGGCTCGAAGAACCGGTAGACCCGGCAGCTGCGGCCGGCCACCCGCTCGGACTGCCGCTGCGACGCCAACCCGCGGGTGACGAGACCGTCGAGCTCGACCCCGAGTGCCTGGTCGCTGCCGGACGGGCCCGGCTGCCGGCCCGCGACGGCGCGCACGACGTCGGTAGCGTCCAGCGTGTAGAGCTCGTCGGTGCTGAACCACGTGGCCTTCTGCGGCGTCTGCCCCTGCTCCCGGCGCGGATCCGCCTGGTAGGTCAGGTCGCTCGACGCGAACGGCCGGTGCACGGTCAGCACCTCCCACGATGTCGTCGCGGTGCCGGTCGCGCTGGCGACGACCCGGTAGGTGACTTGGTACGCCGACGGCCTGGTCGTGATGTCCTTCACCGGCTCCTTCGACCCGAGTTCGACGACCGTGGCCGCACCGATCACGAGGGCGCCGATGACGACGAGCGCCACGGCGACGAGCAGCACGACGCGGGTGCGCCGGGTGAAGGCCATCGCGCAGACCCTAGGCGGGAACGGTCGAGAATTCGCCCGGGGTTGCCGGCCGGTCAGGCGTCCGGCACCCAGTTGCCGTGGAAGCCGAACGGCACCCGCTGCGGGAGGTGGACCGTCGCGACCGGGCCGGCCGCGAGGTCCTGCGCGTGCAGCACGACGACGTCGCTGCGGTCGGTCGTGGCGTCGTAGACGTAGGACATCAGCCAGCCGTCGTCCTCCGCCGCAGCGTCGGTGCGCGGCACGAACACCGCCTCCATCGTCATCCGGCCGGCGCCGTAGTCGACACCCTCGCTGGTGCCCGCGTCGAGGTCGTGCTTGATGAGTCCGGTGAACCCGTCGCGCAGCAGGTCGGCGGCGACGCAGTAGGCGTAGCGGTGGCGCCGAGCGACCAGCCGCTCGTCGTGCCGGGGGAACTCCTGGCCGCGCTCGTCGAGCAGCTGCTCGCTCACCCGCCGGGTGGCCGGGTCGATCGTCCAGCGGTAGAGCTGCGGGACGGCGTCGCTCGGGCCGAGCACGTCCTCGGCGAACATCGTCGCGTGCCGGGCCACGTCCATGACGACCCGTTCGCCGTCGTCGTACGCGTTGACCGGGTGGAAGACGTAGCAGCTGCCGGGCAGCTCGCACCAGACGATCTCCTCGGCGCCGCCCTCGCGTGGCAGCAGCCCGACCCGCGCGCCGTAGGCCGGGTCCCACCGGTAGGGGAACGACGCCCCCGCCATCGCCGCGTCGAGCGAGAACGTCACCGGCAGGTCCATGAGGATCGCGTAGCGCTCGGTGAGGCCCATGTCGTGGACCATCGGCCGGCCGGGCACGGGGACGTCGACGCGGTGGCGCACCCGCCCGTCGGTGCCGACCACCTGGTACTGCAGCCGCTCGTGCTCCCAGTAGTAGGAGATCGCGTGCAGCTCACCGGTGACCGGGTCGGTCTTCGGGTGCGCGGTGAACGCGTCACCGAGTGTGCCGCCGAAGTCGCTGCGGGCCAGCGTGTCGAGCTCGTAGGACAGCAGCATCGGCAGCGCGCCCGCCTCGACGATCGCGAAGGTGTCGCCCGCGTGCCCGATGACGTTCGTGTTGGGGGCGAAGTCCATCGTCCGGCGCGGGCCGGGCGTCGCCGGGCCGCCGCGTGCCGCGACCACGTCGTCGGCCCGGACGAAGCGGTTGCGGTACCACTCCGCGCGGCCGTCGCGGATCCGCACGCCGTGCACCATGCCGGTGCCGGTGAACCAGTGGTACGTCGCCGGGTCGGCCGGCACGACCGGGTTGGGCCCGATCCGCAGCAGCCGGCCGGACAGGTCGGCGGGCAGCTCGCCGGTGACCGGAAGGTCGAAGGCCGTGACCTCTTCGTGGACCGGGCCGTAGTTCCCTTCCAGATAGGGATTCTCGGGCTGTTGCGCCTGGACAGGGATCTGCGGCTCCACGGTCGTCATGGCAACTCCTCAGCGTCGGGGCGGGCAAGGCACCGGGCGACGAACCGGTTTCCGCGTCACGCGAAGTAGACGCCGTGGCACGCGGGAGGTGTCAAGGAGCTGTTGCGCGAATCACCTGCGACCGGTGCGCGATCCGGAGACGATCGACCGCACCGGGAACCGTAGGGGACTTCAGACATTGGCCGTGCAGAAGGATCCCAGCGGCGAGCGAGGAGAACCGGACCGGTGCGGCGTCTCGGCATGGCGATGAGCACCGCGCTGCTCATGGTCGGCACGGCACGGCTGCCTGCCCGCCGGGGGACCCGGGCGTTCACCCGTCGCTGGCAGAAGTCGCACCCGCACTGGCGCGCGCTGCCGCCGGCGGGCTCCCGGCACCCGAGCCACCGCCGACCGCACCGGTCGACGGCCCAGGGGCGGCCGGCTACAGCACCGACGGCACCACAGCTTCGATGAGGTGCGGGCCGGGTTCGGCGATGGCTCGCTCGAGCATGGTCGTGAACTCCTCCGCCGACGACGCCCGCTCGGCCGGCACGCCCAACCCGCGGGCGACCGCGACGAAGTCGATGTCGGGGCCGCTCAGGTCGAGCTGTGCCTTCGCCTTCGGGCCGGCGGCGTCGGCACCCACCCGGTCGAGCTCCATCCGCAGGATCGAGTAGGCGCGGTTGTTGAAGATGACGACGGTCACGTCGAGACCCTCGCGGGCCATCGTCCACAGCGACTGGATCGTGTAGAGCGCAGAGCCGTCGGCCTCGAGCGCGACGACCGGCCGGTCCGGGCAGGCGACCGCCGCGCCGACCGCGACCGGCAGCCCCTGCCCGATCGCCCCGCCGGTGAGGCAGAGCAGGTCGTGCGCCGGAGCGCCGGCAGTGCTGGCCGCCAGGTGCAGGCCCGACGTGTTGGCCTCGTCGGACACGATCGCGCCTTCCGGCAGCAGCGCGCCGACGGCCTTGCACACGGCCTCGGCGGTGAGTGCGCCGGTCGGTCGCTGCGGGCGGGCGGCCGGTTGCACCGGAGCCTCGACGCCGCCGGCGTCGAGCGCTTCGACCAGCGCCGCCAGCGCCGCCGGTGCGTCGTCGGCCGGCCCGGCGAGCTGGTGCACCTCGCAACCCGGGGGCAGCAGGTAGCTCGGCTTGTCGGGATAGCCGAAGAACGACACCGGCGCCTTGGCGTCGACGAGCACCACGTGCTCGAGCTCGGCCAGCTGCGCGGCCGCGATCTCCCCCAGGTAGACGACGCGCTCGACGGCGGGCACTCCCGCGCCGCGGGAGAGCCGGGCCGGGAACGTCTCGGCCAGCAGCCGTGCGCCGGTCGCGGCCGCGATGCGGGCGGCCGCCCGCAGGGGCTCGTCGCGGGTGGCCGACCCGCCGAGCAGGATCGCCGTGCGGCCGCCGTTGCGCAGCACCTTGGCGGCGGTCTCGACCGCGTCGACCGGCACCGCGGGGGCCTGCCGCGGCAACGGCGGGGCCGGCTGCGCGCCGTCGGTCCAGGCAACGTCGGCGGGCAGGATGAGGGTCGCGACCTGGCCGGGCGGCCCCAGCGCCGCCACCACCGCCTCGGTCGCGTCGGTCGGCAGGTCGCCGGTGCTCCGCGACGTGCGCACCCAGCGGGACACGTTGCGCGCCATCGTCTCGATGTCGGACTGCAGCTGGGCGTCGTACTGCACGTGGTAGGTCGCGTGGTCGCCGACGATGTTGACGAGCGGGGTCTTCGCGCGGCGGGCGTTGTGCAGGTTGGCCATGCCGTTGCCGAGGCCCGGTCCGAGGTGCAGCAGGGTCGCCGCCGGGCGGCCCGTCATCCGGGCGTATCCGTCGGCGGCGCCGGTGGCGACGCCCTCGAAGAGGCCGAGCACCGCGCGCATCTCGGCGACCGTGTCGAGTGCCGCGACGAAGTGCATCTCCGAGGTGCCCGGGTTGCTGAAGCAGGTGGTCACGCCCGCGTCGACGAGTGTGCGGACCAGCGCCTGCGCGCCGTTCATGCCGTCCCCCCGGAGGTGTCGCAGTCGTACATGAGCCCCGGGTTGAGGATGCCATCCGGGTCGAACGCCGCCTTGATCCGACGCATCAGCGCGAGCTTGGCGGGATCCTCGAGCGCGAGGACGTGGCGCAGCTTCTCGCTGCCGATGCCGTGCTCCCCCGAGATCGCGCCGCCGAGCGCCATCCCGCCGGTGAAGATGTCGTGCAGCACGGCGTGCCGCTTGTCGACGTCGGGCTGGAAGACCGACAGGTGCACGTTGCCGTCGCCCGCGTGGCCGCAGCCGACGACGAGGGAGCCGGTGCGCTGCGCCGCCTCGGTGACCGACGACAGGTAGGCCGGCAGCTGCGCGCGCGGCACCACCATGTCGACGATGTCGTGCGCCCCGGCGGCCTTGGCCGCGAAGAACGCCTTCTCCCGCGCCTCGATGAGGGCCTCGCCGGCACGGCCGTCGAGCACGTAGACGTCGATCGCGCCGAGATCGGCCAGCAGCTGCGCCGCCTCCGCCACGTCTTCGTCGAGGCGCGACCGGTCCCGCGACTCGAGCGCCACGACGAGGTAGGCCAGCGCGCTGTCCTTGACCTCCTGCGGGATGCCGAGCTCGAGCCCCGCGTTGGTCG
>Ga0070680_100001935_pt1 | contig 15221 bp, 11 predicted proteins | sample KBSC73BmetaG_FD_64672 | JGI IMG/M metagenome (GOLD analysis project Ga0070680, IMG submission 64672) | Corn rhizosphere microbial communities from Kellogg Biological Station, Michigan, USA - KBS C7-3B metaG | ecosystem: Host-associated > Plants > Roots > Rhizosphere | place: USA: Michigan...
GAACGGTCCAACTGAGGAGCATTGGTGGAGGGAAATACGCCGCGACCTTCACCGCTACAAATGTGGTGGGGGCATATCCCGTACTGTTTCAACTCGATGGGCAAGCAACCAACATCGGAAGGTACGTACGGAGTCGATTCCTCTCAGCCAGCGTTCGCTTCGACGCCGCTGACGTCAATAGTTCGGAGGTGGAAGTACGAGCGATTGACTCGTCGCCTTCGGGACAGCAGGCGGTCTTTCATTTTCGGCCTAAAGACAAGTTCGGCAACTTCCTCGGACCGGACTACAGTCACCTGATGCTCGTGTCGCTCAGCGACGGAGGTACAGCGAGCCCGCCGCGAGATCTGTTAGATGGTCGTTACGAGAGCAGCTTGCGTTTTCGAACTGGTACAGACCCGGTTATCACTGTCACTGTAAGCAGCCGGACGATCCTCACGGGAAGGGTCTCTGATTTCGTGAAAGGAAGATCCCCCCGGTTCGCCCTGAGCGCGCACGCGGGCCTGAGCTACCCCTCCGGCAATTTCAAGAACACCCACGATCAAGGCTGGGGCGCCACGGCCGACCTCGAGTACTGGTTGAGCGCCAAATTCGGCATCGCGGCCCTGTTCGGCTACCATCGATTCGAAGACACTTCAGCTGCAAAAACTAAGCTCGAGCTCTACCACGGCTCGGGCGCGCTCGAGTATCGCCTCACCACCGGCAGCCCCTCGATCATCGTCGACGCCGGCGGCGGCTACTACAGCTTCCGTCCCGGCTCGAGCGACCTCGGCCTGCACGCAGGCGCCACCCTCGACTTCGCGATCAACCAGCACCTGTCGCTCGGCGTCAACGGCAGGGCCCACTCCGTGTCCACCTCAGGCTCGAAAACCACCTTCTACGCTGTACAGGCCGGAGGCCGTTACCGGTGGTGACGCGCCTCAGCACGCTCACCGCGCTGACGCTCGGCCTGGCATCGGCGGCGTTGGCACAGCACAAGCAGAACATGTGCGACGCGCGCATTGTCTCCCTCGCCGGCGGCGCCCAACCCTACGCCGACCAGGACGACCGCTGCGAGGGCACCTACCGGCTGCCCGTCGGCGCCGGACTGTTTCTGCGATCGATCTACCAAACGTTCGACACGTTCAACGTCACCGCCTCGCGAGAACCGCTGGTCATCGAATGGTCCGCGCCCCCGGGGCGCAAAGTCACCGTCCGCGCCGACGGCTGGGTCGGCGGCGAGCCATACCGCATGGACGCGGCGCCCGCGCCCGGAACTCAGTCCTTCACATGGCAGACCCGCGTCCTGCGCGTCCTGTCCGCGGGCAGTCGCCAGCCGATGACGCGGCGCGAGCTCGGCGTGCAGGCCTGGACCGACAGCGCCGGCGTTCGCCTCTTCATCCCCGTTCGCATCTGGCAACGCGAATCGTCCCCCCAGTGCGGCCCCATCAAGATCGAGCTCTGGGTAATGTCGCGGCCCGACAGCGTCTACGTGGACGTGGGCACCGTCGATGCCGGCGGCACGATCCATTCTCTCGGGCGGCGCGAGTTGAACCGCCGGCCGTATCCGTTGAACGGGCCACTCGCGTTCGCGCTCCCGGAGATCAAGAGCCCGGGGATCTATGAGGTCACGCTGAGCGCGAAACTCGGAGACGAACCCTGGACCCGCCCCTACCTGATTTACGTCGCCGATGGCGCCAAGCTCTCCTGCTCCTGAAGCGACCGTCTCGCCGCAAGCGCTCGTCTACGAAGACCTCAGACTGCTGATCGAGGGCTCGGGGAGAGCCGGCGAGTACACGGCCTCGATCGTCGAATCCCCCGCGGGTGAAAGCTCGGCGCCCGAGACGATCCGCTGGTCAGCGACTCCGGAAATGCCGGAAAAAGAGCGCGACGTCCGCAAGCTCGGTGCCTCGATGTTCGGCGCGTTCTTCGCCGGCGAGATCAGAGAGCTCTACCGTGAAAGCTGCGCGCGTACGAGCGCGAAGCTCACGGGACTCCGCATCAAGCTGCTGATCGACCCACCGGAGCTGTGCGGCGCACCGTGGGAGCTGCTGTATGACGAACGCAACCGCCGCTACGTCGGGCTCTCATCCAGGACGCCGATCGTGCGTCACGCGAGAATCCCGCAAGCCATCGAGCCGCTGATCGTGCAGCCGCCGCTCCGCGTGCTGGGTGTGATCGCGAGTCCGCTCGATCCCCGCTTCCCGCCACTCGATCTGGAGCGAGAACGCGCGCTCGTCGAGTCCGCGCTGGCGGACCTGCGAGTGGCGGGCCTGGTCGAATTGACATGGCTCGTGCGAGGCACGTGGGAGGAGCTGCAGCAGGCGATGTGGCAGGGCTGGCACGTGGTTCACTTCTGCGGTCACGGCGACTTCGACGCCGCCGCCGGCGAGGGCTATCTGGTGTTCGAGAACGCGGAGGGGCGCGCCCACCGGCTCCCCGCTGCGCAGCTCGGCCTGCTCCTCAGGGAACAGGGCAATGTGCGGCTCGCGATTCTGAACGCGTGCAAAGGAGCGGTCGGCGATACCAGCACATCGTCCGCGAGCGTCGCGGGCGCCCTGATGCACGCCGGTCTCGGCGGCGTAGTGGCGATGCAGAACTCGATCACCGACCAGGCCGCGCTCACGTTCGCCCGCGTGACGTACCTCGCGATCGCCAGTGGCCTGCCGCTCGAAGCCGCGGTCAGCTCTGCGCGCGTCGCGATGGCGCTCGAGCATGCGACTCCGATCGAGTGGTGGACACCTGTGCTCCACATGCGCTCGCGCGACGGCACGCTGTTCGACGTGCCGTCGGTCAGCCCAGACGCGCATCCCGAGATCAAGGGAACGGAGTACCTGGGCCCCGACCTCGACCGGCGTCTCGAAAAGGAACTCGCCCGCCGACGCCGGCGGAGCAGGCTCCTCTCTTCCTTTATACTGGCCCCGATTCCGCTATCGGCCGTGCTCGCGGTCGCGCCGGTGTCGTCGCCGACCGTAACGGCGGCGATAGAGGCCGCAGGCGCCACATTTGTCCTGGCATCCGAGCGGGAAGTGTTCCGCCAGCTGCCCCGCCTGCAAAGCCTCACGGCGTCTGGACTCTCGCATGTGTTGGCGCCGGGATCGGCATTTCCACTGCGGCCTGGACCTGATCAGGAAGCGCTCGTCACCGCCGAGGCCGCGGACAACGGGAGCTGGATCTCACTGCAGCCGTGGATGCTGCCCGCGGGCGCGCGCCTCACCTGGGACCATCCCCCCGGCGCCGATCCCGGCGAGTATCTGCTCTCGCTCAGCGCGGCGCCTGGCCAACGACTGAACCTTGGTCTGGCCCATCGGATCAGACTGTCCCGATTTCGATCGGCCCCCGTGCTCCACGACTACGGCGACAACGCCCCGCTGCAGATCGTCAGCGCAGCCGCGCCACTCGAGCTGACGATGCGATTTCGACAGCCGGCCGATCTCACCACGCCGAGCCTCGCCGTGGAGAGCCTCGAGCTGGTGCGGACGTGGCTTGGCGATGAGGGCCCGCAGACTGAGCACACAGTTCTGAACGCGCACCTCCACTACGCCGGCCGCGACACCGTGCTGGGCGCGATGTCTCTCGCTTTGCAGGGCCTGCACGCGGCCGCTGTCGACGATCTGCGACTCATCGATCGTGGACTCGCGTTCACGGTCACCGGCTCGGCGCAGCATGTCGTGATCGGCGGGAATGTGGTTCCAGTTCCCTCGCGCCTCGAGCATCTGATCGAGGAGCGGCCGTTGTATCTGGTGCTGGGCGCTTTGGCGTATGTCTTGATCATTGTGACGGCGTTGATCAGCTGGAGGACGAGTCATGGTTCGAGACTGGCGTAACCGCTTCGCGGCGGGGCTTCTGGTGTTGACCGGTTTCACCACAGCCGTGATGGCGCAGCAGAACTGCCGGCCGGACAAGAGTATCGCGCCCCACGACGCGCTTCGGTTGGCCGTCAAGCTCAAAACCTACTCGGAAGGGTCATTTCGCCAGTACGCGGCCGGCATCGTGATCGGCGATCGCGCGGGCACACTCTACATCGCCACCGCGGAGCACGTCGTGATGGACGGCGATTCACTCGTGGACTCGGTCCAGGCGTTCTTCTACGATCACTGCGACAAACAGGTTCGTGCCTCGGTCTGCTCCGTGATCGACGCCAAGCGCGACCTGGACCTCGCGTTCCTGTGCGTTCCGCTCGCCGCAGTGCCGGGCGCGCGACCACCTTCGTTGTCGCGGCGGGGCAACGTGAGCCACCTGAGCGCTCGCACCCCGGTGTACCCCGTGGGCTGTCCAACCGGGAAGGATTGCTGGATCGTCGGCCAGCCGGACAAGGTCCTCGTGGCGGGCGAGAACCAGCCGCGCATTCTCTTCACCACGTTCTTTGTTGCCCCTGGCCATTCGGGCGGCCCGTTGTTCAATGAGTGGTGGGAGGTCGTGGGCATGCTGACCAAGCATGGTCAGCCGCTTTCCGAGGCGATTCCCATCGACTCCGTGTTGAACGCCGCGTGTGACTCGATCTGTCGCAAGCGGAGTGAACAGAACACGCTCGAGGCACCGTTCGTGCCGCGGAGCGGCTATCGGCTCAGCCTCGGTTACAACGCGCTGGTTTCAGGGGCTGATGGTGAGCCCGATGGCCGCCGCTCACCGCAACGGATCAATCTGTTGTATCGGCTCAACCCGCTGGTCGAGTTCCACGGCGGCAGTCTGCGGCTGACGCCGGAGAATCTGAGCGTCACGAGTGCCATGTTCGGCATCGGCCTGAATTACCCGACCAAAGGACGGGTCTGGTTCAATCCATTCCTCGAAGGCGGCTTCGGTCACGTCGAGGGAAGATTCAAAGCGAGCTCGTATTTCATCGACGACAACGGCAGCAACGTCGAAGTCCCCGTGTGGCAGCAGGTGGAAGACGATGCCCTAGGATACGGTGCCGGCGCTTCGCTGATGGGATTGGTAGCGCCACACACCATCGTCGAAGTCATGTGGGGGCATTGGAGCTTCAACCGGCCGGAGGGTGCACCGGCCATGCCGGCCAGCGTGTGGGGCGTCGGTTTGCGATTCGGCATCTGAGGTTTCGCTCAAACTGTTATAGCCTGTAACCGGGGCTGGTTGTACCGTGCGAGCAACGTTGCAAGGCGGCCGACCTGCCCACCCTTCGATACGTCGATTTCGACCTCCGGATCGAGCGCGATGGCACGCGCTACACCGCGCGCGTCCTCGAGTCACCCGCCGGCGAGGCGTCCTGCTCGTTCGCGCTCCCGTTCAGCAGCGATAAGATCGAAAACCTGATCCTCAAGGTCGGCCGCCGCCTCAGCAATGCCGTCCGCGGCGGCCGCTCCAGCGAGATGGAAGCCGCGCGGGAGCTCGGCGGCTCGCTGTTCGAGGCGCTGTTCACCGGCGCGGTCCGGGACTGCTACACGCGCAGCGTCGACCAGATCATGCGCGACGAGGGGTCCGGATTGCGACTCCGACTCCGGTTGCAGGACGTGCCCGAGCTGGCCGACCTCCCCTGGGAGTTCCTGCGCGACGCCGGCCAGGGCCGGTTCCTGGCGCAATCGGCGCAGACACCGCTCGTGCGCTACATGGAAATGGCGCAAGGTGTCCGCCCCTTCGTCACCGCCCTGCCGCTCCGGATCCTGGTGATGATCTCGGCGCCCGTGGATGTGCCGGCGCTCGACCTGGCGCGCGAGCGCACGCGTCTCGAGGAGGCGCTCGAGCCGCTCCGCAAACGCAACAAAGTCGAGGTCACCTGGCTGGAAGACGCGACGCTGCTCGCGCTGATGCGACAGCTGCGCAACGAGACCTATCACATCTTTCAATTCGTCGGTCACGGCGCGTTCGATCCCAAACAGGACGTTGGGCTGCTGGTGCTCGAGGGCGAGGGCGAGCGAGCCGTTCCGGTCGAGGCGGACAAGATCGGCGCGTTCCTGCGTGATCATCAGTCGCTGCGACTCGCCGTCCTGAACTCGTGCGAGGGAGCGCGCAACTCTCGCACCGATCCGTTCGCCGGCGTCGCGACCAACCTCGTGCGCCTCGGCATTCCCGCGGTCGTGGCGATGCAGTTCGAGATCAGCGACGAGGCGGCCATCACATTCTCGAGCGAGTTCTACGCGGCACTGGTCGATGGCCTGCCCGTCGACGCCGCCGTCGCCGAGGCGCGCAAGGCGATGTACGCGACCAGCGACGTCGAGTGGGCGACGCCGGTGCTGTACATGCGCTCCTCCAACGGCGTGCTGTTCCAGCTGGAAGGGAAACGGGATTCGACCGCCGAGCGGGCGGCGGCGGCGAAAGAGCGGATGGAGTTGAGGGCGCGACACTCGCGAGATGATGAAGCCAAGCGCGCGACACCGCGGTCTTCTCCCGCCCCCGCCCCCACGCCATCCACCCCGGTGCGGCCGGACAACTCGCTGCGCAAAGTATTCCTGTGGAGCGGCGCGATCTTCGCTGGACTGATCGTCCTTGGGGTGCTCGCGTCCCTGGCGAATCAGCCGCCGTCGGCCTCGCCCGAGCCACCACCGGCGCCCCCTCCGCTTGCCGCGGAGAGCTACGACATCCCCAGCATCAGCGCGAACGTGCAGCGCATGCGGTTCTTCGAGAGCGGCCGCGACCTTCCCAACAGGAGTGGGCGGGTGTACCGCACCACATTCGAAGCAGGCAAGAGCCGTTACATCAATATCGAGCTCGACCTGGTCCATCCCGCCCCCGCCGCAGCGGTCCGTGCCGACATTCCCTGCGGATTCTACGAGGCTGATGGTACGCTGGAGGGCAGTCTCGTCGTCGAGGCCACCGTTGGACCGGGGGAGACGCTGAGCTGGCCCGCGCGTGGATTTGGAAACGAAGAGGCGACGTCATGGAGTCCCGGTGAGCACCGCGCGACCTGCATACTGGATGGAAAAACGATTGCGCAAGGCACGTTCACAGTCCGCGCGGCAGCAGTCGCACCGGCTCGGCCCCCCGTGCGTCCACCTCCGCCGTCGACGTCGTACGACATCCCGGCGGTACGGGCCAACGTGACCGGGCTGCAGTTCTTCGAGGGACCGACCGATGCGCCGCGACCCGAGTCACGGGTCTATGAGCGGCGCTTCAGTCAAGCGACGGCGCGCTATATCTGGGTGCAGCTAGAGCTTTCCCACCTGGCGCCGCGCCGGACAGTCGAGACCCCGGTCGACTGCGTCTACTTCCATGACGGATCTCGCTGGGCGCGGATCGTCATCACGGTTCGAGTCGAGCCTGAGTGGACCTCGTCGCTGCAACCCGGGGGATGGGGATGGCGCGAGAGCGGGAATTGGCCGACCGGTAATTTCCGCGTGCAGTGCTCGGCGAACGGCCGCGTGATTGCGGACGCCGGATTTGCGGTCTACTGAGCCAATGAGGAGCGCATGGCTGAGGTGATCCTGCCGGCCTTCTCGCCGGAAACGCTTGTCGCCGATGCGATCGCCGGGATGAAAGCGCTCGAGCGCTCCGGCATCGTCATGAGCGACGGCCGGCGGACGTGGATCATCACCGCGGGCAACTTGCTGCTCGCCAGGAAGACCGGCCTGAAGACCCTGTCTCGCATCACGGCCCGGCAGGAGGTGCAGGACCTCACGTCGCAACGGGACGACGCGAAGGTTTATCGCTCAACCCTTCCTGCCGATCATGTTCTAAGCGAGGGCGCCGGTCCGGGACGCGCGCTGTTCGTTACTCTGAGCGCGGCACGAAGCAAACAGCTCTCGAGCCCGAGCGATTGCTATTGCACCGGCGATCCGCAGCACAGTCTGCCGCCGCCGCCGGCCAAGGACGGTGATAAATGCCCCTATGGAGATGGCGCCACTGTGGTGTGTGAGTAGGCGAGTCCAATGCTCAGCACCGTCCTCGACCAACTCACCAACTATTTCTCGAAGTACTTCCTCATCGGGAGCTTCTTCCCCGTGTTGTTCGCGACGGTCATCAACGGCGTGCTTGCTTACATCCGGTTTCCGGGCTTCAGAAGCATCATCGCCCAATACCCCGAGCAGTCGACCGCGAGCGAGGTCTACTACACACTCACGGTGCTGATCGTGCTGGCAGTCGCGGCTTACCTCTTGTCCACCATCAGGCAATACCTGCAAGAGATCCTGGAAGGCGAACACTGGCCAAGCGTGGCTCGATTGGTGCTCACCGATCCCTTGCTCGAGCGCCAGAACGCGCGGCTCCGCCGGTGCGAGGACGACTTGGAAACCGTCAGACGCGGTCGTCGCCAGATCCGGGCTGCGGCGCCGAAGCTGATAGCGGCGCTTGCGGAGGCGCGTGGCGCGGGAAAAGAAAAGGGGGGAGCGCCCACCTACGATCCGCAGACCGCGCGGGCATTGGCGGATCTCCAGCACGCGCGAGATCGAGGCACGCTGATCGAGACCTCAGCACTCAGCGCGACCGTCAGCAGTTTTGTCTCCGCGCTGTCGACGGGTGATGCCGCGAAGGACCTCGCATTGGATCGAGCCCAGCAGCGGCTCGTGGCGATCATCCTCTACGCCAATGCGCGCTGGGATGAAGCGTACATCGCGGCGTTCGACCGGCGGCGCGCGTTGTTCGGGGACACGGCCGTTCGGCCCACCCGGTTCGGCAACATCGCCGCAACCATTCGGAGCTACGCCGCCAGCCGCTACTCGATGAACCTCGAGGCCTTCTGGACACGGCTCCAGCCAATCATGCAACAGAAAGAGGCGTCGTTCGAGGACCTGCAGCAGTCCAAGACTCGGCTCGACTTCATGGTCATGATGTTCTGGCTCATGGTTGTCACGGCGTTGGTGTGGCTCGTACTGATCGCGGTCACAGGCTACGGCATCACCCTGTTTCTCGCCGTTGCCGTCGCCGGGCCGATGGTGGCGTTGCTCTGGTACCACCTCGCGATCACCAACTACATCGCGTTCGCCCAGACGGTCCGGAGTGCGATCGACCTGAACCGCTTCGATCTGCTTCGCGCACTGCACGTGCCGCTCCCCGCTGGGCTCGAGCAGGAGCGCCAACTCTGGGATTCGTTGAACCAGCTCACCCAGCACGGTGAGTCCCCGCCGTTGGTCTACGAACACGGCATGAACTCCTGACCCGCGTCCTGGGGTTGTACCTCCTGGTATTGGTGGTCGGTGCGGCACGCCTGCTGCTGTTTCCCAGCGACCCGGATGCGGAAGGGGTTGCGCGCCACCACACCGCTCGGCGCCTCCAGCCAAATCACCTGATCCGCGCCGAGGACGTGATCGCGGAATCAGAGGCAGAGCCGCCGCTCGACAGTCTCATCGGCCGCTATGCCGCTATGCCGATCGACTCCGGGAAGCCGATCGTTCCTGAAGCGCTCGGCACTGCGCCGCTGCTCAGCGTGCCGGCGGGCAAGCGCCTACTCACTATTCGCGTCATGCCGCCGTTGCTGCGCACCACGCTCAACGCGGGCAGCACGGTGAGCCTGTGTGATGATGCGGGGTGCTTTCTGGAGAACGTGCGCGTAAGCGCTCTGCAATGCGCGACCGACGCGATGGGAACGAGCTGCGCGGCCGTGCTCGAAGTTGCGGCAAACCTGGACAGCGCGGCGTGGAGACGACTCGGGTCGGCGAGCAGCGACCCGTCCTTTCACATCCTGCTCGTCTCTCCTTAGCGATCCGCGCTCGGCAGCGGCGGTTGCCAGAAGAAGCCGAGCACGAGGCTGATGGCCGCAATCAGACTGCCTGAGCGGTTGCCGTCGAAATCGCGCCCGAAGCTCAGCTGCACCGCCTGGTTGCGGCGCAGGTTGATGTCCGTGATCACGGCCGCGCGATACTGCGTATCGAGCGAGTCGTTCGCGGGGAGACGCACCAGCATTTCCGTGGACAGGCTGAATTTGGGCGACGGGTCATAGACCAGTCGGCCACCCACGTCCAGCGTGTTGTCGCTCGGGTCTCGCGTATCCGCGAGCAGCCGCACCACGCCGAGTCCTGTGATGCGCCGGCTCGTGTAGCCACCGTTCAGCCACGTCCCCCAGCGGCTCAGCTGCCCATTCTTGGCCGCGCGCGAGGGGAAATCCAGCACGATGCCGCCGGCCGCGTCCACATTCCACCCCATGCGGCGCACGTTGAGTCCCGCGGCGAGTCCGCGGATGCGCGTGGCGATGTCGATCGTGTCGCGCAGCGCGCGGCCCACCGCGATATGGGCATCGACCGCGTGCAGTTGGGAGCGCGCCCAGATTCTCCGTGCCACCGTCGTGTCGCCGTCAGCCGCCTGCTGGCGCCAGCGCTGGATGTCGGGATCGCGCTCCATGCGCTCCTGGAACGATCTGTTTTCCTTGTCGGCGATGTTGCGCAGCGCGTCATAGAGCGTGTCGAGCTTGGCGCCGTAGCCATCGGCCGCGGTGTCGATCGCACCCCGCAGGACGGCGAAGCGGAAGCCGATGCCGAGTGAAGTGGTATTCGTATCCGTGGTCGTGGTGGCGGACCGGGATGTGGCGATCGACAGTCCGAAAGTCTCGGCGATCACCTGCGTGCCGCCGCCGCCTTTCGCGTAGTCGCTGTAGCGGGCGCCGCGGGCGCCGATCACCCAATACGGGGCGATTTCGAGCGCGTAGTCGCGCGGGATCGCCGTAAACGTATTCGACGCCGAGAGGACGCTGAAGGCGAAGTCCGCCAACGCGCCCGGCCGCGCCACGGCCGCCGGCTCGACGCCCAGCAGCGTGAACGCCGGGCTGGACGGGGCGATGGGGAGCGGGATGTCTTTGGGCGCCTGCGCCGTGAGCGCGGCGCAGACGAGGGCGGCCGCGATCACGCGTAGAAGTCCACGGTCATCTGGTAGATCACCATTCCACCGGCTTCATCGACGCTGGTCTCGAAGCGCCAGGCGAAGGCGTCGGGGCCGCCGGTCAGCTGATAGGAGACGCCGGTGGCGTCGGTCTCTTTGCGCACGTCCGCCACGGCGGTGGTGATGAACAGCATCTTACCGGCGACTTGAGAGCCGCTGCCTGGTGAGAACTGCCACTTGTCTTTCCAGCGCTTGGGATCGCTGTGGGGGTCTTCATGCAGCAGGTCTTTGGTGCCGATGCGGGCGACCGTGGCCCCCACCTGCCCGTGCAGGATTTGCACGGCGACGTTGATCTTGGCCGTGGCTTTCACGCGATACCGCTTGTAGTCAGCGACGACTTTACTCATGCGCGCACGATGTGAGCAGGTGCGCTGAGGATACGGCGACCGGGAGGTGCGGCTACGACAGTTTGAGCGGGTTGCTCAAAGTGTCATAGCCTGTAAACGGGATGAGGCGTACGCTGACCGGATCGGCCTCAGGCAGCGTCCGTGCGCACACTCCGCTACGTCGATTTCGATCTGCGACTCCAACGCGATGGCTCGCACTACACCGCGAGCGTGGTATCGCCTGCGGGGGAAGCACAGAGCACGTTCAGCCTGCCCTTGTCCCCCGACAAAATCGAAAACCTGATTCTCAGGATCGGCCGGCGCCTGGGTGGCCGGGTCCGGCGCGTCCACTCCAGCGAGATGGAAGCGGCCCGGGAGCTGGGCGGCTCGCTGTTCGAGGCTTTGTTCACCGGGAATGTCCGCGACTGTTACACCCGCAGTCTCGACCAGATCACCAAAAACGAGAATGCCGGGTTGCGGCTCCGGCTGCGTCTGCAAGATGTGCCCGAGCTGGCCGACCTCCCGTGGGAGTTTTTGCTTGACCGGACCAATGGCCGCTTCGTCGCGCACTCGATGCAGACGCCGCTGGTCCGCTATGTGGAGATGAGCCAAAGTCTTCGTCCGCTCTTGACCACGTTGCCGCTGCGCGTCCTGGTCATGATCTCCGCGCCGATCGACGAACCTGGACTTGATCAGCAGGAAGAGCGCCATCGGCTCGAACAGGCATTCGAGCCCCTCCGCAAACAGGGAAAAGTCGAAGTCACCTGGCAGGAGGACGCCACACTCCCCGCCTTGATGCGATATCTGCGGAAGCAGAGTTACCACATCTTTCATTTCGTCGGCCACGGCGCGTTCGACGCAAAGCGCGATGTCGGACTCCTGGTGCTCGAAGACGAGCAGGAGCGATCCGCTCGCGTCGAATCGGATCGAATCGGCGCGTTTCTCCATGACCACCCCTCCCTGCGCCTTGCGGTCCTGAACTCGTGTGAGGGCGCGCGCAGCTCTCGCAATGATCCGTTCGCGGGTGTGGCCGCGAACCTCGTGCGGCAGGGGATTCCCGCGGTCGTGGCGATGCAATTCGAGATTAGCGACGAAGCGGCGATCACGTTTGCCGGCGAGTTCTATTCCGCGCTGGCCGAAGGTGTGCCGGTCGACGCCGCTGTCGCGGAGGCGCGCAAGGCGATTTACGCGACCAACGACGTCGAGTGGGCCACGCCGGTGCTCTACATGCGCTCGCCGAACGGCGTGCTGTTCAAGCTCGCGGCACCAAAAGACCCGGAGCAGCGCCAGCGCGAGGAAGAGGAACAGCGCGCTCGCGAGCTCGAGCGTCAGCGAGCCGAGGAGGTCGCGAAAGAAGAGGCCCGGCGCGAGCAGGAGGCCCAAGTCGCGGCCGCGCGCGCGCGCGAAGAGGAGGAGCAACGCGAACGCGAGCGCGAGCAGGAGGCCCAAGTTGCGGCCGCGCGCGCGCGCGAAGAGGAAGAGCAACGCGAACGCGAGCGCGAGCAGTCGATCGCGGCCCGGGCGGAGCGGAGACGCAAGGCGGAGGCCGAGGCGCGACTCAAGCGCGAACGCGGCGAGGCCGCGGAAGTGGCCAAAAAGTCATCCGCACCCGCGCCGCCGCAGCCGTTCACGCCACCGGACGAGCCCGAGACCCCCGGTATCACCCGCACCGCGTGGATCGCGGTCAGCGCCATCGTCGGCGTGTTCATTCTGATCCTGGTTCTCGCATCACAGAACGACGGCGGTTTCGACTCATCCGCGCCGCCCCCACCGCCTTCAGTGTACGCGGTGACATTGTCAGTGTCACCGGCGACCGTCAGCGTGTCGGTGGGCGACACGATCCAGCTGATCGCGAGTTCCACAAATTCGGACGGGACGACGGCGACGCCATATGCGTATTGGAGCAGCAGCGATCCCGCGGTCGCGACCGTCTCTCCCTATAGTGGTGCCGTAACGGGTGTCGCGCCTGGCACCGCGGTCATTACGGCGGCATCCGGAGTGAGCGGGCAAGCTCAAGTCACGGTCCTGGCCAACGCGACGTACGACATTTCGGACTTACGCGCGAATGTCGGGCGAATACGTCTATTTGCGTCCGGTGATACCCTTCTCGCTCGGAGCGCGCGCAGCTATCGCACCTCGTTCGATGCGGACACGACCCGTTTTGTCAACGTCGAGCTCGAGCTCACGCATCCCGCCTCGACCGCGGCACGGGAGGCCAAGATCCCCTGTGCGTATTACGACGCCGCCGGTGCTGTGTTCGGCCGCGTCGAGATCAACGCGTACGTCGCCGCCGGCGAAACGGTGAGCTGGCAGGCGCTCGGATTGGGGTGGAAGGACGCCGGCAACTGGACTCCCGGGGGCTACCGCGTCACCTGCAGGTTTGGCGGCAAGACCATTGGCCGGAGCTCATTCACGATTCAGGGATCGGTCGTTGCCCCGCCTCCGCCGCCCGTGACGTCGTACGATATCGCGGTGCTCAAGGCCCGAGTGACCGGATTCCGGTTCTTCGAGGGGCCCTATGAAACCCCGACAGTGCAGCAACGCGACTACTCCAGGCGTTTCGATCATCTCAAGGCGCGCTACATCTATTCGCAGTTGGAGCTGGCCTTCCCCGCGACCGAACATGCGGTCGACGTGTCACTCACTTGCAAGTTCTATCAAAATGGCAGTGAATGGTGGTCGCGTCCCGTGTCGATCCCGATCCCCGCTGGCTGGACTGGGGCCTGGAGTCCAATTTCGGCCGGTTGGACGACGGCGGGCAACTGGACCACCGGGACGTACCGCGTGCAATGCATGGCGGATGGCCGGGTCATCGCAGAGGACACCTTTGACGTCTACTAGACCAGCATTGTTTGTCCGGGGACGCCGCAGAGGGGCTGACTTTTCCTCCCCGGCGTGGCCGCCCCCTCGCGACTCGCAGTCGCCGTGGCGAGATGCAAGATCGAGGTCGCGCCGTGTGATCTACATCGCACTGCTAACCGACTGATCCGTCGAGACATAGCCCCATCAGCGCGGGGCACAGAATTCGCCCTGGGGTGGCTCCAAGACCCCCACCACAGGAGCGCGTATGGGTCGCCTAGTCCTTTGCGTCGTCGTCGCAGTGCTGCTCGTGCCCGCGCGTGCCACCGCGCAGAATCAGTGGCAGCGGACCGTGCGCAGTCAGGTCAGTGAGCACGGCAACTTCCTTTCGACTCGCGGCTACGCGATGAGCGGTGATGTGTACGACGGGGACCTCAAGAACAACTATTACGAGGACCTGACGATCAAACTGCAGCCGGGGACGTCCTACGCGTTCATGGGAGTCTGCGATCAGGACTGCCACGACATCGACCTGCGCCTGTTCGATCCTGATGGGGACGAGGTGGCTTCCGACGTCCGCACAGACGATTGGCCCATTGTGTCGATCTCGCCGTCCTACAGCGGTACGTATACGCTGCGGGTTGTGATGGCGAGCTGCGCCAAGGATCCCTGCTTCTACGGGATCGGCGTCTACACGCGCTAGGGCAAGCGAAGTAGCACGAAGCCGGAGGGCGAGAGCTCTCCGGCTTTCGTGTTTTCACGGGCTAAGAGCCCGGAGCCTCTCCAGCACCTTCACCATCGCCCACGTATCTCTTTCGCAGTAGTTGAGCAGATCCTGCCGCACGCGATCGTGCTCCTCTTTCGGAATCTTCCCCGCCACAAACAGCAGCCGAGCGATTTCGACGCTCGCCACGAGCCCGTCCACGATCACGAGATCGTCGTAGGTCAGCTCCGGGACCAGCGGGTGCAGCACGTACTTGAGACTGAAGCTGCCGAGGAAATCCGGGTGGTATACGTTCTCCCGAACTATCGGTAATAGATCCACCAACTTCCCTTCGAGCGTCTCGAGTTCAGCTTGTAATTCTGGTACCGCCTTTTGCAGCCCCCGAATCTTCGTCTTCTCAAAGCCCGAGTAGATCGCAACTTTCTCGGCGTTCTTTGTGGCTTCGACCATGCGGCGCGCCAACTCCGGCCGGCAGTCCTTCGGTCCCTCCGCCAGGTACTCGGCGTGCGTGTATGTCCCGTCGGGGTTCGCTTCGTGATAGCTGAACTGCGCCGGCGCCTGCTCCCACGGCGCCATGCCCGGCCACACCGGCACCGCGCGCTGAATCGTCTCGAAGTCCAGGTAACCGAGCCGCCCGT
>Ga0070680_100001938_pt1 | contig 15212 bp, 18 predicted proteins | sample KBSC73BmetaG_FD_64672 | JGI IMG/M metagenome (GOLD analysis project Ga0070680, IMG submission 64672) | Corn rhizosphere microbial communities from Kellogg Biological Station, Michigan, USA - KBS C7-3B metaG | ecosystem: Host-associated > Plants > Roots > Rhizosphere | place: USA: Michigan...
CACCGCGAACGTCAGCGGCAACAGCCACAACGCGCGCCCGCCTATTTGCGAAGCCCAAAGGCCGACCGCCACCATCGCCAGAATGTGATCGAGACCGCTGAACGGATGCAGCAGCCCCTCCATGGCGCTCATGTGCGAGTGATCGCCGACATGGGCGAACGCCGCCGGGCTAAAGCCGGCCACGGCGACAACAACCAGTGCAGCAAGCGAGGCGGAGCGGATGAAAGAGCGGCGCATGACAGTCCTCATGGCGGAACGACGAAGCGGTATGCGGACTTCCAGCTTATCGCTTACCGCGGGCCGGCTTCAATCCACTTCGATGAACACGGCCCCGTCCTCAACGGTGGTGGGGTAGGTCTTCACCGGGATCATGCACGGCGGCGAAACCACCTCGCCGGTCTTGATATCGAACTGGCCGTTATGGAAATTGCACTCGACCACATCGCCGTCGATGTACCCGTCCGACAATGAGCCGGGGCCGTGGGTGCAAGCGTCGTCGGTGACGTAAAACTGCCCTTCGACATTGAAGACGGCGAGGATCAGGTCGCCGGTCTCGATTCGTAAGGCGGTTCCGGCGGCAACTTGATCGGCTTTGCAAAGTTCAATTTTGGTGGACACGGCGGCGGGTTCTCTTGCGGGGCGGTTTAAGCGTAGGATCGGCATCGACAGCGAGGCCGAATGTGGTCACCATAGATCATGTGTTTCGGCGGCCGGTCAATCGTCCGCCATCATGCTACTGAACTGAAAGACTTGAGTAATCCCGCCGCACGGCGCTAAAAACGCGGCACCAAGACCCGGGAGAGCCCGATGCTCAGAAAAGAACAGAACGACCTTCTCACCCAGACCGGCCCTGGCACGCCGATGGGGCGCATGTTCCGCGCCATGTGGCAGCCGGCCTTGCTGGCCAAGGAGCTGCCGGAGCCAGGCTGCCCGCCGGTCCGCGTCAAGCTCCTGTCCGAGCGTCTGCTCGCCTGGCGCGACTCCAACGGCAAGCTCGCCTTGACCGATGAATTCTGCGCCCACCGCGGCGTCTCGTTGTGGTTCGGCCGCAACGAGGACGGGGGGTTGCGCTGCCCCTATCACGGCTGGAAGTACGACCACACCGGCCAATGTGTCGAAGTGCCGTCCGAGCCGAGCGAGAGCGGCTACTGCCAGAAGATCAAGCTGAAGTCCTATCCGCTGATAGAGCGTGGCGGCGTGCTGTGGACCTATATGGGACCGCCCGAGCAGCAACCGCCGTTGCCGGAGTGGGAGTTCGCGGTGGTGCCGACCGAATACAGCTTCATGTCGAAGCGTGTGCAGGAGTGCAATTGGCTGCAGGCGATGGAAGGCGGCATCGATTCCAGCCACGTGTCCTTCCTGCACTCAGGCGAACTCAACAGCGACCCATTGTTCAAAGGCTCGAAGGGCAACCAGTACAACATGGGCGACATGAAGCCGGTGTTCGAGGTCGTCGAAAGCCCCGGCGGGCTCTACATCGGTGCGCGACGAAACGCCGAGAACGGCAACTACTACTGGCGCATCACGCAATACGTGATACCCGCCTTCACCATGATTGCGCCCCGCGCCGACCATCCGGTGCACGGCCATTTCTGGGTGCCGATCGACGACGACAACTGCTGGGCCTGGAGCTTCGACTACAAGGTCACGCGCCCGTTGTCCGCCAAGGAGCGGCAGGCGATGGAGGATGGCCAGGGCATCCACGTCAAATACGTGCCCGGCACCTTCCGCCCCGCTGCGAACAAGGACAACGACTACCTGGTCGACCGGGCCGGACAGAAGGCCGGCAAAACCTACAGCGGCGTGTACGGGATCGCCATGCAGGACGCCTCGCTGCAGGAAAGCATGGGACCGATCGTCGACCGCACCAAGGAGAACCTGGTCTCCACCGACAACGGCATCATCATGGCTCGCCATCGACTCCTTCGCGCGCTCAAAGCCATGGAGAAGGGCGAGCAGCCGCCGGGGATTGTTGCGGAGCACCAGCGCGTGCGCTCGGCTGCGGTGGTTCTGCCGCCCGACAAGCCCTTCAAGGACGCCGCCAGGGAGGCACTCATCGTGCAGGCCGGCAAGGAGCACGTCACCGTTTAGCGTTTACTGCCGTCATGAGCGGCGCAAGGCCGGGCATGACGATGGAGAGGATGACGTGAATGCAGAGTGAATCCGCCCGCATGTCGAGCGCCGCCGAGGCGCGGTTTCGAATCGACGCTCCGAACTCCAAGCAACGCTCCGTCAAGGTCATTGCCCTCGATCCGCCGAGCGAGCGAGTCGTTAAAGACCTGGCGCAGCGCACGTGGAATCGCGCGGCGTTCTTCACCGCCTCTGCCTTCGGCGACACACCTCGTCAGGGCGAAAGCTTCGCCGGCTGGCTGAGTGATCTCGCGGGCCGGACCAAGGATTTGATCGACGAGGTCGACACCGCCGATCTCGTCGTGATGATCGCGGCTGCGGGCGAGAGCGCCCAGGCGGCTTCGATCATCGGCGAGGCCTGCAGCGTCAAGCGTGTCATGACGACGGCGCTGGTGCTGGGCAGCAACGCCGTCTCCGACGAGGCGTTATCGAAGACACTCTCGCATCTTCGGCCGTGGGCGTTGATGCTGGTCATCGCCAGCGCCGAAGAGTACATCGCCGACATGTTGACGGCACTCCGAGCATAAAGGACGCATCATGATGATACGGCTGGTCGCGGCTTTCGGTCTGATCGCAATGGTGGCGGGTTCATCGCCTGCTTCGGCTCTGACCTCCAAGCAGAAGATGGAAACCTGCACGTTCGGGGCCGACAGCCAGAAGCTAACCGGCGCGGCCCGCAAAAGCTTCATCACCAAGTGCATGTCGAACGCGGATTCTCCGCGCGGGGAACCGGCAACTCCGGCACCGAAACAGTAACGCCCCGGCGCTGAGGCATCTGCGAGATCGCGGAGCGGGGCGAGCATGGCGCGGAATATCGTTGTGATCGGCGGCGGCCCGGCCGCCGTCTATGCCGCCATCGAAGCCCGAAAGACGGATGGCGCCGCCAACGTCACGCTCGTCACCGACGAGACTTGCGAACCCTACGAGAAACCGCCGCTGTCGAAAGCCGTGCTGCTCGGCAAGGCCAACCCGGAAGACATGCCGATCGCCGGCCCCAGGGGGCTCGCCGCGCATAACATCACCGTGCAGTCCGGCGTGCGCTGCACCGCCATCGACCGCGCCGGACAAAAGGCTCTCACCACCGCAGGCGCCCTGCCTTACGACGCGCTGGTCCTTGCCACCGGCTCGCTGATGCGCGAACTGCCGCTGCTTCCGCAGGGCATGCCGCATGTGCACTATCTGCGTACCGAAGCCCATTCACGCGCGATCAAGGCCGCGCTGGTGGGGTGCAAGCATCTGGTGGTGATCGGAGCCGGGTTGATCGGGCTCGAAGCCGCCGCTTCCGCCAGCGAGCTTGGCATCGAGGTCACGGTGATCGAATACGCGCCGCGGATCATGGCGCGCGCCTGCGACGAGGAGATCGGCGCGATCGTCCTCGCGGAACACCAGCACCGGGGCGTCACCTTCCAGTTTTCCGCCGCGGTCACACAAGCCACGCCGCAAAACGACGGCCACATCGCGTTGGAAACCGCCGACGGCGAACTGCATGTCGCCGATCTCGTGCTGGTTGGAACCGGCGTGAAGCCTGACGATGCGCTCGCCGCCGCTGCAGGACTCACGGTGGAAGACGGCATCGTCGTCGATGCGCAAGGCCGCACCTCCGATCCCGCGATCTTCGCCGCCGGCGACTGCACGCGATTTCCCGGCCCGCACGGTTTGGTGCGGTTGGAGAATTGGCGGCACGCGCAGGATCACGGCGCCGTCGCCGGCCGCAACGCCGCCGGCGGCAGCGACGGCTACAACCCGGTGCCGTCGTTCTGGTCCGAACAATACGACCTCTATATCCAGGGCGTCGGCTGGCCCAATCCGGTCGCGCCGAGAATTCGCCGCGTGCTTCCCGGCAAGAGCGCATTGTCGCTGGAGGTCAAGGACGGCCTCATCAACGCCGCGCTCGGCATCAATGTGCAGCGCGACCTGGCCGCCATCCGGCGGCTGATCGAGCGCAGAATTCCGGTCGATCCGGCGGCGCTGGCCGATCCGGCGCAACCGTTCAACGCGATGCTCAAGGCCAAGGCCTAGCGTTCGCCGCCCCAAACTTCGCGGGTGCGGTCCCGCGCCGCCTCGCTTGCCACTGACCCGGCCGTCCCGATAAGCATGGTGCGCGCCCCCCAAAGCGGGATGCCCGGCACAAGGCCGAACAGAGCCGCGGAGAAGTCATGATGGCGGAAAAAATCACCATCGCCGTGCTTCAGCAGATGAAACGCGACGGACAGAAGATCGCCGGCGTCGTCGCCTGGGACACGCCGATGGCGCGGATCGCGGATCGCGCCGGTGTCGATCTGGTCTCGGTCGGCGATTCGGTCGGTGTGAATCTGTGGGGTCATGACGACCCGCTGCAGGTCACGGTGGACGAGATGCTCATCGTCTGCAAAGCCGTACGTCGCGGCACGACCCGCGCGCTGGTGAGCTGCGACCTGCCTTACGGACCGGCGCAGGAAAGCCCCGACGCCGCGCTGCGCGCCGCCACACGTCTCATGAAAGAGGGCGGCGCCGACATGGTGAAGGTCGACGCTGCCGCCGATTTTCCCGATGCGGTCCGCGCGCTGATGCGCGCCGGCATTCCGGTGTTCGCGCAATTTGGACTGACGCCGCAGACCGCGGCGAAGCACGGCCTGCCCTACAGCGCGCAGAATTCACCGGACGCACAGGCCACCGCCGAGGCCGCGGCGCGCCTGGTCGAGGAAGCCAAGCTCCTTGAAGCGGCGGGCTCGTGCATGCTCGACTTCACCAATTCCGGCCCCATCGCGGGCGCAGCGGTGGTGAAGGCGGTGAAGATTCCCGTGATCGGCGGTTTTGGCGGCGGACCCTGGCTCGACGGCCGCGTTCGCCTCGCCCACACCGCGATCGGCTATGCCGACAAGTGGCTCGATTCGAAAACCGAAACCTATGTGAACACCGCCAAGGCCGCGCTCGGCGCCTTCACCGCGCTCATCGAGGATGTGCGCGCCGGGCGTCAGATCAAGGGCTGAGCGAGGCACGAATGCCTGGCAAAGATCGTCATCGCAACGGGCCCGGAACATGACCGTGAACAAATACGACCCGCTCCGCGACTACCTGAGCAAGCAAACCAAGGCGGATTTCGTCCTCTCATTCGAGGAGATCGAGGAGATCCTCGGCTTCGCCTTGCCCCGCAGCGCGCAACGCGCCGAATGGTGGGACGACGACACGCCGGAGCATCCGCGGCTGCAGCGCGAAGCGATCCGCGCCGGCGGTTACGATTCGCGGCGGTTGCCCGAAGGCATGAAGGTGCGTTTCCGCAAGACCTCGGTGTTTGGCTACTGACGGCGCACACAACGCGCCGTCGGCAAACGCGGCGCGTCTATTGCGCGGCGTCCTTGGTCTCTTCGCTCTCGCTGCGCAGTGCGTCGGGCTGCGGCATGGCGATGATGTTGTAACCGGAATCGACGAAGTGGATTTCGCCGGTGACGCCGCCGGACAGGTCGGACAGCAGATAAAGCCCGGCGCCGCCGAGGTCTTCCAGCGACACGCCGCGGCCGAGTGGCGAATGGCGCTGCTGGAATGCAAACATGTAGCGCGCGTCATTGATGCCGGCGCCCGCAAGCGTGCGGATCGGTCCTGCGGAGATGGCGTTGACGCGAATCTTCTTCGGCCCAAAATCGACCGCGAGATAGCGCACCGAGGCTTCGAGCCCAGCCTTGGCCACGCCCATGACGTTGTAGTTCGGCATGGCGCGGTCGCCGCCGTTGTAAGTCAGCGTCAGCATGCTGCCGCCATTCGGCATCAGGTCGGCGGCCCGCTTGGCGGCTTCGGTGAACGAGAAGCAGGAGATCACCATCGTGCGCTCGAAGTTCCTGCGCGTGGTGTCGGCGTAACGCCCCTTCAATTCATTCTTGTCCGAGAAGCCGATGGCATGGATCAGGAAATCCATGGTGCCCCATTGCTTCTTGATCTCGGCGAACACGGCATCGACCGACGCGATGTCTTCGACATCGCAAGGCAGCATCATCGTGCTGCCAACCGATTCCGCCAACGGCTTCACCCGCCGGCCCAGCGCCTCGCCCTGGAACGTAAACGCGAGTTCTGCTCCGTGGTCCGCCAAAGCCTTGGCAATGCCCCAAGCAATCGAATGATCGTTCGCGACACCCATCACCAGGCCGCGTTTGCCTTGCATCAATTTCGTCATGTTGTTTTCTTTGGGATGTCTATAGGTCCAGCCGCTTGAACACGACCGACGCGTTGGTGCCCCCGAAGCCGAACGAGTTGGACAACACGCAGCCAAGCTTGGCGTTGTCCTGACGCTCGCGCACAATCGGCATATCCGCGAACGCCGGATCGATGGTCTCGATATTGGCGCTCTCGCAGATGAAGCCGTTCTGCATCATCAAGAGCGAATAGATCGCCTCCTGCACGCCGGTGGCGCCGAGCGAATGGCCGGTCAGCGATTTGGTCGCCGAGATCGGCGGCACCTTGGCGCCGAACACCTCGCGGATCGCCTCGATTTCCTTGAAATCGCCGATCGGCGTCGATGTCGCGTGCGGATTGATGTAATCGACCGGCGCTTTGACGTCGGCCAGCGCCATCCTCATGCAGCGCATCGCGCCCTCACCGGACGGCGCCACCATGTCGTGACCGTCGGAGGTTGCGCCATAGCCCGCGATCTCGCCGTAGATTTTCGCGCCGCGCGCCTTGGCGTGTTCCAACTCTTCCAGCACCAGCACGCCCGCGCCGCCGGCGATGACGAAGCCGTCGCGATCCTTGTCGTAGGCCCGCGAGGCTTTCGCCGGGGTCTGGTTGAAGCCCGACGACATCGCGCCCATGGCATCGAACAGGACGGACATGGTCCAATCCAGATCTTCGCAACCGCCGGCGAAAATCATGTCCTGCTTGCCCCATTGGATCGTCTCGGCGGCGTTGCCGATGCAATGGTTCGAGGTCGCGCAGGCCGATGAGATCGAATAGTTGACGCCCTTGATCTTGAACCAGGTGGCGAGCGTCGCCGATGCGGTGGACGACATCGCCTTCGGCACCGCGAACGGGCCGACGCGCTTGGGGCCCTTTTCCTTGGTCGTGAGCGCCGCCTCGACGATGGTCCGTGTCGAGGGACCACCCGAGCCCATGATGATCCCGGTGCGCACGTTGGAGACGTCTTTGTCCTCGAGCCCGGCATCGCGGATCGCCTGCTCCATCGCCACGTGGTTCCAGGCGGCCCCGCGGCCAAGGAAGCGCATGGCGCGGCGATCGACCGATTCCGCGGGATCGAGTGTGGGTGCACCGTGAACCTGACAGCGGAAGCCAAGCGTGGCGTATTCGTCCGCGCGCGAAATGCCGGACTTGGCCTCGCGCAGGCTCGCCAACACCTCCTGGGTGTTGTTTCCGATGGATGAGACGATTCCCATCCCGGTGACGACAACGCGCCTCATCAAAGCCTCATAAGCTGTGACGCCTCAAATTAGGGCGTCAGGGCGCGAACCCGCAAGGGTTCGCAAAAGGGATTAGCAAACGGCCGGCGACCTCTCCAGGATCATGCCGGTCTGCGCGAAACCCGCACGGCCGATTGACGTTTACGCCGGCTTCAGCACATCGGTGTCGCGGAACAAGCCGACCTTCAGGTCGAACGCGCGATAAATGACCGAGCCGTCGGCGGAAAGCCAGCCGTCGGCAATGCCGAGCACCAGCTTGGAGCGCATCACCCGCTTGATCTCAAGGCCATAGACGACATTCTTCATGGTCGGCAGGACCTGGCCGGAGAACTTGAGTTCGCCCAGGCCCAGCGCGCGGCCCTTGCCCGGCGAGCCGGCCCAACCCAGGAAAAAGCCCAGCAACTGCCAGAGCGCGTCGAGACCCAGGCAGCCCGGCATCACCGGATCGCCCTTGAAATGGCAGGGGAAGAACCACAGGTCCGGCTTCACTTCGAGCACCGCGCGCACCAAGCCCTTGCCATATTCGCCGCCGGTCTCCGCCAGTTCGGAAATGCGGTCGAACATCAGCATCGGCGGCAGCGGGAGCTGCGGGCCCTCGGGGAACATCTCGCCGCGGCCGCAAGCCAGCAGGTCCTCGAATTCAAAGCTTTTGCGTCGGTTATCCATCGCTGTCCTGAATAAAAACTGTGTGTCGGAACCTTTTTAACACAGTGAGGGTGCTCTGGACAAAATAGGTTCTGAGCCCAGATGAACCAAGCCTGCGGCCGATTTGTGCAAATTGCCGCGCCGTGTTGCGAGCCAGTTGCATCATCGGGCTGGCGGAGATATGATTGCAATTGCAACGATCTTAGAACAGTTCTGATCTGGTTAGGCGTATAAAAAATGACCGAGACGCGCACCACCATCCTTCCGACTGCGGCCGAGGCAGGCTTGGTCCATGCCGACCTCCGCCGCGGCGTGCTGAATGGCTGCCCTTGGCATGACGTGAAGTCGATGTTGCGCGATGTTGGCCTGCGCCCGACCCGTCAGCGCATGGCATTGGGCTGGATCCTGTTCGCCAAGGGCGACCGGCATCTGACCGCCGAAATGCTTTACGAAGAAGCGACCAAGGCCAAGGTTCCGGTGTCGCTCGCCACGGTCTACAACACGCTGCACCAGTTCACCGAAGCCGGCCTGCTGCGCCAGGTCGCGGTTGACGGCTCGAAGACCTACTTCGATACCAACACCACCACCCATCATCACTTCTTCGTCGAGGGCGACAACGAACTGGTCGACATCCCCGGCGCTGAAGAGATTGTCGGCAAGATGCCCGCCGCGCCGGCAGGCTTCGAGGTCGCGCGGGTCGATGTCATCGTCCGGCTGCGCCGCAAGGGCCGCAAGTAGCCGGCACGAACGCTTATTTCGATTGAATGGCCGGCTCTCGCCCGGCCATTTTCATTTAAAACGAGAGATTGTTCGAAACGGAAGCCGGTGCTGCGCGGGTCTGGCCGCCATCCCGGTTAAGGACTGTGTCCTCAGTCCACCTTCTCGTTCGGATAGACGCCCCAGAGCCGGAACTGCTGAATCCAGCCTTCGAATCCTCGGCCATTGAAGTAGCACCAGTTCTCGCTGCAGCGCTTCACGACACCAACGACGCCGCGCTCGAGCTTCGCGACCACCGCGCTTTCCACATCGGCCTTGTCGTAGAGAGGGACCAATTCGTCCTTGCCCTTGGCGATGACCATTCCGGTCCGTCGGCCCGACAACAGCGAGTGATACACCCAGCCCTCGGTGCCGTCGGCATCGCGGATGCGGCGCCAGTTCTCAAACTCGGCGGTAATTTCAACCGGCAGCCCGGCATGCTGGTAGAGCCATTTGACCTCGTAGGTCTTGGCCGGACCGATGTGCATGTTGACCTTGTCGGACTTCAGACTGACGAAACGCGGGATCGAAAGTCCGCTGGCTGAGCCGAGAGTCTCGGCCTTCACCGGGCCAACGGCGGCAGCCGCGACCAAAGTCATCATAAACAGGACGCGAGTGGCGTATCTCATGCGCAACGCAACAACCGGAAAAAGGGCGTTCCCATCCGTACCGCGACAGGCTCAAGGACTATTGCCCAATCCGGTTAAAGAGGGCTGAACGGATGCTCCGTTCTCCAGGGATCGCCGCTGCCGGCTGCAGCGTTGGACATGGGTCCCACACACCGAGGGTCCAACGATGCAGCAACAACGAAACCCCACCTATGACCCGCTGAACACACTCAAACGCATCGCCGACGATCTCTGGATCGTCGATGGGCCGATCATCCGGTTCGGCGCGCCCTGGCCGAAGATGCCGTTTCCGACACGGATGACCGTCATCCGCGTCGGCGGCGACCTGTTCATTCATTCGCCGACACCGCCCACCGCCGGGCTTCAGCGGGAGATCGAGATGGTGGGGCGGCCCCGATGGCTCATCGGGCCGAATCGCATCCACTACTGGTGGATTCCGGAATGGCGTGCGGTCTTTCCCGGCGCGGACGTTTATCTTGCGCCGCGCATCAAGGAGCAGGCTGGCACACGGATTAATTTCGAAACCGCGGCGCTCGGCAACACCAGCGGCTATCCGTGGGACGACAGCATCGCCACGCTTCCGATCGCCGGACGCTACATGACTGAGTTCGAATTCTTCCATCGTCGCAGCCGAACGCTGGTGCTGACGGACCTGATCGAGAATTTCGAGCCGGCCAAGCTCGGCTCGTTTGTCATGCGCTGGCTGACCCGGCTGGGCGGCGTGCAGCATCCCAACGGCTCGATGCCACGCGATATGCGGCCCAGCTTCGACAGAGCGACCCTGAAAGCCGCCGTCGAAACCATGATCGGCTGGCAGCCGGAACGCGTCATCCTTGCCCACGGCCGCTGCTATGAAACCGGCGGCACCGACGAATTGCGGCGCGCATTCCGCTGGCTTTTGGAGTGACCGCGCCACGCCATCAGCCGTGGATCGACAAATCGGCCATCGTCGGCCGATCTCCGTTCAGCGGATTGGCCGGGTCCCATGCATAATTGAGCGTCTCGAAGCGCATCGCGCGGGCGTCAAACATCAACAGCCGCCCAACCAGGCCCTCGCCGAAGCCAACGATTTCGCGGATCACCTCCAGCGCCATCATCGAACCCATGATGCCCACCAAGGCGCCGAGAATCCCCGCCTCCGAACAGGCCGGCACGGTGCCGGGCGGCGGCGGCTCGGGGAACAAGCAACGATACGTCGGGTTGGGCCGGCCATCTTTCCCACGCTCATGCGGCCGGAGCGTGGTGAGCGTTCCATCGAAGGTGCCGACAGCCGCCGTGATCAGCGGCTTCCTGGCCAAGAAGCAGGCGTCGGAGACCAGATAACGCGTGGCGAAATTGTCCGAACCATCGGCCACGAGGTCGTATTTGGAAACAAGCGCGAGCGCGTTGGCCGCCGTCAGGCGCTCGGCGTGCGGCACGAATGTGACGTGCGGATTAAGACGCGCGATCGCATGCGCTGCGCTTTCGACCTTCGCCTTGCCGACGTCCGGCGTGCCGTGAATCACCTGGCGCTGCAGATTCGATAGCGCCACGGTGTCATCGTCGACCACGCCCAGCGTGCCGACCCCGGCCGCGGCAAGATAGAGCAGCAGCGGCGCGCCCAGCCCGCCCGCGCCAATCACCAGCACGCGCGCGCGGCCGAGCGCTGCCTGGCCCGGGCCGCCGACGTCGTGCAGCACGATGTGGCGCGCGTAGCGTTCGAGTTCTTCCGCCGTCAACATGTTCGCTCCTCGCCCATCATTGGCGCGTTATGGCCGTTTCGGCTAGGGTTCCGTCGATGTGATGGGCTCACGGTGCGAGGTCAAGTATGCGCTTCTTCGCCGCGGTTCTGGCGACGACCGTCATGACGGCTGTGGCGGCGCACGGCGCGCCGAAGAAGGCCTCCCCTGACACGGCGGCGCGCGCCGCCCCGCAAACCGGCGCTGCCACCAAACCTGCGCCCGTTCCGAAATCCAAACCCGGAGCCGCGAAGGCAAACGCGGGCACTCAAACGCCCGACGCCAAAAAACCCGACGCGTCGAAATCCGATGCCGCCAAGACCGCGGCGCTCCGCGACGCCTATAGCGCCATTCCACTAGCCGAGCGCATGGCGATCCAGTTCGGGCTGACATGGACCGGCGATTACAAAGGCCGGGCCGACGGCGAGTTCAGCGATCCGTTTGCCGACGCTGTCAGAGCCTATCAGAAACGCCGAAACGGCGCGGTCACAGGCGTCCCAACTCCGGAGGAGCGCACCGCCATCGCCGCCTTCGCCGCCGCGCGGCAAAACGCAGCCGGCTGGCGCATGGTCGAGGATCCGGTGACCGGCGCGCGGGTCGGAATTCCCGGACGGTTTGCGACCAAGATCACGCCGGGGCCGATCGGCACGCGCTGGAGTTCGGAACAGGGGCAGTTGCAGATCGAAACGTTTCGCATCGACACCGGCGCCGCGCTCGACGCCGTGTTCGCGCAACAGAAGAAGCAACCACGCCGACGCATCACCGCCAGCACGTTGCAGCCCGACTCGTTCACCATCGCCGGCATGCAAGGACTGAAGAAGCTCGCCGTGTTGGGCTTCGTGCAGAACAACGAGGTGCGCGGCCTCACGATTCTTTACGACCAGGCGATGGAAGGCACGATAGACCCGCTGGTCGCGCCGATGAGCGCCGCGTTCGTGCCGTTTGCCGGTTACGCGATGGCGGGCGCCGTCCCAGCACCGCGCCGCGACGTCGAATATGGCAGCGGCGTTGTTGTTTCGACCGCGGGACACGTGCTGACCGATCGCAACATCGCCGACGATTGCCGCACGATCGCGCTGCCGGGCCACGGCCACGCCGAACGCATTGCCGACGACGCCAGCACCGGCCTCGCGCTCCTGCAAACGTACGGCGCACGCGATCTCGCGCCGATGAGATTGGCCGGCAACGCCTCTAGTGGCGACGTGACGTTGCTGGGCATCGCCGATCCGCAACTCCAGAACGGTGGCGCGGCGGTCACCGCCGTCAGCGCCCCCTTGGGCGCGGGGCTGACGCCGACGCCCGCGCTGGGTTTCGCGGGCGCGGCGGCGGTCGATAGCCAAGGCCGCCTTGCCGGCGTGGTGGTGCTGCACACCCAATCGTCCGGCCCTGCGCAGGCCAGCGTGGCGCCGGTGGCAGCGGTCCGGCATTTCCTCGAAGCTCAGTCTGTGACGCCCGGATCCGGCGGAACCAGCGTCGAAGCCGCGAAGGCGTCGGTGGTGCGCGTGATCTGCATCCGCAAATGATGCGGCGGCGTCACTTGTTCTTGAATGCCGCCGGGCGCTTTTCGATAAAGGCGGACATGCCTTCCTTCTGATCCTGCGTCGCGAACAGCGGATGAAACACGCTCCGCTCGAACCGCACACCCTCCGCCAGAGTCGTCTCGAACGCGCGATTGACGCTCTGCTTCGCCGCATAGACCGACATCAATCCCATGCCGGCGATGGTTGCGGCCGCCTTCATCGCTTCGTCCATCAAATTCGCGGCCGGCACCACACGCGCGACGAGACCGGCGCGTTCGGCCTCGGCCGCATCCATCATGCGCCCGGTCAGAATCAGGTCCATCGCCTTGGCCTTGCCGATGGCGCGCGTCAGCCGCTGCGTGCCGCCGATGCCGGGAATAATCCCGAGCTTGATTTCCGGTTGACCGAATTTCGCGGTGTCGGCGGCGATGATGAGATCGGCCTGCATGGCGAGCTCACAGCCGCCGCCCAGCGCGAAGCCGGCCACCGCCGCGATCACCGGCTTGCGCATGCGGGCGATGTGGTCCCAATCGGCGCAGAAATCGCCCGTCACCGCGTCCACATAGGACTTGCCGACCATTTCCTTGATGTCGGCGCCGGCGGCGAACGCCTTTTCCGAGCCGGTCACAACGACACAGCCGATGGCCTCATCCGCATCGAACGCCCGCAGCGCCCGGCCAAGCTCGTCGATCAACGCGGCGTTGAGCGCGTTCAACGCCTGCGGCCGATTGAAGCGGATGACGCCGACCCGGCCGTGGCTTTCAGTCAGAATGTTGTCGTAGCTCATGATGCATTGGCTCGCTGTTCAACCGGCCTCGCGCGGTCGCGTTACATTTAACGCCGCGAAACGATAACAGGTTCGGGGACAATGGAACCGAACAATCGATCATGCGTTGTGGGTCGGTCAGAGGGAGAATCCAAATGCGCAAGATGATGATGGCGATCGCTGCGGTCGGCGCGCTGACGTTTGCGTCCGCCGCCCACGCCGGGCCCGGCGAGCGAACGCTGTCCGGGGCCGCGATTGGCGCGGGCACCGGCGCTGTTGTGGCCGGTCCCGTCGGCGCGGTGGCCGGCGGCGTGATCGGAGCCGTGGTTGGCGGCCCGCGAATTTCGCGGCACCGGAGTTGCTGGTATGACCGGCACAACGTGAGGCATTGCCGCTCGCGCTAGCCGAGACCCAACCATTCACAGCGATCAAGCCCGGCTCAACGCCGGGCTTTTTCATTGAGGCCCGCTTACTTCTGGCACACCGGGCAGAAGAACGTGGAACGGCCGTTCTGCACGATGCGCTTGATCGTGCCCTTGCATCCAACCGTCGGGCAGGGTTCGCCCTCGCGATCGTAGACCCGGAAATTATGCTGGAAATCGCCAAGAGACCCATCGGGACGACGATGGTCGCGCAACGACGAGCCGCCCGCCTCGATGGCGTCTTTCAACACTGTCTTGATCGTATCGACCAGACGCATCGCGCGATCGTTCGGCACGCCGCGGCGATCGGCGATAGTCGAAGCCTTGCGTTTCGGCGACAGCAGCGCGCGGTTCAGCGCCTCGCACACATAGATGTTGCCGAGCCCGGCGACGACCGTCTGATCGAGCAGCGCCGCCTTCAGGCTGGTGTTCTTGCCACGGCATGCCGCGGCCAGCATCGCGGCGTCGAATTCATTGCCGAGCGGCTCGGGCCCCAACGCACGAAGCAGCGGCTCCTGATCGAGCGCCGCGCGCGGCACCAGCTTCATCGAACCGAACCGGCGCGGATCGTTGAAGCGGATCGTCGCTCCTGACGACATGCGGAACACCACATGATCGTGCGCCGTGTCTTTCGAGCGGTCGTGATAATAATTGCCGGCGACCGTCTCGCCCTGCTTGAGCGCGACGCGGAACGAACCCGACATGCCGAGATGCATCACCAAAACGTCGCCGGACGACAAATCAGCGAGCAGATATTTGGCGCGGCGGCCGAGCCCGCTCACGGTCTGTCCCTGGAGGCGCTGGACGAAATCCTTCGGCAGCGGCCAACGCAGATCGCCGCGATTCGCCACCACCTCGACGAAGCGCGCCCCCTCCATCACCGGCGCGAGCCCGCGCCGCACGGTTTCGACCTCGGGAAGTTCAGGCATATCCCATCATCGCGTTCACGCCGGCCGCTTTTCGGTCGGCTCGCCAAAGGTAATTCGGTTGTTGAAGGGATCGGTCACTGTCAGTTCGGTCATGCCCCATTCCCGCTTCTCGAGGCCGGGACGGTTGTAGCGGTATTTCTTGGCATTGAGTTCATCATGCAAGGCTTCGACCCCGGTCATGTAAACGTAAACGACCGAGCCCGGTGTGCCATCGCCGTGGTGCTCGCTCAGATGGATCGCCAGCCCATCGCGCGACACCTGCATAAAGACGGGCGCTTCCGGATCGAAGCGGTGCTCCCAGTCCACCTTAAATCCG
>Ga0070680_100001942_pt1 | contig 15203 bp, 11 predicted proteins | sample KBSC73BmetaG_FD_64672 | JGI IMG/M metagenome (GOLD analysis project Ga0070680, IMG submission 64672) | Corn rhizosphere microbial communities from Kellogg Biological Station, Michigan, USA - KBS C7-3B metaG | ecosystem: Host-associated > Plants > Roots > Rhizosphere | place: USA: Michigan...
TGACCGCCGATGCTCTCGTCGTTCTGGATGCCGCCGCACTCATAGCTCGCTTTGCACCAACACAACACACCACAGGACCACGCGAATGACATTAACAATTGGCCGACGCATCACACTCGGCTTTTCGATCGTGCTGTTGCTCGTCGCCATCGTCGCCGCCGCGGGATACTGGTCGCTGAGGCACACCTCCCAGACCTACGATACGGCGATGGACGGGCGTCGAAAACTCCTCGCGCCGGCGATCCAGGCAGAATCCGAGATTCGAGCCGCAAACGTCGAGGATCTTCGCTTTCTGCTCGACGGCACCGATGCGGCGCTCGCAGCGAAGGCGACCGACCTCTCGAAGGCGAAGGAGTTGATCGACGGCATTGTCGCCGCATCGCCAGCGACGAGTGTAGGGCCATGGCGGTCCGTCGATTCTCTGATGACTGCCTGGTCGAACGCGGCCAACGAAGCAGCGACACTGCACAGATCCGGCAACGAAGTCGAGGCGAAGCGGCTCAGGCTCACCCGCGTGCAGCCCGCGCGCGACGAGCTCGACCGCCGAATCGCGGAACGCGTCGAATGGGCGCGCGTCTATTCCGATTCCGCCGCCGCCGCCGGAAAGAAGACGGCGACGGACGCGCAGAGCTCCCTGATCTGGGGACTTCTAATCGCGCTGCTCGCGGGTGTCGCGGCAACGTGGTTTCTGAGTCGATCGATCAACCGTCCCCTCCAGGAAACCTCATCGATCATTGCGTCGAGCGCCGCCGAGATTCTCTCCGCCACAACCGAGCAGGCTGCCGGAACCAACGAGTCGATGGCTGCGATCACCGAGACCGTGGCGACGGTCGATGAAGTCGCGCAAACGGCGAACCAGGCCGCGCAGCGCGCCAAGGCCGTTGCTGATTCGGCGCAGCGCGCGGCGGACAATGCGCGACAGGGGCGAAAGTCCATCGAGGACACCACGACCGCAATGCGCGCCGTCGAGGGACAGGTTGGCTCCATCGCGGAACGCATCGTCGCTCTCGCGGACCAGGCGCAGGCCATCGGTGAGATAATCACGGCGGTCAGCGACATCGCGGAACAGACCAAGCTGCTCGCGCTCAACGCCGCCGTGGAAAGCGCGCGTGCCGGAGAGCATGGCCGTGGTTTTGGAGTCGTTGCGTCGGAAATCAAGGCTCTGGCCAGTCAGGCGAAGCAGAGCACCACGCAGGTGCGGCAGATACTCGGCGACATCCAGCGGGCGACCAGCGCCGCGGTGATGACGACGGAGCAAGGTACCAAGCAGGTCGCGATCGCAACCATTCAGGCGAAGCAGACCGGCGAGATCATGAACAGTCTTGCCGAGACAGTGAACGAGGCAGCGCAAGCAGCGGCGCAGATCGTTGCGTCCGCGGGTCAACAGGCGATCGGCATGGGACAGATCAGACAGGCGATCGCGAATATTCACGACGCCACTCAACAAAATCTTGCGGCGACGCGTCAGTCCGAGCAGGCGGCGCAGGATCTCAACAAGCTCGGCACGCGTCTCGTGGCTCTCGTCGGTGCAACGGCGTCGAGCGGAGGAGTGCGCGGCGATTGACCCCTGACCGCAAAGTTGTTGACCGCACGGCGCTGGCGGCGCGCCTTCTCGCGACATTCGTCGACGAGCTCGAGGAGCAGCTGCGGGCGCTGGATGAGGATCTGCTCGCACTCGAGAAGGATCCGGCGGACACCGAGCATCTTCGATCGGTGTTCCGAATCGCTCATACGCTCAAGGGCGCCTCTCGCGCGGCCGGCGTTCATGTAATCGAGGAAGTGTGTCACGCGCTCGAGTCGATGTGCGCTGTCGCGCGCGACGCTGGGATCCCGCTGGCAAGCTCCCAGATATCTCTTCTTTTCGCCGGGTCCGATGCGCTGGCCGACGCGGGACGCATCATACGCGAAGGACGCGATGCGAGCACATCGACGGTGATCCGCGAGCTGTTGCAGCAGCTGCGACGACGCGCGAGCGCAGCCGAGAGTGCCGAGCGCACACGGCCGGCGGCGGCCGTCCTCGGCCCGGAGCCTGATCGACGGACGCCAAGCGTGATCGCGGATCAGCCTGCGCCGATCGTTCCAACTGCTGTCGGTCTGGCTGAGCGCGACGATCAGATCCGCGTCGGGGCCAAGCAACTCGATTCGCTCGTCACCGCAGCCGGTGAGCTGCTCGGCATGACCGGAATGATCGGCGATCGCCCGGCCGACGCGGACGCCGTTGCCGAGTCGATACGCGCGTGGCGAATCGAGTGGCGTCGCGGCGCCGGAGCGCACAGACAGAGTCCGGAGGGGATCGCCGGTTCCACGAGTCTGATCGGGCTCATGACTTCGGTGGATGATCATCTCTCGCGGCTGGACCGCCAGGTCGGCGAGCTCGCCCGGGCAATCGGTGACGACGCTCGGACGCTCGGCGGCACGACGTCGCGGCTTGTCGAAAACGTCCGTCGCCTGAGAATGCGTCCCTTCGGTGACATCGCCGAGCTGCTGCCCCGCGCCGCACGCGATGTCGCGGCCAGTCTCAATAAGGAAGTGAAGCTGGTGGTGGAAGGGCAGGAAGTAGAAGCCGATCGCACCGTGCTGGACGCGCTTCGCGAGCCGCTGCTCCATCTCGTGCGCAACGCCATCGATCACGGACTGGAAACGCCGGACGACAGAACGCGGGCCGGCAAGGAACCGCAGGGACGCGTCACCGTGCGCGCGGAGCTCGGCGGCGACTGGCTTAGCGTCACGATCGCCGACGACGGTGCGGGCCTGAACGTAGCATCGATTCGCGCGCTGCTGAAAGAGCGTGGGCGCGACGTGCCAGTCGAGGATCGCGACGTCGCCCGAATTCTGTTCGAGAGCGGGTTCAGCACGCGGCGCGTTGCGACCAACATCTCGGGGCGCGGTGTCGGACTCGACATCGTTCGCGTCGCGGCCGAGCGACTCGGCGGAACAGTCAACGTCCAATGGGTACCGGGCGCAGGAACGACGTTCACGATCGAGGTGCCTGTAAGTGTTGCCACGCTCCGCGCGCTCCTCGTGAGAGTCGGGAAGCAGATGCTGGCGATTCCGACGACATTCATCGAGCGATTGATCCGCGTCGCGCGCGAGCAGGTCAGGGCGGTCGAGGGACGGAGCATGTTGACGCTTGGAAGCGAGGCCGTTCCACTGACGTCGCTCGCGCGCCTGCTCGGAGAGCCACTCGTCGATCCCCTTCCCGGCCCCGAGCTGGATGTCTTTCTTCTTGCGGTCGACGGCCGCCGGCTCGCGATCGCTGTCGACGAGCTGTGCGAGGAGCGCGAGATCGCCGTTCGCCCAATGGAGCACGTCGGAGACCAGGCAGCGGCGCAGTACTCGGGTGCAGCGCTGCTCGACGGGACGCGCATCGCGCTGGTAGTGAATGCGAACTCACTCGTGAGCAAGGGAGAACGCGCCGGACGGAGCGGATCAATGGGATTCGCCGGCGAGGCGATTGCTGCTCCGCGCGAGTGGCACATCCTCGTCGTCGACGACTCGATCACGACTCGAACGCTCGAAGAGAGCGTCCTGTCAGCGGCCGGCTACCGTGTGACGACATCGGTCGATGGCGTCGATGCGTTGCGCCTGGTGCAGGAAGGAGGCATCGATCTCGTAGTCAGCGATGTCGAGATGCCGCGACTCGATGGGCTGGGCCTCACCGAGCGCCTCCGCGCCACACCCACTCATGCGAAGCTTCCGATCATCCTCGTGACTTCGCTCGACAAGCCCGAAGAGCGAATACGCGGACTCGAGGCAGGCGCCGACGCGTACATCATGAAATCGAGCTTCGATCAGGACACGCTGCTCGGCATCGTCCGCCAGCTGCTGGGAGATGCGTCGTGATCCGCGTCCTGGTAGCAGAAGACTCGCCGACCGCGCGGCAGCTGCTCGTCGAAATGCTGACGAGTGATTCCGGGATCACCGTGGTCGGCGAGGCACGGAACGGGCTCGAGGCGATCGAGATGGCGGAGCGACTTCGCCCCGATCTGATAACGATGGACGTCGAGATGCCCGAGCTCGACGGGCTCGAGGCGACGATGCGGATCGTCGGCAAGTTCCCGACGCCGATCATCATCGTGTCGTCGCAGGCCAACGCCAGCGAAGTCGCGCTCTCACTGGAAGCCACCCGGGCTGGTGCCCTCATGGTGCTACCGAAGCCGGCGGGCCCGGCGTCCCCACGGTTTCGTGAGCAACAGACGCATCTCGTCGCCATGGTCAAAGCGATGAGCGATGTAAAGGTCGTCCGTCGCTGGGGAGCGTCGACACCAACCAAGGCACGCCGGGCACTGCAAGTCCACCCGGCGCGACCCTCCGAGCGCCCGAGTATGGTCGCGATCGGCGCGTCGACCGGAGGCCCAGCGGCGCTTCGAGACATGTTCAATGCAATGCCCGCGAGCTTCGCGGTGCCCATCCTGGTGGTACAGCACATCTCCAAAGGCTTCGTCAACGGACTCGCCAACTGGCTCGATGCCAACACGAAACTCCAGGTGCACGTCGCCACGGCTAACGCGATAGCGCGGCCGGGAGCGGTGTACATAGCGCCCGACGATTACCAGCTCGGCATCCGCGACGATGGGCGCATTCATCTCTCCGGCGCGCCTCCCGTCGGATCTTTTCGACCTTCGGCTACGCATCTGTTCGCAAGCGCCGCGGCAGCGTATGGAAACCGGATGATTGCCGTGATCCTCACGGGCATGGGCGACGATGGAGTGACGGGACTCCGCGCAGTTCACGCTGCTGGCGGACTCGTGGTCGCGCAGGATGAGGCGACATCGATCGTGTACGGGATGCCGCGTGAAGCCGCGCGCGCCGGCGTTGTCACCACTACGCTCGCACTTCCGGATATCGCGCCATATCTCGTCGAGGTTGTGTCGTGAACGAGCGGATACTCGTCGTCGAGGACAGTGCCACCCAGGCGGCGGCGCTGGCTCACCTGCTCGAGCAGGAAAACTACGACGTGGTTGTTGCGCGCGCCGGGGAGCGCGCGATGGAACTGGTCCACAACGGGCACTTCGACCTCGTGCTCAGCGATGTGGTGATGCCGGATATAAGCGGCTACGAGGTAGCGCGGCGCATCAAGGCAGATCCGAAGCTGCGCGATCTGCGCGTCGTTCTGCTCACAAGCCTCAATGACCCACTCGCAATTGTTCGCGGTGTAGCAAGCGGTGCGGACAGCTATGTAACCAAGCCGTATCTCCCCGAGCGACTGCTCGCTCGCGTCCGCGCCGAAATCGACCGTCCGCGTCGTGCGCCCAATGCTCCCGCGACTCCCCCAGTCGATGTGACGCTGCTCGGCTCGCGGTTTACCATCGCCGCTGACACCGAGCACATACTCGGCTTCGTGGTCCTGAGCTACGAAGACCTGATGCTCACGAGCGCTGCAGTGCGTGCCGCGGAACGCCGCGCACGATTCCTGGCCGAGGCGGGCGAGCTGCTCTCGGCCTCGAACGACGCAGAGCAGGTATTGAAGGATCTGGCACAGCTGTCCGTTCCCGCGATCGCCGATCTGTGCGTTGTCGACGCGTTGAATGACGATGGTAGCACTCGGCGGGTAGAGGTGACTCGCGCGGACAGCTCGATGGCCGCTCTCGCTGCGTCGATCTCGACACCCACCGCGGAGGGAACAGTGCGCCTGTCGAATAATCTCGCTTCGCAGCGGCCCTATCTCGATAGACCCGACGTGAGCAAGCCAGAGGGTGCCGCGCTCGCGGCGCTCGGGCTTCGCTCCTTCATAACCGCGCCACTGATGGCACGGGGCGAGACGCTCGGCGCGCTCACCCTGATCTCGGCGACGCCCGATCGCAACTACAGCGAGGACGACGTGGATCTGGCCACCGACCTCGCGCGACGCGCCGCGTTGGAGTTGGACAATGCGCGGCTCTACCAGCAGGCGCAGCAGGCAACGCGCGCACGCGACGACGTCCTCGGGATCGTTTCGCACGACCTGCGGAATCCGCTCAACACGATCAGCATGGCGGCGAATTTCCTGCTGGATGTCATCGGGCCGGCCGGGCTCGAAATCCCGGGCGGCCTTCCAGACGCCCCTCCGGTATCTCTTCCTCCGAAGCTCAACATCATCGTTCGTGCTGTGCGCCGGGCGAACTCCCTTATCGAGGATCTGCTCGATGTCACGCGAATCGATGCGAAACGGCTCGCCGTGGAGCCGACGATGGTGGATGGACAGTCGCTGCTCGACGAGGCGCTCGCGGATGCGGATTCAGTCAGCCCCGAGGCAGCCATCAGGGTGACCCATGCCTGGGACGGAAATGCATCGCTGGTTGTCGCAGACCGCGGGCGGATTTTCCAGGTATTCTCGAACCTTGTAGGAAATGCGCTGAAGTTCACTCCCAAAGGCGGCACCATCGATGTTCGCGGACGCCTCAATGGCGACGAGGCCTTATTCACCATCGCGGACACCGGGCCGGGTATCCCAGCAGAGAATCTCCCGCATCTCTTCGATCGCTTCTGGCAGGCGCGCGAGACCCGCCGGGCCGGCGCCGGCCTCGGGCTCTACATCGCGAAAGGAATTGTCGAGGCACACGGCGGACGTCTGTGGGTCGAAAGCAAGCTGGGCGTCGGAACGACTTTCTTTTTTACGCTTCCGCGGACCCCAGTGCCTCAGTCACTCGTCATGATGAACAACGGCGCCCCGTCGAACTCATAGATCGGCCGCAGGCGATCGGTGTTGTAGTACTTCTTGACATCGACGACTTTCTTGTCTGACGTCACGCTCGTGATCGGCACGCTGTCGTAAAAACCCTTGTGCACGCTTACGAGGCGTCCATACTCCTTCTTCAGGATCAGGTCGAGCGCGAGATTGCCGAACGCCATCGGCACGATCGAATCGAGTGCATCCGGATCGCCCGAGCGAACGAGATAGCCGAGCCGCTGATTGACGACGTCGATGCGGCGGCCGTTGTTGTACTTGGGTGAATACTCCTTGAGGGCCGCGGCGATCGAGTCGCCAATGCCGCCGAGCTTGCGGTGGCCGAACATATCGACCTCCTCGCCCTCGAAGCTCATCCCCTCCTGCGCCTTGAGCTTCGAGCCCTCCGATACGAGGACCACCGAGTATTTGCTCGGATTCCTGTTGTGGTCGTAGACCATCAGCTCAGTGAGCTGCTCCAGATCGGCGGGGTGCTCCGGAATGATGCACCGGTCGGCGGCGCCGGCCATCGTCGGCAAGAGTGCCGTGAATCCGGCGTACCGGCCGAAGACCTCGATCACCAGAAAACGCTCGTGCGATCCCGCCGACGTGCGCAGGCGATGAGTGAGCTCGATAGTCCGCGTGACGCACGTGCTGAAGCCGATGCAGTAATCGGTTCCGTAGACATCGTTGTCCATCGTCTTGGGGATCGCCACGACGTGCATCCCTTCATCATGCAGACGCTTGCCGTAGCTGAGCGTGTCGTCGCCGCCGATGGGAATCAGCACGTCGACTCCGATGTGCTCCAGGTTTCGGAGCACGTCCTTTGTCACGTCGTTGGTTGGCTGGTCGTAGCCAGTGAGAAACTTTGGAACGCGGGCGCGCGGCAGGTGGCTCGGGCGCGTTCGAGATGTGTGGAGGAAGGTCCCGCCAGTTCTGCCGGCGCGATTCACCTCGGCCTCCGACAGCTCCTGGATGCATTCGGAGTTGTCGGCGCCGTCTTCCCTGCTGTAATCCACGAGTCCGGCCCAACCTCGGCGAATGCCGACAACGCGATAACCTTCGCGGAGCGCGCGGATGGTGATCGCCCTGATCGCCGGGTTCAGACCTGGTACGTCGCCTCCGCCGGTGAGGATTGCGATCGTACGTGTGCTGGTCATGGATCGAAAATTAGCAGAACATGGCGGGGTATCAGAAGACCCAATTTTTCATCGACTTGTAATCGGCCGCTCATGTTGTGCCCCGCCGGGATCGTTAGGATTCTGGCAATCTCCAATTTCAGGGGTGTGTCGATGCGACGCCGTCTCTCGCTGGCCCTGCTTGCCTTTCTGATAGTCTTCGCGGTTTTTGTCTCCACCCGCTATCGGTCGCGCAGCCCGAGAGCGACGCCCAGAGTGTCGACGACCGGTGTTCTCCGAGACAGCAGCGCGGCGCTCGACAGTACAGCCGAGGCCAACGCTCGTCAGGCGGAGGATACGATGTGCTTTGCGTCGCGCATTGGCTTCCCGTGCGACCCGCGTTGAGGGATAGTACTCGGGGCGACGCCTCTCACTTCGTCCAGAGCAGAATCGTGCCGCAGCCGGTCATCCCCTGCTGGTACTGCGGCGGCACCGATGCCTCCGAATAGATCTCTACGCCCGAGAGCCTTCCTGGGCTCGCCCACCCGTCGAGATCGCCCGCACTGATGCTGTCGAACCGGAACCCGTCGAGATAGATCGATGGTTGACAGTAGCCGAATGGGCCATTGATCATAATCCGCTTCTCAAATCCCTGCGGATCGATCTCTACCCGCACGCCCGGCATTGAGCGAAAGATATCGGCTATGACAATTGCCCCGCGGCGCGCAATATCCGTTGGCGTCAGATAGTGGCCGACTCCCGACCGGCGGCGCGCCTCGAATCCGGTCCGATCGCGGTCGAATCGTAACCGGTTGGCGCTGACCTTTACGGTGTCGAGCATCGCCGTCAGCGTGAAGAGGGCCGAGCGAACAGGCGGCGCGCCGGCGACTACGTCAACCGGTCGACTCTCGGGATAGTAGCCGACGCCACGGACGTCGAGCATCCGCGTGCCGGCTGGTGCGTTCGCAAGCGTCCATTCTCCACGCTCGTTCGCCGTCGTCTGGGGACCATTCTCGATCCCTACACGCGCACCCGGCAGCGGCCTCCCATCTGCGATCCTGACGACGGTGCCAGTCAGTCGACCATCGCCAACGCGCACGCGACGCGGCGGACGCGCCACGGTATCTCCGCGCTGCGCTTCTTCGGCGGTGATTACGGTGCGTGAGGGGCCGATGTAGAGCTCACGCCGCAGAAACCCCTCGGCGGGAACCTGGAGCTCGATGCGATCCGTGCTGTCTTCCCCGCGCGCGGCCGTAAGCGCCATCGTACCCGCTGCCGGCACGTTGCAGAGCGCGAACCAGCCGTTCTCGCCCGTCGTTGCAACCAGGTGTGGCATGCGGCGAACGAGTCCCTGCCTGGTGAAGGACATCTCGAGCCACTCCCCAGTGACCGCGACGCCAGTCGCCGGCGTGCGGTCGCGCGCATCGCGGACGGTTCCAACGACGATTGCTCCCGAGTCAGCGTTGGACGACCCGCCGCAGACCGCTGACCGAACCTGCCCGACTGACGGACTGGCAAGATCGAGGTGGACCGGTCGCTGACCTTCGATGCTCACCGGGCGAAGCGGCGGCTCTACACCGAGTGAGTCCAGCATCGGATGGAAGAACCCGATCATGTAGTGCCCATCCGGCAGGTTGGCGAGCGTGTACCGCCCGAACGCGTCGGAGCTGGCCGTCCGTCCGAACCTCGTGCCGCTGTCAGCTCCGACGAGCTGGACCGTCGCTCCCGCCAGGGGTGCGTGGGCAATACTGTCTCTTACAACTCCGCTGACTGTTGCGCCTGACGCGGGATGCGCGGTGTCGGGGACCTGGGCCGCCGCCACCCGCGCAAGGACAGCAATCAGAAAAAACGGCGCGAGGTGCACGCGATTTGTCGGGCGGCAATTTGGCATGAGTCAAATTATACCGAACCCGATTCATTGCGAGCACCTCACGCGCAACTACACCTTCTACGCCGCAGCTGTGGCGAGGTCATTCGACTCCGCCGTTGTCGGATCGATGATCAGGGCGACCTCGAGGACGCGATCAGCTGGAAACCCGCCGAGCCGGGCATGCTCCCGGATGATGTCAGCGTTGGGAGCGATGTACACGCAGGTAATCTTGTCTTCCGTCACGTAGCTCTGCACCCACTGAATGCTGGGACCGAGTTGCTGCAGGACCCCGCAAGATTTTTGCGAAATCGCCTTCAGCTCCGCGCCTGAGAGCGCGCCAGCGTTGGGGATCTCACGTTCGATGATGTACTTCGGCATCGCCTGCCTCCGTGAAAGGTGAAACGTGAAGGGCTCGTCAGTTGTGAGCCATGGCCATTATATCAGTGGTGTTGTCGCAGTTTACGTTCGGGTTCCAGTTGGCGAACATGCCGCTCGGGTTGTTCTCCCACACCCACGCGTGCAGACCCCAGAGCTGAAACACATCGTTCTGCTTGAACTCCTTGCCGAACAGGACCGGTGGCGCCGATTCGCGGCTGTGAAAAGTGTACGGAATGATGTACTCGACCGCCACCAGTCTCAGATTGCCGTTCTTTTCCGGTTCGTAAAGCAGCAGCTCGGGCTGATCCACCCGTGCCGTTCCGTCTATGAGCGCGGTATTACCGTAGTGAAAGCCCATCCCGCCCAATGTGGGATCCACCATGCACCCCGTGATCTTGGCCGACCATCCAGCGGCAGTCGCTTTGTCGAACTCGTGGAACGACGCGGTCACCTGGCGCAGAGTCGCAAGGTCCTTGTTCACGTCGGCGTCGGACTCCCGGATCGCCGGAGTCTGTGTTTCCGTGCGGGCAGCACTCTCGGTGGTGATCGGCTCGCTGCTGCATCCGGCAAGCAGTGCGAACCCGGCGAGCATTGGTGCAATTCGTTTCATCATCGCCTCGTTGGTTGTAGGTTATCTTGGACCCGCGAGAAGAATTAGGCTGACCGGTTAACGGTTCCTTGCGCCAGGAATTAGCTACCGATTAGCGGGCGGACCAACGACAAATGATCACAGTCCAACTGCTCGGCGGCGCGTCCTTGCGTTCCGGAGACGCTCCCCTCAACGGCCCACCGGCACAACGGCATCGCATTGCGCTGCTGACGCTCATCGTGGCCGCCTGGCCGCAGCCCCTCTCCCGCGAGCGGGCGATGTCACTCCTTTGGCCAGAGCGGGATACCGCGAACGCGCGTCGGCTGCTCAACCTGGCGGTGCATGTCCTCCGCACCGCGCTTGGCGATGGCGCGATCGCATCAACCGGCGATGGACTTCTGCTCAACCCGTCCCGTATCAGCTGCGACCTCTACGATCTCCGCACCGCAATCGACGCTGACGAGACGGAGCGCGTCGTGCGCCTCTACGCCGGCTCGCTCCTGGACGGATTCCACCTCGATGATTCAACCGAATTCGGCTACTGGCTCGATGAGCGGCGCACCGAGCTCTCGCACGCATACGTGGGCGCACTGCACGCTCTCGCGGAGCGACAGAAACAATCGGGCGACGTCCATGGCAGGGTGCGAACATGCCTTCGCCTCGTGGCAGCCGATCCACATTCCGGAGCGAATGCGCAGGCGTTGATGCGCGCGCTCGACGACGCCGGCGACCGCCTCGGCGCCATCCATCACGCAAGCGAGCACGCCAACCGATTGCGCGCGGACCTCGATCTCGCGCCGGATCCCAAAGTGGTCGCGCTTGCTGCGCAGCTGCGGGTAAGCGCGGTGACGCCGGCAGCAGTCCGTAACACGCCCGCACGCCAGGCGGCGCCTTCGGTGGCAGTGTTGCCCTTCCTCAGCATCACGTCGGAACCGGCAGACGAGACTTTCGCGGACGGCATCACGGAAGACGTCATCGCGCAGCTGTCGAAGATGCGCGCGCTTCGAGTGATCTCGCGCACATCGGTGATGCCATTCAAGCAGCGGCAACAAAGCCTGAAGGAGATCGGGAGAAGGGTTGGTGCGACTACGGTGCTGGACGGCAGCGTACGACACGCCGGCGATCGCGTGCGAATCGTCGCAAAGCTCATCGACGTCGAGACCGACCAGCATCTGTGGGCCGAGACGTACGACAGGCAGCTGACGGACATCTTCGCCATCCAGACCGATGTCGCGCTCCACATCGCCGCCGCGCTCAACGCGGAGTTGTCACGAGAAGAACAGACACGCGTGCGGAAGGCGCCCACGAAAGATCTGCAGGCTTACCAGCTCTATCAGCAGGGACGGCAGCTGTTCATCAAGTACACGTCCGAGGGATATGCGAAGGCAATCGACCGATTCGAGCGCGCGATTGCGCGCGATCCAACGTTCGCCCTCGCCTACTGCAATCTCGCCATGACTTACACCGAGTTGGCCGAGAGCGGCACGATGGAACCCGAAGTAGCGTACCGCCACGCGACGGACGCCGCGGCCAACGCCCTACGGCTGGATCCCGATCTCGGCGCCGCTCACTGTACGCTCGGGTATCTCAAGGGCGTATGCGAGTTCGACTGGGTCGGCGCCGAGCAGGAGTTCAAGCGGGCGCTGGAGCTGAGTCCGAGCAGCGACGACACATATGATCTGTACGGACGCCTGTGCGCGGCCCTGGGGCGGTTTGATGAAGCAATCGTCTTGCAGCAGCGCGCCAAGGAATTGGATCCCCTCGCCCACCGGATGGATATCGCCACGACGCTATTGCGCGCCGGGAGGTACGATGAAGCTGTCGCTGCCGCCGAAGGCATGGTCGAGCTGGATCCCGGCTACGATCGCGCACACGCCACCCTCGGCTGGGCGTACTTTCTCAGCGGAAAAAAGGAAGAGGGTCTCGCCCAATTGGAGAAGGCGGTTTCGGTTTCACCCGCGAACACGCTATGGCTCGGCCAGCTCGGAGAGGCCTATGCGATGGCCGACAAGGCGGGCAAAGCTCGAGGAATACTGGGCGAGCTCGAGGAACGCACTAAGCACTCATACGTCTCGCCTTACCATTTCGCGTACGTCTACACAGGACTTGGGGACACCGACGCCGCGATGGACTGGTTGGAGCGCGCGGTGGCTGAGCGCACCGGGCCAGCTTACGGAATCAAGGGCTCGTTCCTGTTCGCACCCCTGCACACGCATCCCAGGTTTCGCGCCCTGCTCCGCCAGATGAAGCTCGCGTAGCCAGGTTTTCTCAAGCGCGTCCGCGCAAAGACCCAGTAAATTCAGGGCATGCCCAATAGCGCCATGCCCAATCGCTCAACATCGAAGGAAACCGTGACCGATTCCCTTCTCAGCCGGTTCCGGCTCGCCGCGGATATGCTCGAGGAAATCGTTGCCGACCGAACGATCCTCGCTGACATACCGGAGGCCGACCGCAACCGCTTTCTCAATGCCGCCGGCAGAGTATCCCGCCCCGACGCAATCGATCGCCGCCAGCTCCTGAAAGTCGTGAAACGAAAACGGAGGCTGGAGCGAGTCGAGCGTCAGGAGAGTCTCCTCGCCGAGACCGGCATCCGCAAGCTGCGCCGCGAGCGCGTGATGATCACCTCGCCAAACATTTTCCCGCCCAAGGCAGAGTCGGCCGCGGAAAAAGCGAACACGGCCCCCGACACCGAGGAGCCCCGCAATTGTTACGTGTGCAAGGATGAATTCACGACGGTACATCATTTCTACGACCGGCTGTGTTCCAGCTGCGCCGAGGAGAATTTCGCGAAGCGGACGGAGCTCGCTGACCTGAGCGGACGCGTGGCCATCCTCACCGGCGGCCGCGTGAAGATCGGTTACCAGGCAGGCATCAAGCTTCTTCGCTCGGGCGCCCGTCTCATCGTTACCACGAGATTTCCCCGCGACTCTGCCCTCCGCTACGCGCGGGAGCCCGATTTCTCGGAGTGGGGACATCGGCTCGAGATCTTCGGACTCGATCTTCGCCACACGCCAAGCGTCGAGTCGTTCTGCACCGAGATGCTGGCCACTCAGGAGAGGCTTGACTTCATCATCAACAACGCGTGCCAGACGGTACGGCGGCCCGCGGGTTTCTATGAGCACATGCGCGAGACGGAGACCGCGGCGCTTGCTTCAATGCCGGACCAGGTGCGGCGCCTCGTAGGGACATACGAGATCCCACATGCGCATCGGACGAGCGATCGAGCGCTGAAGACGCCCCTCGCGCTGGGCCAGGGGATTTCGGCGCTCGCGCAGCTGCCGGACTCAGTACTCGCGAGCGATACCGATGATGATGACAACAGCATCTTCCCAAAGGGCCTGCTCGATCAGGATCTGCAGCAGGTGGATCTCCGGGGAAGAAATTCCTGGCGCCTGCTGCTGGCTGAAGTCCCGTCCGTCGAGCTCCTCGAGGTTCACCTCGTAAACGCGATCGCTCCGTTCATCATCAACGCGCGGCTCAAGCCGCTGATGGCGCGAACGCCGGAGCGCGACAAGCACATTGTCAATGTTTCCGCCGTCGAGGGACAGTTCTATCGTCCCCACAAGACCATCCGTCATCCACACACCAACATGGCGAAGGCGGCGCTCAACATGATGACGCGAACGTCGGCCGCCGACTACGTCGCCGCCGGAATCCACATGAACAGCGTGGACACGGGTTGGATCACCGACGAGGATCCGGAGGAGATCGCCGCGCGGAAGACCGCGGAGCACCGCTTTCATCCGCCGCTCGACATCGTGGACGGCGCGGCGAGAATCGTGGATCCGATCATCTCCGGCTTCAACACCGGTGTTCACGTGTGGGGCAAGTTCCTAAAGGACTATCACCCGACCGATTGGTAGAGATGATTGAAGCGGCGACGGTACCGGAAATACGTCCGATCTCGCACCGCAGCACCAACGACAAGGTGCTGGAGCTGGTTCGGCCGCTGCTCAAGCCCGGGATCAGAATAGCGGACATCGGCGCGGGAGAAGGTTTTTTCTCGCAGCTCGTCGGTCAGTACGTCGAATCGGAGCTGGGACTACAGCCGGCGGACATACTGTCGGCGTGCGACATCTTCCCCGAATATTTTCGGTACAGCGCGATCAAGTGCGGGACCATCGCACCGGATGGACGTCTTCCGTACGACGACGCGTCGCTAGACATCGCGTGCAGCCTCGAGGTCGTCGAGCACGTCGAAGATCAGTTCGCGTTCGCGCGCGAGCTGTTTCGCGTTCTGCGACCGGGTGGCTGCGCGATCATCAGCACGCCGAACATTCTGAACATCAACTCCCGCTGGCGAAACCTTCATTCCGGTTTCGCGGTTCTGTTCGACCCGCTGCTACTCTCGAGCGCAGATCCTGTCCACACGTCGGGTCACATCAATCCTGTCTCGTACTACTATCTGGCGTACCAGCTGACGCGGGCTGGCTTCGCGTCGACGTCCGTCGCCTACGACCGGTTCAAGACATCGGCGAGATTTCTCGTTGCCCTGTGCGCTCCCGTCATCTGGATTGGCAACCGGCTTCTTCGACGGCGACTGGAGGCGCGAAAGCCGGATGTGGCAGCGGAGAACGCGTCGATCCTGAGCGCGATGTGGTC
>Ga0070680_100001943_pt1 | contig 15202 bp, 11 predicted proteins | sample KBSC73BmetaG_FD_64672 | JGI IMG/M metagenome (GOLD analysis project Ga0070680, IMG submission 64672) | Corn rhizosphere microbial communities from Kellogg Biological Station, Michigan, USA - KBS C7-3B metaG | ecosystem: Host-associated > Plants > Roots > Rhizosphere | place: USA: Michigan...
CCGCCGCGTTCACGTGTACCGCGCTGGGGTTGCCGACCGATGCGGGGCTCAGATGCACGAAGTATTTGACGAGCGCGATCGACAGCGCGATGCCGAGCACCGCCCCGCCCACCGCCAACACGAGACTTTCGACGAGCAGCGCGCGTGCGACGCGCCAGCGACCGGCGCCCAGAACGAGACGCACTGCCATTTCGCGTTGCCGCCCTGCGGCCCGCACCAACGCGAGGTTCGCCAGATTGGCGCAGGCGATGACCAGCAGAACGGCGACGGCGCCAAAGAGAATGAGCAATGGCTTCCGCTGATCGCCGAACCGGCGGTCAGCCAGCGTCATGACCACGGGACGCACTGCGGCATGCGAGCCGTCGGCTCGCCACTCGGCGCGACGCGGGGTGAGCGCGGCCAGTTCGGCGCGCGCGTTCTCGATCGTGGCGCCGTTCCGGAGTCGGGCCATCACCGTCCAGAAATACGTCGCGCCGGGTGAGCTGGGCCTGATGCGCTCCGGCATCCAGTACTGGGGGCCGGTCTGCGTCGTGAACGACGATGGCATGACGCCGATCACGCGCATCGGTCGATCGTCGACGAGGACCGTGCTCCCCAGAATCGGCCCTCGGCCGGCGATTCGCTCGCGGAGCTGCTGGCTCAAAACGATTACCGGCGCCGCGCCTGCGGCCGAGTCAGAGGAGACGAAGCTACGACCCGCGAGCGGGCGAACCCCCATCACCTCGAAGTAGCCCGGTGTGGCGCGCGTGCCTTGAATCTCCTCCGGACCACTCGGCAGCGACATCACGCCTTCCGCGGACATATAGATGGTCATCACCACGGAGCGCGCCGCACTCCACGCTCTGAACGTGTGCTCGTCCACCACGTGCATGTCACCGCTTTCCGGCGTTCCGACGGACAGCGACAGCAGCCGATCGGGCTGCGGGTACGACAGCGGATGCAGCACCACGGCGTCGACGACGGTGAACATCGCCGTGTTCGCGCCGATGCCGAGGGCGAGCGTCAGCAGCACCGCCGCGACGTATCCCGGCTGTGCCGCCAACGCGCGCCGCGCCTGCCAAATGTCGCGTCCGAGCTCCTCGATCCAGGCGAGGCCCCGCCGCTCGCGGACCGCTTCCGCTGCCAGCGTGAGTCCTCCCGCCGCAATGAGGGCGTCTCGCCGCGCCGCCTGCGGCGACATGCCGCGCCGAATGTTCTCGGCGATGTGCATCTCCAGGTGCTGCGACATCTCTTCGCGCAACGCGTCGTCCGCGGTTTCTCGGCCGATCGCGCGGCGCAGCGTCTCGGCGACACGGACGACGGTGGCCCGCAGGCTCGCCAGGAAGCTCATGTCGCCTCCGGCCGCAGCGCGAGAAACGCCGCGAGGATGTCAGCTGTCGCCTGCCACTCGCGCGTCTCGCTGGCCAGCCGCTTTCGTCCGGCGGGGGTTAACGAATAGTACCGGGCACGGCGATTGTTCTCCGACGCGCGCCATTCGCCGCGGATGAAGCCTTCCTGCTCGAGCTTGATGAGGGCCGGGTACAGGGTCCCGTAGTTGAGCGCGAGTCGATCGCCGCTCGTATCTTCGATGCGCCGGGCGATGCCGTATCCGTGAAGCGGACCAAGCACCTCGAGCGTGCGAAGCACCATGATGGACAGCGTGCCTTGCCAGACGTCGAGCTTCTCGGGCATCGCGAGCTCCTATTGGTTGCCCAGATGAGTAATGTCTCTCCTCTGGGAATGCAATAGGAACAGAGGTGCGGGCCGGAATCGAACCGGCGAATAGCGGTTTTGCAGACCGCTGCCTTACCACTTGGCTACCGCACCGTGCTCCCAAGTTATTCGTCGGCCGGGGCTGACTCAAGCCGAGCCGGGCTTGCTTCCGCCAGCGGGCGCGGCTCTTGAACTACAGCGCACACGTGGACAGGCCTGACGATCGCGACCATCAGTACCGCTCCGCGTCACAGACGCGGGGCCGTCTCCGGCTGCTCTGGGATCTGGTATTCGGGTGGATTCGCTTCATCCGCCACTTCGCCAGGAACGTCTACGCCATCTTCGGCATCTTCCTGCTGTCTGGCGCGGCGATCGCGGTCGTCTGCACGTGGGCCTTCTCCGAGATCGCCGAACGCGTGCGCGCCGGCGGCACGCAGAGCTTTGACAATTCCGTGATGCAGTGGATGGCGGCGCATCAGAGCCCGCGCCTGCAGACGGTGATGCTCGAGGTGACCTCGCTCGGCACCGGCACGGTCGTGACGATGATCGTGCTCATCGCCGGTCTCTTTCTCTGGCTCAATCATCACAAGCACTCGGCCATTCTGCTCGCCGCGGCGACGATCGGCGGCATCGTGCTCGACGAGTTGCTCAAGATCGGCTTCAACCGCCCGCGCCCGCAGGTATTCAAGTGGGGCACGTACGCCGTCAGCTCGTCGTTCCCGTCCGGCCACGCGATGAGCTCCATCGTCGTCTATGGAACGGTGGCCTATCTCGCGGCGCGGCTCCAGCAGAACGCGCGTTCACGAATTCTGACGATGTCGCTCGCCGCGATCATCATAATTCTCATCTGTCTCAGTCGATTGTATCTCGGCGTGCACTACCCCAGCGACGTGCTCGCCGGTCTCGTGATCGGCCTCGCGTGGGCGGCGTTCTGCATGGCGATGCTCGAGGCGCTGCAACTCTACGCCAAGTACAACGAGCCGCAAATGCTCGAGGATGAACGGCCGGCGGCGAAGGGCGCTTCACCATCCACGTGACGTCGAACGAATCGAGTTGTCGCCACGGACGGCCTCGCTGGAACGCGTCTTGATGCGCAGCGGAGCGGCGGTCACCGGGGATCGCCGAACGCGAACGTCACGACGCACCGGGAGTGCGATCCATGGCCGCGAAGAAATCGAGAAGTCGAAAGAAGTCGTCGAGAAAGAAGTCGTCCAGCCACAAGCGCTCCAGCCGCAAGAAGTCCTCGCACAAGCGCAAGTACAGCAAGGCCGCGAGCAAGACCGTGGCGAGCGCGATGCGGCGCAAGAAGAAGGGTACGCTCAAGCGCGGCAAGAAAGGCCACGGCGGCAAGGTGAAGAGCCGCAAGCAGGCGATCGCCATCGGCCTGTCCGAGGCCCGCAAGAAGGGCGAGAAAGTGCCGAAGCGCAAGAGCTCGAGAAAGAAGAAATCCTGATGGCGATGGCCGCGCGCGGCGAGCTCGAACATCGCCGCGTCGGCCAATCGCTCCTTCTTTAAGTATTCTCGAATGCGTCGCAGGACGACGCCGAACGAAAACGGTTGGATCACCTATGCCGCATGGACCCGGGCGAGAAGGCGAGGCAGCGTAGTCAACACGCGCTCGTTCCCCTCACGCAGCAGTGCGGCCAGGATGTGCTTGCAGATGCGATCGCGCCACAGGTGGTCGCCACAGTCGCAGCGCGGATGCGAGGCGCTGTACAAGTCGACCCAGTGGTCGTGGGCGCCTCCGGTCACGCGATACCGGCCGATGCCGACGCGCTCACCACGGAGACCAAGGGACCGCTCGAGGCGGTCGAGGTCGACGCCACCCGCGGCGTCGAAGTCGATCAGTGCGCTATTCATGTCGTGCTCCCAATCCAGGCAATGAAGAAAGTCCCGTGTCTGGTACACCATTCCCGGTTCGGAGTTGCGGTGGCGTGCACAGCTCGGCCGATCCGCGGCCCCAGTTAGCTTTCCTCCCCTGTGCCCCACGACCCCTACGCGTCACTCCGGGTAAGGAACTACCGCCGGTTCATCGTCTCCGTGCTGACGATGACCATCTCGGCACAGATCCAGGCCGTCGTCGTCGCCTGGCAGATCTACGACGTCACGCACGATCCGCTGTCGCTCGGCCTGATGGGGCTGGCCGAGGCGCTGCCGTTCGTCAGCATCTCGCTCTACGCCGGTCACATTGCCGATCGGCTCAACCGGCACCTCGTGTCGATTGCCGCGCTCGCGGTGCTCCTCTGCTGCTCGCTGAGCTTTTTGACGTTCAATCTCATTCCCGGCTTTCTGCACGCGCACGGCGGACTTCCGTTCTACGCCGTCATCTTCGTCAGCGGCATCGCCCGCAGCTTTCTGCAACCGGCGCGCAATGCGCTCGGCGCCGAGTTGGTGCCGCGAAGCCTGTATGCGAACGCCGTCGCCTGGCGCAGCTCGGTCTGGCAGGCGGCGGCGGTACTCGGTCCGGGTATCGGCGGCCTGATCTACGGATTCGCCTCGCCTCGCGTGGCGTACATCGCCGACGCGATCATGATGTCGGTCGCGCTGTTGACCTTCTGGTCGATCGGGTACGAGCGGCGCCCCGCGCCCAGCTCCGCCCGGGAATCGATCGGGGAGAGCTTGCGAACGGGACTTCGCTTCGTGTTTCGGGAATCCGTACTTCTCTCCGCGCTCACGCTCGATCTCTTCTCGGTCCTGCTCGGCGGCGCCGAGGCGCTGCTGCCGGTCTTTGCCGACGAGATCCTGCACGTTGGCCCACAGGGTCTGGGCGTTCTACGCGCCGCGCCCGCGGCGGGCGCCGTCGTGATGTCGATCTACCTCGCCCACCGCCCGCCGTTCAAGAAAGCCGGGCGCACGATGCTGACCGCCGTCGCAGTATTCGCCGCGTGCGTCATCGTGTTCGGACTCTCGCGGAGCTTCGTGCTGTCGACGGCGGTGCTCGTCCTCAGCGGCATGGCCGACAACACGAGCGTGTTGATCCGCGGCACCCTGCTCCAGGTGCTGACGCCGGAGCACCTGCTCGGCCGGGTATCCTCGGTGAACTCGATCTTCGTCGGCTCGTCGAATGAGCTTGGCGCGTTCGAGTCGGGCGTGGCGGCCAAGCTGCTCGGTACCGTTCCAGCCGTGATACTGGGCGGTTTCGCGTCGCTCGGCGTGGTGGGGACGATCGGTGCGACGGTGCCGCGGTTGAGGAAGCTGGGGAGGATCGAGGAGCTGGCGCCAAGCGAGAGCGCGGCCTAGCCCTACCGGGCCATTCCCCCAAGCTGCGTTTATCAGCGCAATCTGCGGCCGCAGTTGCGGTCGCATCCCGACGAGGATCTGTGGCCCTCAAAATGCGGCGCTTGCTCCGGCGACCGTCTCCACCTTGTTGCATGTCATGCAAGGATATTGGCACGAGCAAGCATCCGCCGGCCCATTTCTGGCATTTCTGTCATCCGAAATTTGCATTTTGAGCACGATTGTCCGTACATTGTGCACTTCAAGCCGCCGCCGCCAACTCCAGCCAGAGGTCTCATTGCAATGCCCGCGTCACCTTCGTCCACTGCGTCGTCGCGCAAGACGATCACCCGCGACATCACCGACCGGCCTGTCCGTCCGCCCAGCACCGCATTGCTGAACGAGAACGGCGCACCGATGCGCACCTCCGAGTACTTCGGCATCAACACCTTCGGCGTCCGGCAGATGCGCGACAAGCTGCCGCGCGACACCTACGCCAAGCTTCTCAGCGCTGTCCGCCACGGCAAGAAGCTCGACCTCGACGTGGCGCCGCGCGTCGCACAGGCGATCAAGGAGTGGGCGATCGGGCGCGGGGCGACGCACTTCACGCACTGGTTCCAGCCGCAGACTGGGCTCACGGCCGAGAAGCACGATGCGTTTCTCTCGTTCGACGACGGCCAGCCGATGGAATCGTTCGGCGCGTCGCAACTCATTCAGAGCGAGCCGGACGCGTCGAGCTTTCCGTCCGGCGGACTGCGGGCCACGTGGGAAGCGCGCGGCTACACGGCGTGGAACCCGGCCAGCCCGGTGTTCATCGCCGAGTGGGCAGGCGTGCGGACGCTGTGCATTCCGTCGGTGTTCGTCGGCTACAACGGCGAAGCGCTCGACGAGATGACGCCGCTGCTCCGCAGCTCCGACGCGCTCTCCGCGCGGTCGATCGAGCTGCTCGAGCTGCTCGGCGATCGTGGCGTCTACCGCGTGTACACGACGCTCGGCGCCGAGCAGGAGTATTTTCTCATAGACCGCGCATACTTCGCGATGCGACCGGATCTCGTGATGGCCGGCCGCACGCTGATCGGCGCTGCGCCGTCGCGCGGCCAGCAGCTCGAGGATCACTACTTCGGCGGCATTCCCGAGCGCATCCAGGCGTGCATCGCCGAAGTCGAGTACGAGCTCTATCGGCTCGGCGTGCCGATCGTCACCCGGCACAATGAAGTTGCGCCGAGCCAGTTCGAGATGGCGCCGCGCTTCGAGGAGACGGACGTTTCCGTCGATCACAACCAGCTCGTCATGGCGACGCTGCGCCGCGTGGCGCTGCGACATGGCTTGCAGGCGCTGCTGCACGAGAAGCCGTTCGCCGGCATCAATGGATCCGGCAAGCACTGCAACTGGTCGATGTCGATTGCGGCGGACAACCCGGAGCTCGACGGAGCGAACCTGCTCAAGCCGGGCCAGACGCCGCACCAGAACGTTCGCTTTCTCGTCTTTCTCGCCGCCGTGCTCAAGGCCGTGCACAAGTATTCCGGCTTGCTGCGCGCCGGCATCGGCACGTCGGGCAACGAGCACCGGCTCGGCGCGAACGAAGCGCCGCCGGCAATCATCTCCGTGTTCATGGGCAAGTCGCTCACCCAGGTGATCGACGGCATTGCCGAAGGCAAGACGCTGAGCAGCGCGCAACAGCAGATCATCAAGCTCGGCGTCGACCGTTTGCCCGAGATCGAGAAGGACAATACCGACCGCAATCGCACGTCGCCGTTCGCGTTCACCGGCAACAAGTTCGAGTTCCGCGCGGTGGGTGCGTCGCAGTCGATCGCTTTCCCGATCGTGCTGCTCAACGCCGCGGTCGCCGAGTGCGTCGGCGAGATCACGGCGGCGCTCAAAGCTGAATTGAAGAAGACCAAGCGCGTCGACGACGCGGTGCTCAAGGTCGTGCGCCCGATCTTCAAGGAGACCGCTGCTGTGCGCTTCGAGGGCAACAACTACTCCGAGGAGTGGGTGAAGGAAGCGGAGAAGCGCGGGCTGCCGAATCTGCGGCGGACACCGGAAGCGCTCGCGCAAATGATGACGAAGCAGTCGCGGAAGCTCCTCACGTCCCTCGGCGTGTTGTCGGACGATGAGCTGGAGTCGCGCTATCACGTGCGCCTCGAACGCTACGTGAAGGACATGTTGATCGAGCTGCACACGTTGCGCGAGATGGTGGACACCTTCGTGCTGCCGGCGGCGCTGGATTATTCCGGCTCGCTGGCCCATGCGGCCGCGCAGGCGAAGGCCGCCGGCATCTCGCCGATTCCTCAGGTGGAAGTAGCCAACCGGATCGGCAAGATGATCGTCGAGCTGCAGAAGCACCGTGCGACCCTCGGTTCCGTCATCGACAAGGCGGAGGGCATGCACGACGCATTGGTCAAACAGGCCGAGTTGCTGACGTCTGCCGGCGCCGACGCCATCCAGAGCGTGCGGTCGTGCTGCGACGCGCTCGAGTTGGCGATCAGCGATGAATGCTGGCCGCTGCCGAAGTACCGGGAGATGTTGTTTCCGGTGTAGATCAGAGGGGAGAGAGGAGAGCGGAGAGGGGAGTGAGCAGCGAGCAGCGAGGGCGGAGGGAGGCGTGGGCGGCCTTCCTCCGCCCTTTGCCATTTCGTATCGTTTGTCCTCTCTCCTTCCGAGAACTCTCGTGCGTCTCCGTACTCCTCTCCTCGTCGGCGCCTGGATGGTGCTCGGTGCCGTTGCTCCGGTGTTCGCGCAGGGCACGCCCGCCGATTACGCGCGGTCCGCGCAACTCAATGCCCGCTTCGACGGGCTCGCCGTCAACGTTCCCGATCGCGCCACATGGATTGGGCACACGGACGATTTCTGGTATCGTCGGACCGTCCGCGGCGGCGGCCACGAATTCATGCTCGTCGACGCGAAGACGCTCGACAAGAAGCCGGCATTCGATCACGACAAGATCGCTGCGTCGCTCGACGCGGCCACCGGCGAGAAATACACGGCGACGACGCTGCCCTTCGCCGACATCTCATTCTCCGATGATCTGAGCACGTTGCGCTTTGCGGCGAGCGATTACGAATGGTCGTGCGTCGTCGCGAGCAGCGTGTGCACGAAGGGGCAGCGGGCACGTACCGGCGGACGCGGTGGCCGCGGTCGTGCGCCAAGTGTCGACGACGAGAATCCGGATGCGGCGCCGTTCGAGGGACCGTGGGATGATGACAATCTGAATGTCGACGACGGTACGGCCGTGGTGCAGCAGATCGCCGGCCGAGCTGCCGCGGACGACAGCTCGCGCGAGTCGCCGGACGGACGCCAGGAGGCGTACATCGAGAATCACAACGTCTACGTCCGCGCGACCGGCGCGCACGAGGGCACAGCGATGACATATGACGGTTCGGAAGGCGCGGCGTACGAGCTGCGCTCGATCGTTTGGTCGCCGGACTCGAAGAAGCTGGCCGTCTATCGTGTGACGCCCGGCTATCGGCGTGTGGTGCGCTACGTCATCTCATCGCCGGCGGACCAGGTACAGCCAAAGTACATGGAGCGCGTGTACGCCAAGCCTGGCGACGTGCTCGACCTGCGCGAGCCGGTGCTCGTCGACGTCGAGCACGCCCGTGCGATGCACGTCGACCCTGCAACGTTCCCGAACGCGTATCAACTGTCGCGCTTCGAGTGGCGGAAGGATAGCCGCGCGTTCACGTTCGAGTACAACCAGCGCGGCCATCAGGCGTATCGCGTCATCGAGGTCGACGCCGAGCGTGGCACGCCGCGCGTCGTGATCGACGAAGAGACGCCGACGTTCTTCGACTATCGGCCGGCGAACGGCAACATCACCGACTCGGGCAGAAAATTCCGCTACGACGTCGCAGACGGAAAGGAAGTGATCTGGATGTCTGAGCGAGACGGCTGGAGTCACCTCTATTTATATGATGGCGTCACCGGCAAGGTGAAGAACCAGATCACCAGGGGCCAATGGGTCGTGCGCGCCGTACAACATGTCGACGAAGCGAAGCGTCAGATCTATTTCTCGGCCAGCGGCATGAATCCCAGAGAGGACCCGTACTTCACCCAATACTATAGAATCAATTTCGACGGAACTGGCCTCGTGCCACTCACCACCGCGGACGGAACGCACACCGTCGACTGGTCCGCGGACAGCACGTTCTACTTCGATACCTGGTCGCGTGTCGACCTCGCGCCGATGCTGGCGCTGCACCGCGCGTCCGATCAGAAGATCGTCATGGATGTCGAGCACGGCGACATCTCGGCGCTCGAGGCGGCTGGCTGGCGCGCACCGGACGTGTTCGTCGCCAAAGGCCGCGACGGCAAGACGGACATCTGGGGCGTCGTGTTCAAGCCGTCGAACTTCGATCCGACGAAGCGCTACCCGGTGATCGAGAACATCTATGCCGGGCCGCAGGGCTCGTTCGTGCCGAAGAGCTTCGCCGTGAACAACGGCATGCGGAACCTGGCCGAGCTGGGCTTCATCGTCGTGCAAATCGACGGGATGGGCACCGCCAATCGGTCGAAGGCGTTCCACGACGTGGCGTGGAAGAATCTCGGCGACGCCGGCTTCCCCGATCGCATCCTCTGGCACAAGGCGTTCGCCGCGACGCATCCGTGGTATGACATCAGCCGAGTGGGCATCTACGGCACGTCAGCCGGCGGCCAGAACTCGCTGGGCGGCATGCTCTTCCATCCAGAGTTCTATAAAGCGGCGGTGTCCGCCGCCGGGTGTCACGACAACCGAATGGACAAGATCTGGTGGAACGAGCAGTGGATGGGCTGGCCGATCGGGCCGCAGTACGCCGCGTCGTCCAACGTGGTGCACGCGGGCAATCTGCAGGGCGACCTGATGCTCATCGTCGGCGAACTGGATACGAACGTCGATCCGTCGTCGACGATGCAGGTGGTGAACGCGCTGATCAAAGCGAACAAGCGGTTCGACCTGCTTGTCATTCCGGGCGCCGATCACACCGACGGCGGCCCCTACGGCCGCCTCAAGCGCGACGACTTCTTCGTGCACCACCTGCTCGGCGTCGAACCGCCCAACCGCAATGCGGATGGGCGGTCCGTGGGCGCCTCGCAGTAGTACTCAGGGTTGCGGCGTCGGTGCAGCTTCGCCGGCCAGTTGTGGGCCGCCGGACTGCACCGACGTCAGCACGTCGCGCCAGGCGAACTTCTTTCCGCTGCCGCGAACGTAATAGTCCATCCACGCCTTTTCGGCGACGGCCTTGAGGTACTGGTTGCGCGCGTCGGGAATGCCGTGCGAGTTGCCGGGGTACACCCAGAATTCGTTCGGCACGCCGAGGTTGGAGAGCGCCATGTGCATCTCCTCACTTTGCGGCCGCGGTACGCGCGGGTCGCCGTAGACGACGTGAATGAAGATCGGCGTCTTCGCCTTGTTCACCGTCGCGATGGGCGACTGCTTCCACCAATTCTCCAATTGTCCCGGCTCCCAGTACATGTGGTCGCCGAGGTACCACTCGCGTAGGCGCTGGGTGTCGCTCTGCGACCACATCGAGATCCAGTTCGCCACGCCGGCGCCTGAGCTGATCGCCTTGAAGCGGTCGGTGTGGGTCTCGATCCAGTTGGAGTAGTGGCCGCCGGCGCTCCAGCCAAGTGCACCCATCTGCGTGCTGTCGACCAGTCCCTGCGCGATCAGGTAGTCGACGCCCGTCATGATGTCCTGATAGCCCTTCGTGAAATAGTCGCCGAACGTCTCAGTTCTGAACTTGTCGCCGTACTGCGTGGACGCGCGGTAGTTCGGCAGGAGCACCATGTATCCGGCACCAGCGTAAACCTGCGCGTTGTAGCCGCCGGTGTACGTCAGCATGTCTGCCGCGGCGGGGCCGCCGTGAATGGCGACGATGAGCGGATACCGCTTGCCCGCCTGATAGCCGACCGGCTTGATCAGCACACCGGAGACCTTGGTGCCGTCGACCGACTTCCAGGTGATCTCCTGCTTGTCGCCGACTGCGACATCCTTCTCGAGCCATGCGTTGGCGTCGATCAGGCGAACCCACCGGCTCCGATCGTTCAGATCGGCGAGCGACGAGATCGTGTACGTCGACGAGGGCGTGGTCGGGTCGGTGTAGTTGATCAGATAGCGGCCCGTGTGTTCGTCGCGCAGCACGGCGATCGTGCCCTTCACGTCCGTGATCTGGCGCGCGTCGCCCGTTCGCGTCGAGACGGCGAAGAACTGCGTCGTCGCGCGATCGCCAGTGCCGAAATAGATCGAATCCCCGTTCGCCGACCAGAACGACGACTCCTCGCCCTCGGCACCACCGCGACCGCCGCCGACGCGCACATCCAGATCGACGTTCTCGCCGAGCTTCCTGAGCGGAGCTCCGGCCTGAGCGACCGGCCGCACGTAGGTCTTGGAGTTGTGCATGAACTTGAAATCGTCAGACGCCGAGAACGCCAGCAGCTTGCTATCGGGCGAGAAGCTGATCGGACCCTCGGCGATCAGCTCGTTCTTCGTCACGCCCTCGATGTGTCCCGACCCGGTGTTCAGCAAATACAGATCGGCGTAATCCATCTGCTCGAGATTGCCGCGCTGGTAGCGGCTTGGCGACATGCCGTGGAAGCCGACCCACGCGCCGTCCGGCGAGATGGTGAACTCGCCGACGCTGTAGCTCGAGTCGTTCGTGAGCCGGTGCTCCTGCCCCGTGCCGACGTCGAACACCCAGAGACTGGCAAGCGAGGACGCCGGATTGCGCGGCGTCACGGTGAACTTCCTTTCGGTGCGCACGCGGTCGTCGCGATCGATGCTGTCCGGCGACGTGAAGTAGATGCGGCGCTGGTCGGGCGAGAAGCTCCATCTCGAGACGCCAGTAGCATGATGCGTCCACTGCGACGCGTGCGGCATCTCCGGCGACCAGAGCGAGTGGACGTCGAGCGCGAAGACCTGCTCGTCGCCCGGCCGGCCGGAGGTGTAGACGATCGAACGCCCGTCATCAGTAAACTCGAAATTGCTGACGCCGTCGCGCGCCGCGGTCACGCGCCTGGCTTCGCCGCCATCGAGCCGCATGACGAACAACTGATTGCGCGCTCCACCAGCGGCTTCGACAGCGGCGCCGCCTCGGCCGCCGGCGGCTGGAAGCACGTCCCTATCGGATAGAAATGCGATGAAGCTGCCGTCGGTCGACCACTTCGGGCTCGTTTCGTTCCGATCGGTCGTGAACGTGAGCTGTCGAGCGCTGGGAATTCCGCGATCGGTCGGCACCACCCAGAGATCGGACTGGCGGCGCGCCTGCGCCCAGTCCGGAGTGGTGAGGACATAAAGCATCTGGCGGCCGTCGGGGCTCACGGCCTCGCCGTTGGCCGACCGCATATTCTGGACGTCCATGAACGTCATGGGGCGCTGGCTGTGTGCAGCAACCGGAGCCGCCATGAGGGCGGCGAGAGCGAATGCGCGTCGAAGCATGAGAAGTCTCCGAAGAGAGCGAGGTGAGGTCGGCAAATAATGGCGCGCGTGTCGCGGGTCCGCCATGCGCGGCTCCCGGGACTCAGCCGGCGGGCTCACCGAGACGAGTGGTGGTCAGCGGACCGTCGACCGTCGCTCCCCCGATCGTGAGGTACAGCTGCCCCTCGGTGACGGTGAGCTCGAACGTGGTGCGCCGCTCGAGATGGGCGAGCAAGGCGCCAACGACCGCTGGATCGAAACCCCTGACCTCGATCGACTCGGCCCGGTGGATGCGCTCGCCGGCGAGCTGGTTGACGAGCCGCGCCGGGTCCCTCGCCGTGTACACCACCACTCGCGGCGCCGCCTTGCTCGCCCTGTGCAGCCGCGTCGCGTCCGGCGAGCCCACTTCGATCCAGGCTTGCAGCGCGCCGGTCAGGTCGCGGACTTCGATCGCCGGCGTGTCAGGCTCGGCAAGTCCTTTCGTGAAGCTGATGCCGTCTGTGTACTCGAGACAGTAGGCGAGCACGCGCGTGGCGAGATATTCTTCGGTCTCCGACGGGTGTCGTGCGGCGCGGATGGCCAGCGTCTCATAGACATTTCGATCGACATCCGAGAGCTGAATGTCGAAGTTGTAGACCGTCGCGGTGAGCGCCACGCCGTCGATCCGCGCTCAGCGATGCCGGGGGACCGACTTCACGAAACTCGCAATTCCGTCGATCAGCTCCGGCGCGTCCGGAATCGACGGATCGCCGTACGAATTTCGCTGCGAAGCGGCGTCGGCCGGCACCTGCTTGAATACGTGATTCATCCCCTGGATGATCAGCAGCTTCGCCTTCGGCTGAGCGGCGGCGAGCAGCTTCGCGTCGCTCTCCGGCACCTGCGCGTCGAGCGTGCCCTGCACGATGAGCACCGGGATCGTGAGTCGCGCAATCTCCCTCTGCGGATTCACGCGCAGCCACGAGATCAGATACGGCTGCACGCTCGGCCGGAACAACGCGGCAAGGGCCTGCGGCGGATTGGCCACGGTGTGGCCGGCGAGCAGCGTGTCGAGCGCGCTGTTTGCTTCGGCGAGGAGCGCCGGCGGCAGCTGTTTGCTCAATTGCTCGCGCAGCACCTCGTCGGCCGGACGCCCCGCGCCGTCGAGCGACACGTAGCCATCCGTCGGCGAATGTTGCGCGGCGAGCATGCCGAGCAGCGAGCCTTCGCTGTGGCCGACGACGGTGATCGTCGTGAAGCGCGGATCGTTGCGGTACTGCTTGACCCAGCCCGCCGCATCATCGGCGTACGTATCGAAGCGGAGATCGGCTTCCGACACCATCGCCTTTGCGCTCTCGCCGATGCCGCGCTTGTCGTAGCGAACGGATGCGACGCCACGGTCGCGCAGACCGTCCGCGAGCAGCTCGAGGCTGTTGTTCTTGCCGGGCAGTAGTGGCGAGTTGCCGTTGCGATCGGTGGGTCCGGATCCGGCGATGATGACGACGAGCGGGAACGGCCCCTTGCCGGCGGGTACTTCGAGCGTGCCGTAAATCGTTCCGGTCGGCGTCACGAGGCTGACGCTGTCGCGCGGCGCTGGCGCGGTCGATGCGCCTGGGAGCGTCGAACCAGCCGAGGACAGGAGCACGGTCGACATGATGATGAACGAGAGCATGCGAGGACCTCGAGGAGAGCACGCCGAGCGACGCGCCACGCTTCATATGATAGTACGGGCTCGCGCCAGCGTACATCGGCAACAGCCGACACCGCACGGCACGTGAGCGATCACGTCTTTCTGCTGTCACCCGCCCGCTGCGATGGCGAGCGCGCCCGCGTGTTGCTCAATCCGGAGGCGACGTTCGACCTCGCCGTCCGACTGCGCTCGCGCGACGGCATCACGCTCGGCGAGGCGTTCAGCTTTTTGAGCGGATTGTACTTTCGCGGCAAGCTGGCCTACTCGCGTGAGTTCGGACTTACCGAGCGGAATGGACTCGTCATCACGACCGACCGTGGGCTGTTGTCGGCCGACGAACGCGTCCGCCGCGCCGATCTCGTCGCATTCTCGCGGGTCGACATCGTCGGCGCCGATCCGCGGTTCGTCAAACCATTGTGCCGCTCGGCCGAGTGGCTGCGGGCGTCTCTCGACGATGAGGCATGTGTGGTGCTGCTCGGCAGCATTGCCACGGCCAAGTACGTCGGACCGCTGCTCGAGGTGTTCGGCGACCGGCTGCTCTTTCCGACCGACTTCGTGGGGAGAGGCGACATGAGCCGTGGAGGATTGCTGCTGCGCTGCGTGCGCGCGCAACGCGAGCTGGCGTATGAGCGCGTGGCCGGCGCCGTGCGGCGCGGCAAGCGGCCGGCGAAGCTGGAGCGGATGAAATGAGCCCGGCGACCAAACGCAAACCATCGATCGTCATTCCGAGCGACGTCGACGACGTCGAGGTGCGCATCGGCGCGCGCCGCGTGTCGTTGACGAACCTGAACAAGGTGTTCTGGCCGGCGGAGGGAATCACGAAGCGCGATCTGCTGCGCTACTACACGGCCGTGTCGCCCGTGCTGCTGCCACATCTGCGCGACCGCGCGATGGTGATGAAGCGCTACCCGAACGGCATCAAGGGCAAGTGCTTCTTCATGAAGCGCGCGCCGTCGTCGCGGCCGGACTGGATCGAGACCTGCGCGATCGAGCACGCGTCGGGCAACGTCATCGACTTTCCGATGGTGCAGGATCTCGCGTCGCTGCTCTGGGTCGTCAACCTCGGCTGCATCGATCTCAATCAGTGGTACGCGCGCTGCGACGACGTGAGCCGTCCCGACTACGTGCACTTCGATCTCGATCCCGTTCCGCGCGCGACGTTCGCCCAGGTGCTCGCGGCGGCGATCGTGGTGCGTGATGCGCTGGTCGAGCGCGGAATGGATCCGCTGGTGAAG